>Ga0228672_1000687_pt1 | contig 15643 bp, 15 predicted proteins | sample 90DmetaG_FD_182788 | JGI IMG/M metagenome (GOLD analysis project Ga0228672, IMG submission 182788) | Seawater microbial communities from Monterey Bay, California, United States - 90D | ecosystem: Environmental > Aquatic > Marine > Coastal | place: USA: California | collected 2016-11-08 | reverse complement strand
ATCGGGGAATATTTTCTCACAAAAGTGCGCCATAGACAGACATTTGAGCACTGAGGGTCGACCCTCCCTGGCCGAGAGGGGTGCAAAAGTTGGCGGCCTCAAACGTCTGTCTATGGCGCACTTTTGGCAAATATACACGAGTGAGTTCAAGTTCATGGTGCAAAAACGCTCTCTGTACGCGTGTCGGTTGGTGCTCTTGGGACTCTGGTTGGCAGATTTGAAGGCGACGGCCAGTACAAGGCATTGTTACCGGCAGAAGAGGGAGTCGCACCAGAATGGCCATCACTCAGTTTGAGAAGTGATTTGGCACCATCAAGGTCATTCTGAAATCTGGTAAGTGCATTCGCCCTTTCATCAGATCTGGCTTTGTTTGACTCGTCATTTTCTTTCCTTACCCCTTGTGAGTCTGTCCATTTTTTTTTTTGACGCCTGAGCTGTCGTAACTTCGCATAGTCGGCACCGAGGTTATTCGCACGCCAATATTTGTATTGATTTTTCAGACTCGGGTTTGCATCGAGTGCATCGTGGTATCCTGTGCAGTGTACAGAATAACGTACTGAGGTGGGATTGTCAGCAAAAAGGCGTGAGATTAAATGGTGATTTACCTCCGTCTTCTTTGGAGTCATTGTATGAGTCCGACTTCGCTTCACGCATAAAACTTTTTTGTACTGATGTAGCTCCCTCATCTAAACGCAAATTTGTGCTTCCTTGGTGAAACTGTTGTTGTAATTCGGTGAGTTGCTCTTCCATTTGCGTGGTCCAAATTGGACCAAGTCGTGCATCGACCTCTGCAAAAGTCACCGGCGTCGGCTTCTTCTCCAACGATACACGTGTTGCTCCAATGCGCAAAATCGTGTCAAGGCGGGACGAAAGTATACCAATATTGCATGGCGTCGCTGTGGGGGGTCTGAAGCTCATAGGACAAACGTGTATTTGAATACTACATAGTACTTTTTATACGTAACCATCTTATTGTTACTAGGGTTTACACTGGGCCATGCGAGTCATCGCCCAGCGCAATTTGTTCGATCCCATTTCATAAGTTTCAAATCCAGTGTTTAGGATTTGATCACTGCCCACATACGGCACAACCCACTTCTTCCAAAACAGCTCTACTTGTGAATCAAGCGCACGTCGGTCACACGGGTCCATCTGTCTGATAAAGCCCTTCAGGTACATGTCTACCGCTTTTCGCAGGGATTCCTCTGGCTCTACACCCACACGTTTCCAGTACACAGTCATGGCTGCCCAGAACTGGAGGCGTTCGCCGTAGTCCCAGTAGTGGTCTTCGCGGCTGGGGTCATGGTCAAAGCGTCGGACTTGTCTCATGGACTGGTCGCTCTTCTACTTGGCGACGCCGTACACGATAGCGGTGCCAGCGGCAAGGTAGCCCCGGATGTGTCCCTCGTGGTCGTCGTTCTCTGGGTCAAACGCCTCCACTTCTCCGCCAGCAGCCACTGCCTTCATGCGGTCCGCGATGACGAACGCGTCTCCCGCATCGGGAGAGTTGATTGATTCGTGATTCGCCTTGAAGTCGTCGACCAGTTCTCCGTCGACGACGTAGTAGTGCATGGTCTTGCCGATGTTGGTCATGCCCTTGACAATCTGTTTGAACTTCTTGTCCTTGCGGTGGGTCTCAGACAGGTTTGCGATGCCGTCGTGTTCGAGCGAGAAGAAGCGGCAGTCTGCCTTGTTGTCGTCGTCAACCACACGGCCACCCAAGTACTCGGCGAAAACAAGGTACTTTTCCACAAATCCAGACGTCACTTCCACACCAATCGTCTCCACGGTGCGGCGAAGGTCGACCACGAGCGAGTTGTTCAGCTTGTTGGGAAAGCGCGGCTCTTCCGTCTGCCTAGCTGGAGTAACGCCATACGTACACATAAAGGTAAAGTGGGGCATCGCGGCGACCATCGACCGCAGTGCGCCAATGTCGCTGCAGGACATCTCGTTTGAGATCGTTCCCTTGAGGTAGAACTTTGCACCGAGCGTGGGGGACGGAGACAGGCCTTTCTGACCACTCGACGAGTTCAAGAGTGGAGAAAAGTCGCTTGCCTCGACCGCGTCGCGGGCTGCCGCCTTGTCCACAACGATGAATGGCGTCGTTGCGATCTGCACGACGTAATCCGTGACGTGGGCGGACTCCACCTTGGCGATCACGAATGTTTGCGGAAAGTCCTCAAACTTCGCCGGAATCGTAAGTTGCCGAACCAGGAGAGGCACGTCGTTGTCGAGTGATCCGTAGTGGATGACGGTTGCCGCAACCGGACCCTGTGCAAGTGTGACGGGGAATGGCAACTTGTGTGGCTCGGCCGATACCGTCTCCCCATACGAAGCCATGTCGTCGATCATCTCTCCCACATTGGGATGCTCGCGCTTCGGGTCGGTTCGACCCTTGATCGATTGCAGGTGCGAAACGACACCGGAGTTCGATTCCTCCGCCTTTGAAATGAGGAAGCGCACTGCCTGTGAAGCGGGCGAATTATTGTCGGCATCGTGTGGCTCATTGGATGCAAACCCCAAGCCTCGAGCGACGTTGATTGCGGTCGCGGCGCTGTACTTCTCATCTGCAAAGATGCCGTCGAACGCATCAATCGTTCGCTCCGTTCCAAACTTCAAGTCGTCACCTTCGCCCTCCTTGACGAACTGCCACTGGTCGGCATTGTGGTATACGTCGAGTATCTCTCCGGTTTTGGCGTCCGGCTTCCCCAGCGTGACATGCGCCTTGGGGAAGCAAATGACATCCCCCACACGTGGCTGCCGCGTCTCCTTGTGGAGGAACTTGTCTGCATACCCAATGGACACCATTGTGTGCTCGACGTTGACCGCGAGTGGCGTTGGTCCATTGATCGCGTTGTCGTCCAGTCCCTGGTACGTGTACTGGTTGGGTGGGTTCTTCCCATTCTCCACCGCCGCCTTCTTGACAGTCTTCTCGTCCTCTGAGACAGTAGAAAGGGGCGCAGGCGCACCCTTGATCTTTTTGACGGTCAACATGTACTGTCCGATTGCGTCAATGGCCCCGTTGTTCTTCAATGCGCCGGCCACTGCTTTGATGCGCGTTTTCCCGTTCGCAGAGTGCACGCTGACGACCTTGCATGCGTCCAGCTTGGCCCTCGACTGTGCGCTTGACCCAAAGTTCTCGACCGCGGCTTGAGAGGCGCCACTTCCAAAAAATGCTTTCAGTGCGACGGATGCGTTGGCCGGCTCGGGCTTGGGGCCCTCGTCACGGGGCTGCTTCTTGTTCGCGACCTTGGTGTTGTTCTTCATCGATGCCTTCATTCTCTTCTTCTGCGCTGCGTTTTTGCTGCGTGGGTTCTGTGGTGGTATATACCTGCGTGTCACCCGAAACAGACTGTACCTGCGTGTCACCGAAAGGTCGGTTCTCGGAGAATATGCTGGTCGATGGGCTTCGGCCTTCGCTTATTGAACGACACTTGCGACACTGAACGTGATAGCGAGTGCGATCAATACTCAGTCAAAGGCGCACATCTGCATCACACACACACACAACACAAGAGTCACCTTGTTTGGCATGCTTGAACCGTTGGTGCCACGCAGGCACATATTGGTTCGAGGATTGGTCACAAAAGACCATTCTCGGTCACGTCGGTAACCCTTGTTGACCACCCCTTCCCGGTTCGAATAAACGCACACAAAATGGCAACTCGTGTTCTCTCCGCTCCCAATTTTGAACAGTGTGTACAAGAAGGCCACAACGCTGTCTCGTCTGCGAAGCGTTTCGGTTCCGGTGAAGACTTCATTGGCGAGTGCAAGAAGGGATCTACATGTGTGTGCATTGTTGTCGATGGCCACAGTGGCTCTGAAGCCGCTCAACACCTCGCCAGTTGTGCGCCCGGACAAATAGTCGACGCGATCAACTCGTTGAACCATATACTTGACAGCACCAGCACCCACACTTTGATCAAGTCGGAGATTGAAAATATCATGCAACAGCTCGATCGAGAGATGACTCCACTCATTGGTGGGGCTGTGTATGCTGCATACGCGAACTACGAGTGCGACCGCATGAACTACACCATTCCCTTTTATTCGGGCGATGCGCAGATCATTATCTCTAACGAAGAGAACATCTACCAATCCACACCCCACGTCGCCACACTCTTTCCACCCAACGCAGAACACGACCGTGTTGTCTCATCTGGTGGGTCTGTCATTATCAACACGAAAAATAAAAATAAATCGATCAATGACTGGTACCGCGACGTACTGTGGACGAATATTGCGAGGGACGACGGCCTGAGAGCACATTTGCAAAAGCATCCAGCTCCCTGGGTGAGGCGTGCAGCAACCGTCTCGCCCATTGACGCGGCGATGGTGCTGCAAAACTGGGAACGCGAAATCCCCGACACGTACATTTTGGACAAGCAGTCTGGCAACAGTCTCGCGCCGTCGCGCTCGCTCGGCGAGGGAATCAAACACATAAGTGCCGAGCCCGAATTCATGGACGTCTTCTGTGGCCAAGTTGCAATTCTGATTGCCTCAGACGGACTCTTTGACGTGCTGCAAGGTCCGAGATGGGTTTTTTGTGACTTGCAAAGCCCACAGGAGCGAGTCAAGGAGCTTGTTCACCAAGTGAGCACAAAAGATTGCAGTCCCACCGCCGCTACAAATGCGATTATGCAGATTGCCATCAATGGATGGAGAGAGCACCACTTCATGTCTGTCACCGTGCACGCTGATGGATTTGACCGTGCAGACGACATAGCCGTCCACACCAACCTCTTGGGGTGTGACACGTCTCACAGTCTCGACAAGAATCACAAATGTAATTTGTAGACGACAGAACGTTAAGAATGTATTTGAAGGAATCCTACACCCTACTTTGCAGCGATAAATATTCTAAGAAAACAAAGTAGGATGTATCACTGGATACATCGATAAAAGTTACGCTGGTCGCATGTGTGTCGAACACACTCGTGTATATTTGTCAAAAGTGCGCCATAGACAGACATTTGAGGCCGCCAACTTTTGCACCCCTCTCGACCAGGGAGGGTCCATACTCGGTGCTCAAATGTCTGTCTATGGCGCACTTTTTTTGTGAAAAATTCCGCAGGGGGGAACGCCGACTTTGGCAACTAGATTGCATGAATTCTGCCATCTGCAAAAGTGGTGTAAATTCACCATTCCGCCAGGCGGCATTTTTCCGACCAAAAGTGCGCCATAGACGGACATTTGAGCACTGAGGGTCGACCCCCCCTGGCCGAGAGGGGTGCAAAAGTTGGCGGCCTCAAACGTCTGTCTATGGCGCACTTTTGTCAAATATACACGAGTGAGTTCGATCAACCACGCCAAGTCACATTCGGCTGATAGCTAACTTGTCGAGATTGTCTGCGGCGATTGCCCATCGCGCACTCGCATTCTGGACCCACACATACCCACTACTACGTGTAGATGGCTTCAGTGTTGGGCCCATCACGTAATTGACTGCCGTTGCCAGGTGCACGAGTGCACCAGTATTCTCTCCATTGTGTAACCGCAGCAGGTCCAATTTCCCATCGTTTCCTGTTCTAAACTGCAGCATATTCTGCATATGCGAGTTCATTAGACGCAGCCAGTCGTCAAATACGTCCACGTCCATGTCGTCCCCTTGCCGCTGGTCGAGAGCGTCACACGCAGCCGTGCACATAACCGCTGACCTTTCTAACCATGTGAGCTTTGGTCCATACTCTCGAGCGACCAACATGCGCAGGTTATGGATTGCCGCTGATTCGGGAACGAGTGGCGCAGACCCAAAGTATACATTGTTTGATACAGTATGTGCCTCGCGCATCTTCATATTGACTGGGCCACGACTGGCAGGCACTCTGTAATCCAACCAGCGATTGTACGCGATTGACTCAGTCGTGGGGTCGTGCACATACCTATACGAAAGCAACAGCTCCTCGCCGGTCTTCACCTCGCGAGTCGTGTATATGCCGAGCATCGGCCGTGAAGATCCCAACGTGTCGACTTCCTGCATCTGTATGATGGTGTCGCAATTTTGCGATTCGTGATCGGTTGGTACAGATTGGATCAATGCCCCTGCGTCAATACCGGGCGCGAGAAAGTTATAATCGGCAGTGGCATACGACGCCGGGCCTCTGAGACTTGCGGTGTCCCCTTCAATACACATGTTTGGCATGACCGCGAGACTTTTCACTTTGATGCGCTTGTCGATTGCAACGCCACCATCGGGCGAGTACCCGTATGCATAATCGTTCTTGATTTGGTTACCTGCTGTGCCCTTAATACGTGCTGCCAACTTATCAATTGTGCTATTGGTGGTCCAGACCCCACTAAAGACGCCGACCATTGTACCTTTGGGAAGCGAATGGTCCGTTGGTGATAAGAAGAAGAGTCCAAGTCCTTTGCCCACAAGGCTGCTCCGTGTTACAATGTACGGGTGCATGTGCACAAGCGCCCCACCGCCGTCGCAAGTTAGACGCTTTGGCCTTTCTAAACGCCCGTCCGGCCACATGTCCGCCATGCACCCGGAAATGTCGGCAACTGTCATGTGTGCGTACATTGGGGGAGCACTTGCTTGTTATTTTAATACGAATTGTAACCACAGCCCTTATTGACACTCTGCAGGTCTGACCCTTACTTGTGGTTTACTCACTCACGTTCCTATCTTTTGGCTTACACTCGGGTACCGCGATTTCAACGGCTAATGCACTTCCGCCCACAGAAGCCTGTGTAGCACCGTCGTCGTTACATGGAAGATCCGAGCCACTCGTGGCGCCGTCGCCCGGCCGAACTACGCGTACACACCCATCCGCCTTGTCGCCGACCGAAAGGATTTCCTTGAGTGGGATCGCGACCCCCCCGCATAGTCGGGCGGCAACGACCACCACCGGCGTGTTCTTGTTGCCTGTCGGCTTGGATACATGCAGTGTCGTCCCTTGACAGACAGCCTCTCCGTCTACACCCTTGATGCCAACGAGACAAGACGCGATCCGCGCCGCGCATTCCCACGCATCCTTGGTTACCTCTTGTTTGTTTGCCTGTGCGGCGCGCTGTGCGATTGCAACGGCATCCTTGACCGTTCCCTCGAGCAATGAGCTCCCGCGCACGGCTTGACGTTTTGAAGGCGCTTCGGTCGTGTCATCGTCGCGAGAACGTTTACGAAATGCTCCCGCAAGCCACGAGGTGGCCTCCTTCTTCTTTTCCTGTGCTGGTGTCTTCTCAGGCCCCTTCGCCAACACTGACAGCACAACATTGTTGTCAAGGGCACTGATGCGCATCCCGGGGATTCTAAGCACGTCTTTTGCGTATTTCTCCAGCCCACTCAGCTCGGTAAGAGACATGGGACCGGCCATAATATGTGAGCTCACAGTAGTGCGAATGGTGCTGCTACGATAGCCAGTGAGACGAGCAACAGCATCTTGGATCTTGGAGTGTGTTTCTGAATTTGCTGCTTGCATGTTGTGGGAGGGCATCCATGGTACCGTGTGTATTTATGGGTAGAAATGTTAGCGACGACATACGTCAGTACACTTGTGTGTAAACTACCAAAATGACTATCTGGACTACGTTTAAACACTTTTCGCTGACAACTCAGTCAGTACTTCAATCAGCTTGTCCTCAACATCGCTTGCAGACGCAGCCGCCTTCACTACCAATTTGCGAGGGAATGTCTCTCGTGCACATCTTTCGATTGCATCACCGAGAACGACCTCCATTTTGGTGCTGTTATGAAGGAGGAAGCAGCCATCCCCAGATCTGCCGCTCTCGGGATATGCACCAAATGTAACACCGAATTCTGCGTCTTCACTATGAAAGAGTAGTCCGATCAACGCATGACAAGGCCATGTTCCAAGTTTTACCTTTTCGTCGTGTGGACACGAAGCAAGTAAATATGGCGTAAAGGGAATGCTTTGGACCAACTCCAACACTTGCTTGAAAGTCCTAATCCTTGCTGGCATGCCGGTCAGAAACGTGGCAATAATACGTTCGCATTGCTCTTCCGATGGCACGTATGCACCCCCTCCTGCAAATGGTCGACATGCCCTCGGAAGAAGAATAGGGCCGTATATTGTGCTTCTGGGTTTGCATGTCACCAAGCCTCCGAATACCCGAAGAGCAAATTGAGCACAGTTGTTTAGCACAATGTGAAACGTCTGATCCGTTGTCTGCGCTTGTTTCTCACGCAGAGATCGTGCACCTCTTGCAAGCTTCTTGAGCTGGCCTTTGTTGAAGCCGGCCACTTGTAGACCACTTAGATCTGGCAAGCTGGACATGTGTGGACAGTGCATATCACAATCTTCATACACTACCGTACTCTTATTTACCGGTTGAGTAAGAATACTCGGTCTACTCGTCTGCGAATTCACTCGTGTATATTTGCCAAAAGTGCGCCATAGACAGACATTTGAGGCCGCCACTTTTTGCACCCCTCTCGGCCAGGGAGGGTCGACCTTCGGTGCTCAAATGTCTGTCTATGGCGCATTTTTGCTGGAAAAATTTGCGCGGTGAGGAACTGTAATTTTGACCAGTTTTGTGAACTTACCCCCCAACTATTCCAAAACCACCCGAATTGCTGTTTCCGCACGGGGGCAAAATCCCGAGAAAAAGTGCGCCATAGACAGACATTTGAGCACTGAGGGTCGACCCTCCCTCGTCGAGAGGGGTGCAAAAAGTGGCGGCCTCAAATGTCTGTCTATGGCGCACTTTTGGAAAATATACACGAGTGAGTTCGAAAGCGGTGAAAACCGGTAGCGACTATTTTTGAGAGTCTGTAGCAGCACGCTTGGGTGGATGTTTACTAACCGCCCGCACCTCCTCTTCCGAGAGAGGGATGGTCCGCTTGCGCACCGCGCCCTTTAGCTTTGTGATTTCAGCCTTCAGCTTTTCTATCGTCACGTTCTGCTCGTTGTGAATGGTTATGCTCTGTTTCTTCAGGTCGACATACCTCCGTTTCGACACGGTCTCCGCACACATCACTTTCTCTTTCATCACAGCGCGTGTGACCATGGTTTCCTTCTCGGCCAGGGAGTCCTTGTACTTGGTGTCCAGCGAAACGAGCTGGGACCGCAACCCAGCATTCTGAGACCGCAGTCTCTCCATTTCCTTGCGCAGATTGCCGATCTCCTTGTCCTTGGCAGAGAACTCGGTCTCCATCCGCTCCTTGTCTGTCTCTGTCGCCTCGTGCGACTTTGAGTACTGAAGCGCCAGCTGCGAGTCGCGCGAACGCATCTGGATCGGAATGGTCTCCGCCGTGATCGGTCGCACCAACTTGAACTCGCACTCCATCGCCGACACAAGCCCGCTCTCCCACCGGTCCAGCTGCGCCTTCACCCCGTTGATCGCGGTTGTCAGGTTGTCCTGCGACTGCCGCGCCTGCTCCCGCTCCCGCTCCCGCTCCTGTTTGGCCTCCTCGCGAGAAGCAGAAAGCTCCTGCGTCATCGCGTCCAACTTCTGCTCGAGCGTGCTCTTCTCCTGCTTGAGTGTCTGCTCCCGCGCGATGCAGTCATCGTGGACTACTATGGCCGTCGAAGCACTCGCTGCTTGAACCTCCTCTTCGTCACACGAAGGGCACTCGTACGATGGACACTTGGCGAGATGAGCTTTGCAGTAGCCAGCCTTTCCATTTTGCACTCGCTCAGTCGGAATATGGGCAAATTCATCTTTGCAATGAGGGCATTTTATGGCCTGGTACAGACGTTCGTTCAATTTGCTTCGGTCATTTCTAGATATGGGTTCTGAAAGTACAAAGTCCGCGTACTTGGCAGCGGGCATGCTTCTATGGAAAATGCATACACAATATACTCTTATTTGTAACCATGTGGTGATAGCGAACACCGTATGGTTACCATTCGGTCACCACTCGGTCACCATTCGGTCACCACTCGGTCACAATTTGATCACTACTCGGTCACCATTCGGCCACCATTTGGTCACCATTTGGTCACCACTTGGTCACCACTTGGTCACCATTCGGTCACCACTTGGTCACCACTTGGTCACCACTTGGTCACCACTTGCGCCTGCGGTCCACCGCCCCGACTAGCGACGAATCTATCGACTCTTCATAATTCTGCTTGGCGTGTACCATTCTAGAAATTTAAAAGTTGTTGATGTACTGTCATACAGCGCCCATTGAACAATCTCTACAAAGCCATCTATAGAATGATCTAAACATTGATCCCCGTCATGAAAGTGAATTTCCCCGCTTTTAAGGTGGGTTGGACCGTACTTGATCGAAAGATCCGTCCCGTTTCCGTTTGGTCGAGATGCAACTGTCCCTTTGAGTGGATGGGGGTGTACGTATTCGACGCGTATCTCGTCGTACTCTATCTCGCGGTCATGTCGCCATGGAATTGGCCCTCCGTATATGGTCATCCCATTCAAGGGCCCAGATATGAACTGTCTGCTCAAAGTTTGGCCAGTTTGATTAAAAGATTCACGGATTTGCGCTGGTTCAAGTTGTGCACCACCATACTCTACAACCAAAACGGACTCGCCCATATTCCATGTGACATTTTTGCTCCTCCGCAAAAAATAACGACCATTTGACATGCGGATTTCTCTCATGCAATTGAGATCATCTCTACTTAGATTATGCAATTTCTTGCAGACTGTGGCAATGGTGTGATATGATTTCCAATTCAACCGTAACAGCCGAAGCAACAGATCGTCACACAACCAATCTAGCATCGCACAGGCCAACAGCACAATTGTTATTTTTCGACGTGAATGGATTGCGCCTGCGGTCCACCGCCCCGACTAGCGACGCATAAGAACTCGCATACGGCCTACCTCCACTGCAGAGTAGGGTGTAGAAACTGACCCGCGCTAACGGGCTAAAACACTTGTACACAACCTGCCGAGAGGTGCAAAGCTTGTCAGATCAATGAAGGGCGTCCGCGGCAACTCAAGCACCTAAGTACCACTCACTCTCGCCGCTGAACGAACATTCTATCGCTATCGGTAGGAACAAGCTTTTTACAAAAAATTATGGCTTCAATTTGGCAATGTTAGCACTGCTTCTCTCTGTATGCGTAAGAAACTGGGTAATTGATAGACTTAAAAACGGCCGACAAGTGCACTTGCTGGCAGCGGGGATGTCCCGTTCGGCATCTACTTGGCAGTTCAATGCACTGCGGATTTTGATCGAACATGCCACAGCAAGCGAAGGTCTCAAAGTTCAGGTGCATTCCGCACATGGACATAGAATGGTCGATATTGAGGGCTGCCTCTCTCGTCGTGTTTGCGTGGTCAAGATGCACGAGTTTGTGCCGGCGCTTCTGTCTAAAATTGACGCTGTCTTCTTGACGCATCGAGACCCCAGAGATGTACTCATGTCGTCGGCTGGAAAGATAAATGCCTGTTTGAATGATGGAAAACAGCCTGTGGCGGTTGCGTTCATGTCGTACGCCGCATGGCTTCCTTTTGCGTGCTTCGATATGCAGTACGAATCGTTCATGGCGACCGGCGCAGATACGCAGATTACAGAATTGGCCGATCGGTTAGGGATTCCATATGCCACACGGACGCCTCCCTCGTCGATTTTCAGTTTCTTTCTCCCATATGCCGGATTACATTTGACTTCTCAGTCCGCCACCGCGGGCGTGTCAATCGTTTCCATCGCACGCGCCATCCGAAAAGATTCACACAACCCCAAACTCAACACGAAGCGACAAGAAAAAACCGGCTTTATGACTGGACATGTTACAAAAGTCACGACAGAGCCCGGTGCGTACAAACGTTTTAATAATAAACTGATGCAACAACACGTCTCTGGACGGTGTAACATAAAGAAAGAGTTACGACTCATCGAATTGGGCTGGGGAGGCTGGATGCGGCGTCACAACTATAGCTGCGATTCTAAAGAGAACCTGTTCGTCGACCAGCTTGCTGAACGGTCTTGGTTGATGATGGAAGATGACGAACAGTACGGAGGGAATCGCTGTCCATATCAAACCTTATTGCACCAAGCACTACAGAATCGCTAGCAACGAGTTTGCTTTGCAGATTCGTGCTTGGTAAACTGTCGCTGATGACGTCTCCGTCCATACCACCTGCACTCGATGTGCTATTGCATAACAAAGTGCCACAAGACGGGTGTCCTTTGGGAGGCGTGGACACGGTGTGCGTTGGGGGGAGATTGTATTACACGACGAGTGGTGACAACTGTGCAGATCTGCTTGCGCTGCAGGGGGTGCGCCTTTCGCACAACCTAGTCTTTGTGCAGTCTCCAGACAATCGCCACAATCGATTTTACGCCGATGGTAAGGTGCTTGTTGAGTACGTTAAGAAGCCAGGAGAAGCGGGCAACCAACTGCTCCTTGCACAACAGGCAGCAGTATCTAGGTCGGTCATGAAGATGGTTAATGTAGAGGTTCGTGTTGTGTCCAGTACAGTCGAAGAGTGTCGGCTGCGGATGCGAGTTGTTGGCGAATCCGGTGATAAACGGGGCTTTTACCTGGAGCTCGTTCGCAGTGAGCGCAAGGTGCGACGTCCCCACACACGGGTGGCCGTGACGAGCAAACCACCGCTCCGTTGGCAACAGTCAGTCGCGCGTATGTTCACCGGTAAGCGAACTCGAGATTGTAAATGAGTGGTACGCAGCAAAATGACCCCCGGTGGGAGTTGAACCCACGACCACGCAGGCAGCGCCCCGCCGTCGGTAGCACGCAGGCAGAAGGTGGACAGTTCACGGATAGCGAAAAACTCGAACATCAATTGCACACGCACACAAAATGGCATCGCACGCAAAACGGAGTCGGAGTGCACCCTGTGGCCTTGAAGCCCTTGCTCCTGACGCGTACTCGTCCATCCAGCGTTGGCTGCCGTTTTCTGCCCTGTTGGCGCTCTTCTGTACAAGCTCCTACTCACAGCGGTGTGTAAAAGAGACCGCCGAGGATTCATTCAACGAGCTTGTGCAGATGGCTACGTCACCCAGCACGTTTTTGCGCGGTGCGTCCACCATGTACAAGATCGGGCGGCTTTTAGGGCGCATCCCGTGTCCATCTTCTCCGTTTTTACGATTTGTGTTAGATGAGCTGACCCATTGGATTCATGATACGAAAATCGACATTGCAGCTCTTCATCTACTTTCGTTCGTATCGGATGTTACACACAACCGAGATCAAGTGCGTGACCTAATTAACAAAGCTATCACGTACACCGAGCACAGCCATTCGAACGAAGTACGCCTGGAAGACGTGGAACATGCGCTCGGGGCGTTGTGTTCGAAGGAGAAGGCGTTGCCCGTTGCCAAGAAGCTGCATTCTTTCGATTTGCCAGCAGAGGCGGGCAATGGAAATGATCCAGACTTTGTGTCCGATGACTCAGATTCGGATTCTGATAGCGAGTCCGAAGCAGATATGATCGACATCGACGGAGATAAGTACCCAAACGCGCGTGCGTTCGTTGAAGGGATGACAATTGGCGATTTTATCGATAACGATTGTTTTGATCTTGACATGGAGACGAACGACAGACTTTGCTATGATACGGATTGCAGCAACCTGCGCTGCAGTGGAATAGGCGAATTAGTAGCTGCACATGATGGACCCCAAGAACTCAGTGATTACGTAAACGATCAGATGAACTCTTCGCTATGGTGTCTGTGTGAGAACAGACGAGCCAAGAAAAGTATAATTCGTTCCAAGTTTACGCAATGGCGCAGTGCGGCACTTGCGGACCCAGAGAGTGCGGTTGATGATATCCCGTGGTAAAGTCCTAACTAATTTACCGAACTCACTCGTGTATATTTCCCAAAAGTGCGCCATAGACAGACATTTGAGGCCGCCAACTTTTGCACCCCTCTCGGCCAGGGAGGGTCCATACTCAGTGCTCAAATGTCTGTCTATGGCGCACTTTTTCAAAAATATGCCCCCTGGCGGGATCGTGAATTTGTGTCGTTTTGGTGCATGTCATAATGTGGTCCCATTATGGCCAAAATTAAGGTTTCCCCGCCGCGGATTTTTTTCGGAAAAGTGCGCCATAGACAGACATTTGAGCACTGAGTATGGACCCTCCCTGGCCGAGAGGGGTGCAAAAGTTGGCGGCCTCAAATGTCTGTCTATGGCGCACTTTTGGGAAATATACACGAGTGAGTTCGACGCACAGTCAAGCACCGACAAGCAGCATCAATGGCGGCACGGTGTATAAAACCTATCTGTAGATACTAATTTAACAATGATACCGTCTTTGACAAGTTTAGTTGTGCGGTCAAACGCAGTTGATAGGAGTGAATTTCTAACTGCGCCTGGATGGGAAGGTCGCTGTTTCAACTGTGATAAAGACTGTGATGACGAGGAGTCCACGTTGCGCTCCGGTGAGTGCAAGACACTCTGCGAACAAACACAGACAGATATAACGAAGATCATATCTCAGCATGGATTCACTGTACAAACGACGATGTGTGGAGAAGAGGGGCAGGTGTGTCTGGTGGCATCAAATGAAAATTCTCAACATCAATTGTCCGTAAAGGTGATGATTGTACAAAATGCAGACGTACACAAGTACCGATGCTTGATCTGGAAAGCTGCTGCACAGGCAGGAGTTGGTCCAGATGTCGAACTTGAGAAATGCGAACTCGTTGGCATTGACGGAGACAAGCAGCTGTATTCCTTTGTCTACATGGAACGACTTGACAAGCTTCCCGAACATATTGATTCCTTACAAGGTGTTGCAACTCTGATCGAAAAGACGGCCAAAAGCGGTCTCGTTCACACTGACTCTCACTGGGGAAACGTCATGAAAAGGGGTCAAAACGAATGGCTATTTGTTGATTGGGAAGCCGGCGTGGAATTTACTGGCAACACAGCTGAACAACAAGCTGCAATGCGTCTCATGTGGTCAATGTTGTGGTATTCGGATAAGTCTGGCCATGGCAAGGAACTAAAGGAAAAGACATTGGAGCACGGCCAGCCATGGACAACGATTGATGTGGATAAAAACAGGGGATACCTGGTGCTTGAAGCCGCAAGGCGTGTCTTGAATGCATACCAAAAATCCCCATTCATTACATACTTGGAGTTGCAAAAAGCAATGCGGCAAGCAGTGGTGAAGATGGCAGCTTTAGAGCATAGCATTAGCACAATTTTAGAGGCGACTATGAAATTCCCGAAGAAAAGAATAGATTGGTAAATTTGCATGATGTTACGAACTTGTCGAACTCACTCGTGTATATTTGTCAAAAGTGCGCCATAGACAGACATTTGAGGCCGCCAACTTTTGCACCCCTCTTGGCCAGGGAGGGTCTATACTCGGTGCTCAAACGTCTGTCTATGGCGCACTTTTTGTCAAAAGTTTGCCCCATTGCGGGATCGTGAATTTGTACCGTTTTGGCTCATGTCAAAATGCGACCCCATTATGACAAAAATTAAGGTTTCCCCGTTGCGGAAAAGTTTCTGTCAAAAGTGCGCCATAGACGGACATTTGAGCACTGAGGGTCGACCCCCCCTGGCCGAGAGGGGTGCAAAAGTTGGCGGCCTCAAATGTCTGTCTATGGCGCACTTTTGACAAATATACACGAGTGAGTTCGAGGTCAGTAACATGGTGACACGCAGGTATAAGTGGGTATGTAAGTTGCGCGATTTTTCAGTTTCCCCGTTGCGGAAATGTTTCTGTCAAAAGTGCGCCATAGACGGACATTTGAGCACTGAGGGTCGACCCCCCTGGCCAAGAGGGG
>Ga0228672_1000684_pt1 | contig 15682 bp, 14 predicted proteins | sample 90DmetaG_FD_182788 | JGI IMG/M metagenome (GOLD analysis project Ga0228672, IMG submission 182788) | Seawater microbial communities from Monterey Bay, California, United States - 90D | ecosystem: Environmental > Aquatic > Marine > Coastal | place: USA: California | collected 2016-11-08 | reverse complement strand
CTGATCTTACTAATTTCGAGGCGAGAATCAGCGCATCGTGGTTGGGTAAAGAACTCAAGTCGAGTCGCAACTTTGCGGGATATATGCACACCTTCGGCGCTCTAATCGGTTCAGCCGCTGTTTGGTTCGATCAAACTATCATGCGAGGCAATATGCCGTTCACGCTTCGTGATCGCAAACCTGATCATGCGTGCCTTAAGCCCGCCGCAGAGTCTAAAAAGATCGACTATCCCAAACCCGACAACGTCCTCACATTTGATCGACTGTCGTCAGTGTTTTTGTCGAATACCAACCATGAAGAGGATCAACCGTGTCATTTGCAGTTAATGGACACCGCGGTTCCTATTCAGGTCAATTTACCTATGTACGATGAGCCCGCTCAGCGTTACTGCCCTGCTGGCGTTTATGAAGTCATTACAGATGGCGACGAGCCTAGGTTCCAGATAAACGCGCAGAACTGCGTTCATTGTAAGACCTGTGATATCAAAGACCCTTCTCAAAACATCCGTTGGGTGACGCCTGAAGGCCTCGGTGGGCCTAACTACCCTAACATGTGAGGGCTTATCAGCTTAATCCCTGCTTGGTTGGTCATTACCGAGCAGGGAAAAGCGCTTGTTGCCACTCAAAACGCACCCTTTGTCATCGGCGATCTCGACGAGGCGGTACCACGCGGCACGGGTAAAAAGCGCGGTCAATCCGTTGGGAAGTTTTATAAAAGCGGCCCCCGCTGCGCGCGGTTCAGCGTGCAATCCCACCGTCAGATCGAGCTGAAAGATGCCGCCTGTATTGAGTACCAGCGCAAGTACCTGCTCGGCCCCTGATCCCATAGGCGTCGCATCGACCACCATCAAAGGATGCAGTGCAACCGACACCTCTACTTTCTCGACTGGGGTAACAAGGTAATAACACCCGTCCTCCTCTCGTCGCAGGAGTCCAGCAAATAAACTAACCAGCTCAGCACGCTTAATTTCCGAGCCTTCGTGGAACCAGCGTCCGTCACGATCGATGGCGATATCGACATAACCACAATGAGAGGGATTCCACTTCTCTAATGGGTAGGGCTGGCGACCATTTACGCTGCCCGAAAAAGCGGGAATGTCATCAGTTCTTTGCGATGCATCTGACGCATTCTGTATCAATCTCGCGTACGCATCATCCTGCATCAAATAGCATCCTTCGTTGCTACTTATCGAACAATGACCGTACCACGACGTCGCAGGTCTGCTAAAAATTCGGTGAAGAGCAAATCACTCTGAACCTGTTGAACCTCGTCTACCAGCGACTGCCTCTCGGCCGTGAGTAATGTGTCTTCACTGCCCGGTGTAACCCTGGCGAGCTGCACTAAGGCGTACCCAGCAGATGGCACGTTAACGGATGTTACCGAATTTGTGTCGTCGGCTGACTTGGAGAAAGCCTCTTGCAACACCTCTGCTGGTAACAGGGTGTTTTGACGTGTGGCTGCCAGTTCAACTCGCCACTGTAAACCTTTCCTATCAGCAATCGCCTCCAGAGTGTCACCGTCTGCTAAGGCTTGGTTCACGTCAGCCACTAGCGCTGCCAGTTCGCCCTCTCGCGCCTTTCGCTCTAGCGTGGCCAGTATGTCATCTTCCACCTCATCAACCGACTTGTAGCCCTCTGGGAGTCGCTCACTAACACGTAGTGCCACAAATCGACTGCCGCTGAGTTCAATAACATCACTGTTATTGTTATCCACAAACACATCGTCGGAGAAAGCGGCCTCTCGAAGGGTTATCTCCGAAAATAGGCCCGCACCAGCCTCTCGAGAAAAGGGCGTTGATACGCTTACCTGAACGCCAAGCTCCTTGGAGGCTTGGCTCAGTGTGTCGGAAGTAAAAACCGCATCACGCAGCTTATCAACGGCTAACAGTAAGTCACGCTCTGCTTGCGTCGTCCGCAAATTGCCTTCGATCTCAGCTTTAAGCACGTCATCGGCCACCTGTGCAGCAGCCGTGCGCTGTTTTAACAAAATAAAGTGGGTGCCCGCATCCGTCTCAACGGCATCTGAAATTTCTCCCACTGCCAGCGCTTCGATCGCTGACTCCATCGCGTCGGGAAATACCGATCCATCGGTGTAACCAAGATCACCACCGAGTGACGCAGAGCCAATGTCGTCCGAGAGCTCTTGCGCTATTGTGGCAAAGTCTTCTCCCGCAGCAAGTCGGGCACTAGCTGCTGTTACTCGGGCCTGATAACTCTCGTCGTCTTCATCATCCATTTGTGTAATGAGGACATGCGCCACCTCTGACTCGGCTTTCGCGTCGTACTCGGCTAACGCATCTTCGAGCTGTGCCTGAACCTCTTCAGGGTCGACAGGTTTGGTATACATGTCGGGCGTCAATACTATATACCGAGCCACTACCCGCTCAGGTTGCGCAAATTCAGCCCTGTTTGCGTCGTAGTACTCAACGATCGCACTGTCCGAGAGCGCTTCATCAGCGACGAGGGACCCCTCTTCAATGACAAGATAACGAACGTCCCTGCGTTCAGCAGCGACATTAATTGAGGCTTGAGCTTCCATTGGGGTAACAAAGGATGCATCACTTACAAATGACTGAAGCTTCTGGAGTCGGTCCAGATTTTCTTGGTCTGCCTTGTACTGACTGTTAGTAAGTCCGTTGGACCTTAATACGTCCCGATAATAGTCAGCAGCAAAAGCGCCTTCCAATTGAAAGGCAGGATTACTCGTGATGGCACGCCCGACCGCCCTAGGTGAGGGAGCAATCGATAGTGCCTCAGCGTAATCTGACAGCAGTGCTTGCTCTATAAGCCCATTTAAGACTGACGGCTTCAGTAAATCGTCATCCAAAAACGAAGGGTCTATTTGATCTCCGTAGATTTCGCTCAGCTGCCTTCGTTGTCTCTCAATCGCAAACTGGAGTTCGTTGACAGAGATTTCTTCCCCGTTAACTTCGGCCGCACCAGACTGGGAGCCATTGAAGGTTAAGGACTCGGCACCTGTCAGCACAAAGCTAAGCACGATGAGGCCTATTACTACCAAAATCCAAGGGCTTCGAGCCCCCTCACGCATGCTTTGAAGCATTCCCGTCTTCCTTCCTTCTTGTTTTCTCTAGTCTATAGATACAAAAAGGGCGCCCTAAAGCGCCCTATCATCCCAGCCCCAGCTAGGATTTTACACGATTACGAATTACACGCGTCTTTAAGTGCTTTACCCGCCTTGAAGCCAGGCGTGTTAGACGCTGCAATCTTAATAGTTTCGCCAGTTCGTGGATTACGACCGTCACGAGCTGCGCGTGGCTTGACAGAAAACGTACCGAATCCGACAAGCGATACACTACCACCTTTAGCAAGTTCAGCAGTAATAGCTGCTACTGCTGCATCGAGGGCACGACCGGCGGCGGCTTTAGGGAGATCTGCTTCGGATGCCATAGCATCAATTAATTCATTTTTATTCACGATAGTTCCTCGTTAAATTGCTTTAGGAAATGCTTAAAACGCTTAGTGAGCCTACCTTTGCCCCATGTAAGGGTCAATCAGCAAATGTAAATTTTTCAGGTTTTTTTCGTTTAATCGGACCATAAACGCGTCAATGTGCCACCGAGGGTTTGTCACTCCCCTCTTCTTCGCCAGCTGAGGCGACTTTCGGGTCGTTTTGACCGGCCATGTAAAGCTCGTCTGAAAGCGGCGTTGGCGAGCTCTCGAGCGCTATTTCGAGCACTTCATCGATCCACTTTACGGGCTTGATAGTAAGGTTATCCGTAATTTTATCGGGGACCTCTGCCAAGTCGCGTTCATTCTCCTTGGGAATGATGACGGTCTTGATACCTCCGCGTCGAGCGGCCAGCAGTTTCTCCTTCAGCCCACCAATCGCCAAAACCTCTCCCCGCAGCGTAATTTCACCTGTCATCGCCACATCGGCTCGAACAGGAATACCGGTGGCAACGCTGACCAGCGCTGTGCACATTCCGATACCGGCACTGGGCCCGTCCTTAGGTGTCGCACCCTCAGGAACGTGAATATGCAGATCGTGGCTATCATGATACTTCGCGGGGATACCCAACCCTTGAGAGCGGGATCGAACAACGGTCATAGCAGCTTGAATCGACTCCATCATCACGTCGCCCAAACTACCCGTTCGCACATGACGCCCCTTACCACTGACCGATGCCGCCTCTATCGTGAGCAATTCCCCACCGACCGAAGTCCAGGCCAGGCCTGTCACCTCGCCAACTTGGTTGGCCTCATCCGCCACGCCGAAGTTGAATTTGCGAACACCCAATAGTGATTCAAGGTTGGCAGAGTTGACTTCCTCACCCGGTTGCCAAGCTTCTAGTGCGATCTTTTTAACGACCTTTCTGCATACTTTTGATAGTTCACGCTCCATTGCTCTAACGCCCGCTTCACGGGTGTAGTAACGGACAATATCAAGGATGGCTTCGTCGGCGACGGATATCTCATCCACTTTGAGACCGTTTACTTTTACTTGCTTTGGCAAAAGATACTTACGCGCAATACTCAGCTTTTCATCTTCTGTGTAGCCCGGAATACGAATGACTTCCATGCGATCGAGTAAAGGGCCCGGTATGTTCATTGTGTTTGACGTACATACAAACATAACGTCCGAGAGATCATAGTCGACTTCGAGATAGTGATCGTTAAACGCATGGTTCTGTTCTGGATCAAGAACTTCAAGCATGGCCGATGCAGGATCGCCCCGATGATCCATTCCCATCTTATCTATTTCATCGAGCAAGAAGAGAGGGTTGCGCACGCCAACTTTCACCATCTTTTGAATCAGCTTACCCGGCATTGAGCCAATGTACGTCCGCCGATGACCTCGGATCTCCGCCTCATCACGTACACCACCTAACGCCATTCGCACAAACTTACGGTTTGTTGATTTCGCTATGGATTCCCCCAGCGACGTCTTGCCGACACCCGGTGGCCCCACCAAGCAAAGCACAGGTCCCTTGAGCTTGCGAACTCGCTTCTGAACAGCGAGGTATTCAAGGATGCGGTCCTTGACCTCTTCGAGCCCATAGTGATCTTGATCCAAAATGGTTTGGGCGCGCTTGATATCGTGCTTGACCTTGCTGCGCTTCGACCAAGGGACACCCACTAGCCAATCGATATATCCGCGGACCACCGATGCTTCAGCCGACATTGGCGACATCATCTTAAGTTTACTGAGCTCCGCGTTCGCCTTCTCGCTCGCCTCCTCTGACATCTTCGCATCAACGATCTTCGTTTGGAGCTCGTCAATTTCATTCGGCGCGTCATCCATTTCGCCCAGTTCCTTCTGGATGGCTTTCATTTGCTCATTCAGATAGTACTCGCGCTGACTTTTCTCCATTTGTTTCTTAACCCGACCACGAATCTTCTTTTCGACTTGAAAGAGATCGATTTCAGAATCCATAAGCCCCATGAGATGGTCGATGCGTCGCTTTACAGATGACATCTCAAGAATGTTTTGCTTTTCCTCGAGGTCAACTGACATGTGCGCGGCGATTGTATCCGCTAATCGGCCTGGATCATCAATACCGGAAAGCGACGTGAGAACTTCGTTGGGCACTTTCTTGCTGACATTGACGTATTTCTCGAAATGACCAACAGTCTCACGAACCGTTGCATCGACTTCGTCTTGGGATAGCTCATCGCACTCAAGCTGTCTAACCGTCGCAAGCGAGAACTCGTCACCGCTGTCGATCGCTTCAACGACCGCTCGCTCTCCCCCTTCGACAAGCACCTTAATGGTCCCGTCGGGGAGCTTTAGTAGCTGAAGTATCGTGGAAATAGTTCCCACCTGATACAGGTCGTCAACGCCTGGATTGTCGTCACCGGCTTCTCGCTGGGCGACAAGCAGCACCTGCTTACTTCCCGCCATAGCGTGCTCTAGCGCTTCGATTGAGCGCTCACGACCAACAAAAAGTGGCAGAACCATATGGGGGTACACGACAACATCGCGCAAAGGTAATAACGGTAATTGCATTGGGCTCGTTTCGCTCATGATCATCTCCAAGGTCACAAGTAAGAGATGGGGGGGCTATGAGGAAACTCAAGCCCTTAACTCAATAAATTTAGGCTTACGAGATGTTGCGCCTAATTGAACTTAGGCGTCTTGAGCAGCAATTGACTCGTCGGGCGTCTCGTAAACTAAAAGCGGCTCAGAATCACCGTTAATGACTGACTCATCCACCACAATTTTAGCCACTCCCGCCTGCGACGGAATGTTGTACATCGACTCAAGTAACACATTCTCCAGAATCGAGCGGAGGCCTCTAGCGCCCGTTTTCCGCTCCATGGCTTTGCTGGCCACGGCTTTGAGTCCGTCCTCTCGGAAGTCGATCTCGACACCTTCCATGTCAAACATCTTGTGGTACTGCTTGGTGAGCGCGTTCTTTGGCTCGGTTAGGATCTGTACCAGCGCTGCAACGTCAAGCTCTTCAAGTGTGGCAATCATCGGAAGTCGGCCGACAAACTCGGGAATCAGCCCGTACTGCACTAAGTCCTCGGCCTCGAGGTCTTGAAGGCTTTCTGCGAAATCTTTCTTTTCGGAGTGTGCCTTAACGTCTGCCGAAAAGCCGATACCGCCTTTATCCGAACGGTTCTGTATCACTTTATCTAGCCCGGCAAACGCACCGCCACATATGAACAAGATATTGCTGGTATCAACCTGCAGAAATTCCTGTTGAGGATGCTTGCGGCCGCCTTGAGGCGGTACAGAAGCAACCGTTCCTTCAATGAGTTTGAGCAGTGCTTGTTGCACACCCTCTCCTGACACATCGCGTGTAATCGACGGGTTGTCCGATTTGCGCGAAATCTTATCGATTTCGTCGATGTAGACAATGCCCATTTGCGCTTTGTCGACATCGTAGTCGCACTTTTGCAACAACTTTTGAATGATATTTTCGACGTCCTCGCCTACGTAACCCGCTTCCGTGAGTGTCGTAGCATCGGCTATGGTAAAGGGCACGTCGAGCATGCGTGCAAGCGTTTCAGCTAAGAGTGTCTTACCCGACCCTGTCGGTCCTACGAGCAATATATTCGACTTACCCAGCTCCACTTCAGCATTCTGCGATTCGCCTGTGCGCAGTCGCTTATAGTGGTTGTACACCGCCACAGATAACACACGCTTCGCGCGAGCTTGTCCTATGACGTACTGATCAAGAATGTCGTTTATCTCGCGGGGTACGGGAAGTTTGTCTGACGCCTCAGGAGCTGCCGTTTCCTGAATCTCTTCGCGAATAATGTCGTTGCATAGGTCCACGCACTCGTCGCAAATGAAGACCGAGGGCCCCGCAATGAGTTTGCGCACTTCATTTTGACTTTTTCCACAGAAAGAGCAGTAAAGCAGTTTTCCGTCTTCGTTAGTGCTGTCCGCCGTCATTCGTTCTAGCCCTGTGCTTGTTCTTCGTTAAATCACAAAGATGATAGGTTTCTACGCCTAATGCAAGGCGGCAGATCTGGTTTCCAGAAAATGCGTTCAGCGAGTGCTAATAACCTGATCGACCAAACCGTATTCGACACTTTGCTCGGCACTCATGAAACGGTCTCGCTCGGTGTCCCGCTCAATAACGTCAAGTGACTGTCCAGTGTGATCAGCTAGGAGGCGATTAAGGCGCTCCCTCAAGAACAGAATTTCTTTTGCCTGGATCTCAATGTCAGTCGCCTGGCCCTGTGCTCCGCCGCTCGGCTGGTGAATCATCGTGCGCGCGTTGGGCAATATAAGGCGCTTACCCTTCGTACCGCCGCTCAGCAAAAAAGCGCCCATTGAGGCCGCTTGACCAAGACACATGGTGCTCACCTCGGGCTTAACAAACTGCATCGTGTCGTAAATCGACAATCCCGCGGTCACTGAGCCGCCCGGGCTGTTGATATAGATATGGATGTCTTTGTCTGGGTTCTCAGATTCAAGAAAAAGAAGTTGCGCCACGACCAAATTAGCCATCTGGTCTTCTATGGGGCCAACAATAAAAATGACACGCTCTTTCAAAAGGCGAGAGTAGATATCGAAGGACCGCTCGCCTCTCGATGTCTGCTCGATGACCATTGGCACTAGCCCCAGCGCTTGCTCGTTTCCGACGTCAAATCGTTGTGCCATGACCGGCTCCTTTTATCTCTGTTTCGACTATTGCTGAGACGCTTCTCGGGCGCGCTGTAACGCGTCCTGATACCCCGTCGCTTCCTCAGTGATAGCTGCACTCTCCAGAAGCTTATCAACCACGGCGTCTTCCAGGACACGGGATTCAATGCCCATGAGCTGGTCGTTATCTTCGTAATACCAATTTATAACCTCAGTCGGGTCCTGGTACGTTGAAGCGATATCTTCAATCAACTCCCGCACTTTATTGGGTTCTGCACGCACACCCAACGTTTGTACGAGCTCACTGACGAGTAGACCTAACTTAACGCGGGTCTCAGCTCTCTCAGTAAACATCTCATCAGGGAGAATACTCTTTAGATCCATATCTGGACTTACGGCACCGCCAAATTGCTGGAACATTTGACCACGAAGTGCATCCGTCTCTTGAGAAATAAGACTGTTCGGTATTTCGAGTCCAGGGTGCGCCTCAACAATCGCGTCCATCACTTGTTGTTTGACGTGCCCATCAACGGCCGCCTTTAACTCGCGCTCCATGTTTTTCCGCACTTCAGTTCTGAAGGCCTCGACATCGTCGTCCTCGACACCATAGGAGGCAAACAGCTCTGCATTTAATTCGGCGAGCTCTAGCGCCTTAACCTCTTTTACGGTCACCTTGAATTCAACTGCGGCACCTTTGAGCTCTTCGGCGTGGTAGTCGTCAGGGAACGTTAGATCAAGCGTACGCTCGTCGCCAGCTTTTGCACCAACAAGCCCGTCTTCAAAACCGGGGATCATTCTTCCTGACCCCAACTCAAGTGCGGTATCGGTGCCCGAACCACCCTCAAAGGCTTCACCGTCTTTGAATCCCTCAAAGTCGATTGTGAGCGTATCACCCTGCTCAGCTGCTCGATCTACCGCTAAGAGTTGACCCTGCTGCTTCTGAAATATCTCGATAATCTCGTCGACATCAGTCTCAGCAACGTCACACACTAATTTCGTTACACCGAAATCCTTTACCTCGTTCAGTGTCACCGTCGGGTAGATCTCAAACGTCGCAACATACTCAACGTCCTCACCACTCTCGAACGTCTTAATTTCAATGCTGGGCTGTCCTGCTGGCCGCAGGTTCTCCCCCATAACCGCCTCGGAGAAAGAACGATTTACAACGTCACCCAGCACCTCTTGCCGAACGCCGGCACCGAAGCGTTGCTTCATGACACGCATGGGCACCTTGCCAGGGCGAAAACCCGGCAAGCGAACGTTCTTCGCTGCCTCAGCTAATTTTTTGTCGACCGCTGAATCTACATCATCAGCGGGAACGCCAACTGTTAATTTACGTTCCAAACCCGATGTTGTTTCTACCGAGACACGCATCCTCGTCTCCTAACTCTATAACCTGATAAAGCCTCGTGATGAGGCGCAACTTAATATTTGAATATGGTGCGGAAGGAGAGACTCGAACTCTCACGTCGTAAGACACTGGAACCTAAATCCAGCGCGTCTACCAATTTCGCCACTTCCGCGTAATCGATCACTCTTTCGAGTGTTTCGGTGCATCCCGACCTAAGGGCGCGGATGGTGTCACATTAGATGGCTTGATTCAATGCGATGCCGAAAAAACGCCCCGAGACACATCAAAATATTTGCCCGCCGAGAATCACATTGTGTGTGTTGGCCTATCGGACACCAGACCTGTACCTAAGTGATCTTCTATCTTAGTGGCCGCAGCAAAGTCCGCTTCAGAAAATTGCACACCAATACCCGCTTGACGGTTACCCTGCGCACCCTTTGGCGTAATCCATACCACCTTGCCATTAATAGGGATTTTCTCTGGTTCATCCATTAGCGCGAGGAGGATAAACACCTCTTCGCCCAATTCATAACGTTTATTCGTGGGTACGAACAACCCGCCGTTACGAACGAACGGCATATAGGCTGCATAGAGAACAGCTCGGTCCTTGATGGTTAGCGACAGTATGCCTTGTTTGTTTTCTTCACCCACGACAGCAACATCCTTGCTCACAGACTCTTTCGCCACACGACTTAAATGCGCGCAACGCCCATTAAGTGTAAACCCTCTCTCACAACATTGATCTTGTTTTCGCTCGCGCCGGCCGTCAACACCCCAATCTCATAACAGGCAACCTCCCGTGCGGGCGTCGCACCGCCGCGAAGGCGCTGCAGCAGAGACGCAATTAAGCGATGCAGGGTAATAAGTGTCGACAGTCCGTCCCCTGTAGCGTCAACGTTGGCAAGTCGCTCCTCTAACCCTCGCACCATCGCTTCAACGGCCTCGGATAGCTCAAACTTCATCAAACATTCGGTCAGTTCTCGTGCACTTAAATCCTGGTCAAGCACCTTGTTCAAAGCTAACCGAACTTCTCGATGTGCTTCAAGGGTGCCACCCAAGGCCGAAACCAACCAGTTCTCAAGAAAGCGGGACGTTTGCTCTGAATACGATTCGGACGAAAGCCCCTGCTTTGCAAGTTCAGCTTTGCAGGTTGCCTCGCCTAGGCGCGGAAGTTTGCGAGATTGACAGCGAGAACGAACGGTTGCGGGTAGTAGCCACGGCCTCCGACTCATCAAAATAATGAGCGTATCGCCCTGGGGTTCCTCAAGGGTCTTTAATAGTGCATTCGCGGCCGCCGTCGTAAGTTTGTCTGCTTCCTCGACAACCAACACTTTTAGCGTTCCATAACCCGCAGTCTTGGAAACGAACTCGCAGGCGACACGCACTTGATCGACGCCAATGCTTGACTTGCCCTCAAGGGTCGCAACCCACCGAAAGTCTCCATGCGTTCCTGCAGACAGCAACTCGGCAGTGTCCGACTCAGATGCTCGCCCTGCCCTTTTGAGCAGTGCGTGTGCTAGCTGTTGACAGACCTCTTTAAGGCCCAGACCCGAATCGCTGGTCAGTAGCATCGCATGAGGAAGACGTCCAACATCCTGGAGCTGAACAAGCTCACCCACCAACGCCTTGTGTTCTGGGTAGAGCGCGCTATCCATGAAACTTACTCCCAAAATAGGGCTCGAGCGTCTCACGGAGTGCCTGCTGCACGACATTCACAGGTTGCGCCGCGTCGATCACAACGAAACGCTGATTGCCTCTCGCTCGCGTTAGATACCCATCTCGCACGCGCTCAAAAAAGGCAAGCTCTTCCTCCTCGAACCGATCGAGTTCGGCGCGATTACGTGCCCGTTCGATTCCGACACCCGGATCAAGGTCAAAAAGTAACGTCAAGTCAGGATAGCGCCCTTTCTGTACCATCTGCTCAAGCAACTCAATCGCGCTCAAGTCGTACCCTCGACCAAACCCTTGATAGGCATAGGTTGCGTCGGTAAAGCGATCGCACAAGACCCATGTTCCCTCTGCGAGCGCAGGCTCAATAATTTCATGGAGGTGCTGCGCACGCGCCGCAAAGATCATAAGTAATTCGGCCTCGACAGACGGAGCAGGCCCCTCTTTAGTGAGAAGCAGTGACCTGAGTGTTTCGCTGAGTGCCGTTCCGCCGGGCTCTCGGGTTTGCACAAATGGGATATTGCGGGCATCGAGTAACTCAACGATAAAATCGCGGCTAGTGGACTTTCCGGCGCCTTCTCCACCTTCTAAGGTGATGAACTTTCCTTCGGAACTTAATGTGGCCATTAGCGCGGACTCGATCGATAGTTTTGCTTTCGCTTTAGCTGATAGCGTCTCACATTTTCCTCGTGCTCAACGAGGGTTTTACTAAATGCGTGGCTGCCATCGCCTCGTGCTACAAAGTATAGCGTCTCCCCCGGTTCTGGATGCGTTGCTGCTATCAGCGCCGCCTTGCCAGGTAGCGCAATGGGCGTGGGTGGAAGACCCGAAATGCGGTAGGTGTTGTAAGGGTTTGTATCATCGCGTAAGTGGCTTCGCTTCAAGTTGCCATCGAAGTCAGGCCCTAACCCATAGATGACCGTTGGATCGGTTTGTAGTCGCATACCTTTCTTCATCCGTCGCGTAAACACACCCCCGATCTCCGGACGCTCTGACCCTAGCCCCGTCTCTTTCTCGATAATGGACGCCAGTATTAACGCCTCGTAAGGCTCTGTTAGCGGTATGCTCGGCTGTCGTTTTCGCCAAATCTGCTCGAGTTGACGCACCATCGCAGCCCTCGCCTGTCTCAGCACGTCAATATCAGATGTGCCTCTTGAAATGAGATAGGTCTCCGGTAGGAACAGTCCCTCTGGAGAGGTCTGGGGCGCTATTAAGGAGGCAATCGCCTCATCGTCTGCAGTGCTTAGCGTTCGGGTGACCTGGGGATGATGCCATAACCTCTCGAGCATCCACTGAAAGGTCACGCCCTCGGGAATCGTAACGCTGTACACGACCACATCATTATCGTGAAATCGCTGGAGCAAGGTGTGCAATGTTTCGCCACGGCGCAGACGATACTCCCCCGGTTTGACGGAAAACGTATCACCGCGAAGCGCCATCGATATTCGTGACAAAACACCCGATCGGATAATGCCTTGCGCTTCGAGCGCCGTCAGCACTCGGATCACACCATCACCTTGTTGTACAAAAAACACCTGGGACGGATCGGTGACCTGTACCTCACGATCAAGTTCGTTCGCCATGTAACCACCCACAGCGATAAAGCTCAGGGCGACAGTAAGCAAAAAAAGAGGTAGTCGGGGGCCGAAAAGACGACTCAAGGGTGGCGCCCTAAATCCACTTACTCAAACTTTTTAAAGATGAGTGTGCCGTTTGTGCCGCCAAAGCCGAATGAGTTCGACATTGCGACACTGATATCTCGCTCCTGGGCGACGCCAGGCACGTAGTTGAGATCACAGCCATCATCAGGATTAGTCAGGTTTATCGTTGGTGGTGCAACCCCATCCCTTATAGCGAGTGTGGAAAAAATCGCCTCCACTGCACCGGCCGCGCCGAGTAAGTGCCCTATCATCGATTTCGTGGAACTGACTGCCACGTTGTGGGCGTGATCGCCAAAGACACTTTTAATTGCCAGCGTCTCAGCGACATCGCCGGCAGGTGTCGATGTGCCATGCGCATTGATGTAGTCCACTGCGTCTGCGTTCATACCTGCGCTCGTAAGTGCATTACGCATCGATAACGCTGCACCACGCCCGTCTTCTGGGGGAGACGTCATGTGGTACGCATCGCCACTCATACCAAAGCCAACGACTTCAGCGTAAATGTTAGCGCCACGGGCTTGCGCACTCTCGAGCGACTCGATAAGCATGACACCCGCGCCATCGCCAAGAACAAAGCCGTCTCTATCTTTGTCCCAGGGTCTTGAAGCCGTGGCCGGGTCGTCATTGCGAGTGCTCAGTGCGCGTGCAGCGGCAAAACCACCCAGCCCAGCTGGTGTGGTCCCCATCTCTGCACCACCGACTAGCATCGCGTCTGCGTCACCTGCGGCAATAAGACGCGCACCCAACCCGATGCTGTGAGTACCCGTCGTACACGCGGTGACCATCGCCAGATTTGGACCCCGCAAATTGAACTCAATCGACAGATTGCCAGCGACCATGTTGATGATGGAGCCGGGCACAAAGAATGGCGAGATCTTTCGGGGCCCAGACTTATTCATCAACAAAGACGTTTTTTCAATCAGTCCAATTCCACCAATGCCCGCGCCAACGTTGCAGCCGACCCTATCCTGATTGGCCTCGGTAATTTCCAGCCCAGAGTCCCGCATCGCCTGAATACCGGCCACCATTCCATACTGAATGAAGAGGTCCATGCGCTTTGCATCGCGCGGCTCGAGGTAACCTTCAGTAGAGAAATTCTCTAGGCTGGCGCTGAAACGCGTCGAAAAGGCACTCGCATCAAAATGCTCAATCGCTTTCACGCCGTTGCGACCGTTGACCACACCGGTCCAAGTCGACTCCGTATTCAAGCCTAACGCTGTTACCGCCCCCATTCCTGTGACGACAACTCTTCGGTTGTTCATAGAAACCCCCAGACTTCGTTAACTTCAGTGTATCAGCAAAAAAAAAGCCGCTCTTCTATAAAAAGAGCGGCTTTTTCTCGAGAAATTTGTCCGTGTTTAGGCCAAGTTCTCGTTAATGTAGTTAATAGCGAGCTGTACTGTTGTGATCTGCTCGGCTTCTTCGTCAGGAATTTCTGTATCGAATTCCTCTTCAAGCGCCATGACCAACTCAACAGTGTCAAGTGAATCAGCACCCAAATCGTCGACGAAAGATGAGGCATTGTTCACTTCATCTTCTTTTACCCCAAGTTGCTCTGCCACGATCTTTTTTACGCGATCTTCAATGTTGCTCATGACGTTCCCTTTTTAGTTTCCGTTTCTTCTAAGTGGCTCTTCAGCCAATTGCGTGCGGATTTTACCGATATATCGACGAATTAAAACCCGCATTTTTTCGCATCACATGTACATACCGCCATTCACATGAATGGTTTCACCTGTGATGTAGCCACCCGCGTCGCTTGCTAAAAAAGCAACGACCTTCGCTATCTCCTCTGGCGCACCGAGCCTCCCAAGGGGAATTTGACCCAGCATTAGGGCTTTTTGTTCCTCGGTGAGGACATCAGTCATGTCTGTAGCGATGAATCCAGGTGCAACGCAATTCACCGTTACCGATCTTGAACCCAATTCCTTTGCCATGGCCCGAGACATCCCTTCTGCACCGGCTTTACTCGCCGCATAGTTTGCCTGACCCGCATTACCCATGGACCCGACCACAGAGGAAATATTGATAATCCTTCCCCAACGCGCCTTTGTCATACCCCGCAAACACGCTTTACTCACTGTAAACAGTGCGTTTAGGTTGGTGTTGAGCACATCGCCCCATTCATCGTCTTTCATGCGCATCATCAAATTGTCGCGCGTGATGCCGGCGTTATTCACGAGAATCGTAGGCGCACCGTGCTCTGACACAATAGCCGCTAGACGCTCTCTTACCGCTTCAACATCGCTTACGTCCAATCGAATGCCCGTACCACCCGCTGCTCGTAAATTTTCCGTAATAGTGGCAGCACCGGCATCAGAGGTCGCTGTACCAATAACTTTGTGACCTGCCCTCGCCAACTCATTAGCAATGGCTTTTCCGATTCCACGCGTAGCTCCGGTAACCAGCGCGACACGTTTCACTTCGGTATCAGACATCAACGCACTCCTTTCGTCTTAAAAATTGAAAATCGCTGGCGAGCGGCAAGAACTGCCAATGATCTAAAAGTGTGGGTGTTCTTTACAGGTCAGATAAACCTGCCACTAAAGCAGGGACCGATTCGATGGACTTTATCGGCACTGTTTTGTCGATTCGCTTACTTAATCCACACAAAACACTACCGGGACCACATTCGATAAATCGATCACAGCCCGCGATTCGCAGCGTCTTGATACAATGAGTCCAAAGTACGGGCATCGAAATCTGCTTTACTAAACTTGCCTTAATCGCCTCTGTAGACGTCTGTAGCGCGCCATCCACATTGCTGACGACGGGAAAACTCGGCTCGCTCCACGCTACCCCTTCAAATGCGTCGGCCATGACCACAGCAGCTGGCTGCATCAGGGGCGTATGAAAAGGAGCCGAAACCGGTAACGGCATGGCCCGTCTGGCACCCGTCTCTTTTAAGGCAGACACAGCGCTAGCAACCGCCTTTGCCTC
>Ga0228672_1000681_pt1 | contig 15711 bp, 10 predicted proteins | sample 90DmetaG_FD_182788 | JGI IMG/M metagenome (GOLD analysis project Ga0228672, IMG submission 182788) | Seawater microbial communities from Monterey Bay, California, United States - 90D | ecosystem: Environmental > Aquatic > Marine > Coastal | place: USA: California | collected 2016-11-08 | reverse complement strand
ATTCATAACCAAAACTTGATCCCCAAGAAAATGATTAAATGGATGTACCATGTGACCTTTGAAAAACAATAAACATAAACACATGAATATTGAAACGATACAAGCGGATTTGATAGATGAGTTTTCCATGTTTGACGATTGGATGGACCGCTATGAACATATGATTGATTTAGGGAAATCACTTCCACTGATCGATTCAAAATTCAAAACAGAAGACAACATTATAAAAGGTTGTCAGAGTAAAGTATGGCTACATGCAGATCTCGAAAACGAAAAAGTCGTGTATACAGCCGATAGTGATGCAATAATCACTAAAGGAATCGTTGCAATTTTAATCCGTGTATTTTCCAACCAAAGTCCCAATACAATACTAAACACAAACACCGATTTTATTGACGAAATTGGACTTAAAGAACACTTGTCTCCTACACGGGCTAACGGATTGGTGAGCATGGTAAAAAAAATAAAAATGTATGCGCTTGCATATCAAACACAAATAGAATTATGAGTACCGAAAAAATTGATGTAAATGCCTTAGGAGAAAAAATAGTTCGTGTTATAAAAACCATTTTTGATCCAGAAATTCCAGTAGATATTTATGAATTAGGACTGATTTATGACGTATTTGTCAACGAAGATTATGAAGTCAAGATTTTGATGACTTTGACCACACCTAACTGTCCAGTTGCTGAAACACTCCCTTTGGAAGTAGAAGAGAAAATTAAATCTTTAGATGCTGTGAAAGATGCGGAGGTCGAGATTACGTTTGACCCCCCGTGGACTCAAGAACTAATGAGTGAAGAAGCTAAACTAGAACTTGGAATGCTGTAACTATGACAACTGGTGAAATTGTAAATCGTGTTGCCAACAGTGCCCTTATCACAATTGATTTAGAGGATTATTATCCTAAGGGTGTTCGCATTTGTTTTGACATTAAAGACTGGCTTCATGAAGGTCTTGTACTTCGAGAAAAAGAATTCAGAACCTTTATAAACACACATGATTGGACGGTCTATGAAAATCAATTCGTTGCGTTGCATTGTTCTACAGACGCCATCATTCCTGGCTGGGCTTTTATGTTAATCAGACTGCAACTTTCTGGCATTGCCAAACAAGTTGTTGTAGGGGATTTAGAAACTCTAGAAACAGCTTTGTATCAGATAATTATTAATGATCTAGACCTTAGTTTCTGCAACAATAAACCTGTGATTGTCAAAGGATGTTCAAACAAACCCGTGCCAAAGAATGCCTATCTTTTTTTGATCAATAAACTACAACCCATAGCAAAGTCTATAATGTATGGTGAGGCCTGTTCGTCTGTGCCTTTGTTTAAAAAATAATCGACCTTATTAACTTCTATTTTTGATGTACAGTTTAATATATTTGCATCTGACTTAAAACCCCAATATCTACAATTAAATGAAAAAATTTATTTTATTATTCGCCCTTATTACCCAATTTCACAACTTATATGCTCAAGAACCCACAACGGAAAATACCCAAAATTCTGTGTGGACCAAAGGCGGAACCTTCACATTTTTATTAAACCAATCTGCATTTGAAAATTGGGTAGCCGGAGGGGTTAGCAGTGTTTCTGGAACTGTTGGTGTAAACTACGACTTTAATTATCTTAAAGACGATTGGTCTTGGGACAATAAAATCATAGCCTCCTTTGGAATTACAAAGATTAAAGATCAAGACATCCAAAAATCCGATGATCGTTTGGAGTGGAACTCTGTACTCGGAAAAAAAGCTACAGGCTATTGGTATTATTCTGCGTTCCTCAATTTCAAAACACAGTTTACAGATGATTTAGATAGTGATACAGAGGGCCCTACTAAATTTCTATCTCCTGGATACTTACAAATTGGACCAGGAATGCTCTGGAAAAAAAGCGACAATCTGAAGGTTAATATCGCCCCTGCAACCGCAAAATTAATAGTTGTGGACAAAACGCTCACCCTGCCCGATGACGCTTATTTTGGTGTAGAAGAAGGAAAGAGTACACGTTTTGAGCTTGGAGCTTCTGTGGGTGCTTACTATAAATTTGATTTGATGAAAAATATATCCATGGAAAATACTTTGAACCTGTATTCAAATTATTTGGAAGACCCACAAAATATTGATCTAGATTATACCATGAATTTAGTCATGAACATCAACAAATACATTTCAACCACATTAGCCTATCAAACAATTTATGATGACAATGCGTTTGAAGGTTTACAAACACGTCAAGTTTTTGGACTGGGAATAAATTATAGTTTCTAAGAAAATCTCTTCTAAAATCTCTTCTACTAAACTGGTTTTTATTCTATAGTCTCTTCATAATCGGGATATAAAAATCGATTATACGGAAAGCGAGTTATATGAATTTCGCGAACCGCGTCATAAACACGTTTTCTAAAATCTTCTAAATTCTCTTTATTAAGTGCAGATATAAATAATGAATTTTTACCAATTTTAGACATCCACGTGGATTTCCACTCTTCCAAAGAATAATGAGCTTCTGTACGAACGGCTGTTAAATCGGTGTCATCAAACGGTTCCGCTTCATAGGCATCAATCTTATTAAACACCATAAGGGTTGGTTTATCTAATGCATTAATTTCTGCTAAAATAAGATTAACAGACGCTATATGCTCTTCAAAATTTGGATGCGAAATATCTACTACATGCAATAATAAATCTGATTCTCGAACCTCATCTAAAGTGCTTTTAAAAGAATCGACCAATTGTGTGGGTAATTTGCGAATAAAGCCCACAGTATCACTCATTAAAAAAGGTAAGTTTCTGACCACCACTTTTCGGACTGTTGTGTCAAGGGTTGCAAATAATTTATTTTCTGCAAAGACGTCTGACTTACTAATGACATTCATTAAGGTCGATTTTCCAACATTTGTGTACCCTACAAGAGCCACACGAACCATGGCGCCTCTATTACTTCGCTGAACGGACATTTGCTTGTCAATCTTTTTAATCTTGGCCTTTAAAAATGCTATTTTCTCTCTAACGATACGACGATCTGTTTCAATTTCTGTCTCTCCTGGTCCACGCATTCCAATACCCCCTTTTTGACGTTCGAGGTGCGTCCACATTCCTTTTAATCGTGGTAATAAATATTCGCATTGTGCCAATTCAACTTGAGTGCGGGCATAACTTGTCTGAGCACGTTGTGCAAAAATGTCTAATATTAGATTCGTACGGTCTAAAACTTTACAATTTAATAGTTTACTGATATTTCGTTCTTGAGCAGACGATAATTCATCATCAAAAATGGCAGTTCCAACCTTGTGTTCCTGTATATATAATCGCAACTCCTCCATTTTACCTGTCCCAATAAACGTTTTTGGGTTGGGTGTATCCATCTTTTGGGTGAAACGCTTTAGCACTTCACCACCAGCAGTATAGGTTAGAAATTCAAGTTCCTCCAAATATTCTTCGGACTTCGTTTCATCTTGTAATTTAGTAATTACTCCAATTAAAACCACTTTTTCTAAGCCAATAACTTTTTTCTCAATCATATAAACGTATTGGTCAAAGGTAAAAATTTATAGCTAGACTAAGTCATTTAGAATTTAAATTTTAAAAGGGCATCGCATATGTTATTGCGTATTTAATCGGTTAAATTCACACTTAATCGATTTATTAATATTATGTTAATTTTTACTTAAAAAAACAATTAACTTCACTGTCTAACCAATTTAACATTATGAAAGATATTACTTACGCATTAGCGTTTTTTTTCTGTACGCTTATTTCTTTTGGACAATGCGACTACTCACTAAAGATGATAGATTCTTATGGAGATGGATGGAATGGAAACACCATGAATGTTTCCGTAGATGGTACTGTTATACTTGCCGGAGTAACCGTCCCAATTAATGAATCAGAACTTGTCTTACCTTTTACAGTAACAGATGGGGCCGACATAACCACCGAATGGCTTGGTGGAGGATCTTTCGGTTATGAAACTAGTTATGAAATTCTTGATACATCAGGATCAGAGGTTGGATCTGGAGCAGAAACGTCTATTACAACTGGAACAATTACAGCATTTTGCCCAAGTTGTATAGCGCCTAACGCCCTTAGTGTTGACAGCACCTCCGCTGTTGGTGCAACAATATCTTGGACGGCTAATACTGGAGATACAACATGGCAATATCAATTGGTTCTTGCTGACGAAACTCCCTCTAACACAGGGACTACCACTACAAATAATCCACTAACAATCACAGGCTATAATTCAAATACAAGCTATGATTTGTATATTAGAACCAATTGCGCAGACGGCGACAGTACCTGGTCAATGGTTAGTTTTATTACAAATCCCAGTTGTGGAGACACCCTTTTTGATTCTGGAGGTCCTACTGGAAATTATGGAAATAATGACTTGACAACCGTTACCGTTTTTCCTGATAATACTGGTGAACTTGTCACATTTACATTCATTAGTTTTGAAACTGAAAATAACTTCGATTTCTTTACGGTCTATGATGGACCAGACGTTAGCTCAATAGAACTTGGAAGCTTTTCTGGAGATATTATTCCAGATCCTATCACGTCTTCTCATCCAACAGGTGCTCTGACCTTTGTGTTTGACAGCGATAGTTCTGTAAATGACCCCGGATACGAGATTTTAGTCTCGTGTGCACCAGCGCCTTCGTGTCTTCAAGTCAGTGACTTGGTGGTATCAACAGTCACAGGAAGTTCAGCTGACATTTCATGGACTGCAAACAATGGAGAAACCGCATGGGAGTATGTCATACAACCTCAAGGTACTGGGGAACCTACAACAGCCGGAACTCCAATAACAACAAATCCTTATACAATTACTGGTTTAGATTCTTCAACAGATTATGAAATATTTGTGAGAGCTATTTGTAGTGGCACAGACTCCAGTCCCTGGAGAGGACCTGTTAATTTTACAACAAGTCCCGCTTGTGGAGACACCCTTTTTGATTCTGGAGGAGCTACTGGAAATTATGGAAATAATGACTTAATAACGACCACTGTTTATGCAGATAATCCGGGTGATCTTGTCACATTTACATTTGTTAGTTTTGAAACTGAAAATAACTTCGATTTCTTTACGGTCTACGATGGACCAGACGTTAGCTCAACAGAACTAGGAAGCTTTTCTGGAGATACTATTCCAGATCCTATCACGTCTTCACATCCAACAGGTGCTCTGACCTTTGTGTTTGATAGTGATGCTTCTGTAAATGACCCTGGGTACGAGATTTTAATCTCTTGTTCTCCACCCCCAACATGTATTCAAGTGAGTGATGTGACCGCCACAAACATAACCACTACTTCAGTTGAATTAGGTTGGACTGCTTATAATTCTGAAGCCTTATGGAATGTCGAGTATGGTCCAGCTGATTTTGCACAAGGAGCAGGAACGACTATTGTAGCAAATACAAATCCTTTTAATTTAACAGGGTTAAACAGCAACGCAACTTACGATTTTTATGTTCAAGCCGATTGTGGAGCTGGAGATACCAGTGCTTGGGTGGGGCCCTTTAGTTTTACAACACTTCCAGTACCTTTTACGATGCCCGGATGTTTTGATTTTGAAGCTGGAATCTTGGGCGCCAATGCAGCCTTGTCGTCAGATATTCATTCAGATGCTAGCTTAGATGCTGGAGCTGGAGCTTTTTCCTCAGATTTTGGAATTCTTCTAACTGGTGGTGATAGTGGAGATGGTTGGACTGGTGGTTCTACGTCAACTACTGAAACACAAGCATGGGTTGATAACGTAACACACCAATCGGCAGTGACCATTTCTGTAGATGCAACTGCAGAAACAATTGTTATTTTGACATTTGACTTGAAACAAACGTACAGCTACGGTGCTACCTACTCTAACTTTAGAGTAACGGTAGATGGAGCGCAAATTGGAGCAACTCTAAGACCTACTACAGCTAATGCAGATCCTTTTGTCAACCAATACTACGATTTAAGTGCCTTTGCAGGGACAAATTTTGTATTAAAACTAGAACACAGTGGGAAGTACAATGAAGCATTTGTAGCACCAGGAGATCAATCTTTGATTGATAATATTTGTATTACTGCACCGTCTTGTACTCAACCTGGGGCAGCTACAGCAGATGCCATAACCACTTCAACTGCAGACATAAACTGGACAGCAGGTGCTACCGAATCTTCATGGAATATTGAGTATGGTCCTGAAGGATTTACTCAAGGAACAGGTACCACAGATACAACTACGGCTACGACTTACAACTTAACTGGACTAGACTCTAATACGACCTACCATTTTTATGTACAAGCCGATTGTGGTACTTCTACAAGCAATTGGGTAGGACCATTAATTTTTACAACAAACACTGGTTGCGGAGACACTCTTTTTGATTCTGGAGGTGCCACTGGAGACTATTCCTCTAGCGAATTGACAACTGTTACTATATTTCCTGAAAACACAGGCGATCTGGTCACATTTACATTCGTTAGTTTTGATATTGAATCTGGATGGGATTTCTTTACGGTCTATAATGGCCCAGACATTACTTCAACAGTGTTAGGAACCTTTTCTGGAGATGACATTCCAGATCCAATTTCATCTACAGATGCCACTGGAGCTTTAACCTTTGTGTTTGAAAGTGATAGTTCCGTAAATTATCCAGGGTATGAGATTTTAATTTCTTGTGCACCGCCTCCAAGTTGTTATCCACCAACAGCCCTAACAATTTCGAATATTTCTGGCAGTACAGCTGATTTTGATTGGACTGCAGGAACAGGAAATAATACTTGGGAATATGTGATTGTTCCAACTGGTGACCCTGCTCCAACGGGTAGTGGAACTGCTGCAACCGTGAATTCTACACAATTTACAGGGTTAGATTTTGAAACGTCCTATGATGTATATGTACGTGCCGATTGTGGAGCTACAGATGGCTTTTCAACTTGGTCTGGTCCGGTAAGGTTTACAACGATGCAACAAACCAACTTTACTGTGGACTGTGCGTCTGGAGTTCCAGTAAACGTAAACTATTGTTATACAAACAACGATACCATGTTTTGGGTATTTACCTCAACAACAGGCTTTCCGTTGTCAGTAACATTTAATGACGGTATAATAGAAGGATTCTCTGATGACATTACCATATATGACGGCGTTGACAATACAGGAACAGTGTTATTTAACAATAATACAGACAATTTGGATGATCTTACAGGATTGGTAGTTGAATCAACCTCACCATCAATGTATATAGAAGTGGACTCTGATGGCTTTGGCAGTTGTGAGTCAAGTGCTTTCTATACCCCATGGGATTTTGATGTCAGCTGTAAGAGCTGTTTGACACAAACTGTTGATTTTAATATCGTAGGGGATTGTGAAGTAAGTCAAGATTTCTATATTGAAGTTGATGTTTCTGATTTAGGAAGTGCAAGCTCGGTAGTTGTTTCTGATAACTTAGCAAGTGCAGAACAAACCGTGACTAGCGCTGGCGTAATTACTTTTGGACCTTATACTGCAGGAGTAAACGTTATAATCTATACCGAAAACAGCGATGATGACTCTTGTGTGGTTAATAGTGGTGCATTGACCTTTTTGTGTCCACCACCGCCAAATGATTGTTCAATTATATATGCTGGAGAAGATACTGCATTTTGCGAAGGAACTAGCACTAATTTAAACGCTACCTACCATCTTTTAGGGCAAGACACGACTTCTTATGAAATCAACTCACAAAATGGATGTCCAACACCTGGTATTACTGGGGGGACACCAACAAGTTTAGATATAGACGATACATGGTCTGAGGTTATTGATTTAGGATTTGAATTCTGTTTCTTTGGAGATACTTACAGTCAAATTTTAATAGGATCAAATGGTGTACTCTCTTTTGAATTGGAGAACGCCGGTACTGGTAATGGATATAGTCTAAGTCCCGGTGATACCTTGCCTAACTCTTCTAATTCAACCCTATCAGAAGCAAACATATTTGGGGTTGGACATGATATAGATCCTGCCGTTTGTGGAGATATTAATTATGTTGTATTGGGTGCTACACCCTCAAGACAATTTGTGGTTAACTATTCAGAAGTTTGTCATTATGGAACATCTTGTAATAATCTTAAGTCAAGTTCACAGATTATTCTTTATGAATCCTCAAACGCAATTGATGTCAATATTTATAACAAACCAACCTGTACATCTTGGAATAGTGGTAATGCTGTTGTTGGAGTTCAGAATATTCCTGGCACAGTTGCGTTTACACCTCCTGACAGAAACACAGGTGTTTGGGATGCAACAGATGAATTTTGGAGGTTTACACCTTCATTAGGAGAACCTGATTTTACAATTGAATGGTTTGACGGAACAACCTCAATTGGAACTGGTGACACTGTAACAGTATCCCCAACTGAAACAACCACCTATACTGCAGCAATTACATACAGCCTTTGTATTGGTGGAACTGCTACAATAACTGACGAGGTAGAAGTTGGTATTTATCCAACTCCAGAACCAATTCCGACGGAAAGCACCGTTTATCGTTGTTCAGACCAAGACAGTGTTTTGGAAGTGAATGTTACAAATTCGGATGTTGAAGATACGCTAACCTATTATTGGACATACGATGGAAATGACGTACAAGTCGGTACTGAGAATACTTATATAGTCCCAGCAGGATCAGACCAAATTGGCGAGTACTTTGTCACTGTAATTGATGAAAGAAATTGTTATGGTGACACCATAATTACATTGGTTGACGGCGTTACTCCTCAACTTGAAAATGATACTGTTTTCAAAAAATGTGAAAATGGGGAAATAGAACTTTCTGCAAACGTTCTAAATGCAGATCTTTTAAGTAGTAATCTCGAATATATTTGGTCTGTTGATGGAGCAGAAGTTCAAGCAGGTCCGGATTATACCTACACTCATACTGCAGGACTACCCCTAGGGTTTGTGGAAGTTGTGGTTGTTGATCTTTTGACGACATGTGAAGCTTCAACACTAATTGAAGTCGCAAGCGGCGTTAAACCTCAACTTGAAAATGATACTGTTTTCAAAAAATGTATGAATGAGGATGTAGAAATTTCTGTGAACGTTCTGAACAGAGATCTTTTAGGAAATGATCTCGAATACGTTTGGTATGTTGATGGAGCAGAAGTTGAAGCAGGGCCAGATAACAACTTTACTCACGTTTCAGGACAAGCATTCGGGTTTGTTGAAGTAATAGTTGTAGATTTAGAGACGATGTGTGAAACATCAACACTAATTGAAATTGCTAACTTTATGAACGCTGACTGTGTGGATATCCCTCAAGGACTATCACCAAATGGCGATGGTATGAATGACTGTCTTGTTTTAGATCACTTAGAAGCATCTGACGATATTGTGAAAGCTGAAATCTATAACAGATATGGAGTTAAGGTATTTGAACTGAATGATTACACAAGTCAATGGTGTGGGCAAGATGCGAGTTCTGGAAATTCAGATTCAAACGACTTATTACCAGTTGGAACTTATTTCTATGTAATTCAATTTAGCTCTGGAAGAGCACCAATAACAAGCTGGATATACCTAAATTACTAACCAACATAACAACAAACAATAATGAAAAATTTAGTTATAATTTTATTTACAATACTGTGTGCGTTTCAGGTGAATGCGCAGCAAGACCCACAGTACACACAGTATATGTATAATATGAATATTATCAATCCTGCTTACACAGGATCCACAGAAGGCTTGGCCGTTGGAGCATTGTATCGTAGCCAGTGGGTTGGACTCGAAGGTGGGCCAGAGACCTTTACTTTTAACATCCACTCCCCTGTTGGAAAAAAAGTTGGTTTAGGACTGTCAATAATATCCGATCAAATTGGCCCTGTAAAGGAAACCAATTCCTATGTAGATTTCTCTTACACAATCCCTGTAGGGACGGCTACCAAACTAGCATTTGGTGCTAAGGCAGGGTTTACCTTTCACGATATAGGTATTGCAGAAAGTCAAATTTCATTAGTAGATCAAGGGGATCCGTTTTTTGCAAATGCAATCAACGAAACAACTCCAAACATTGGAGCTGGGGTCTATTTTTATAAGCCAAGTAAATACTATATTTCGTTGTCAATCCCAAACATTCTGAATGGTGTCCATTTAGATGCTAACGGAACTAAAATTGGTTCTGAATCAGAACACTTTTTTGCAGCAGCTGGGTATGTATTTGATCTTTCAGAAAACTTTAAACTAAAACCACATACACTTATAAAATATGCATTTGACGCACCCATAAGTTATGATATAAATGCAAATGTTTTTATGTATGATATTGTAGAAGTAGGTGTAGGATATCGACTAGACGACTCCTTTAGTGGAATGATTAATTTTCAGGTAATGGATAATCTAAGAATTGGATATGCATATGATGCAATTCAATCCGATTTGGATATTGTTACCAACTCATCTCATGAAATCTTTATTAATTTTGACCTCAATTTTTCAACTAAAGTTTCAAGATCTCCACGTTATTTCTAATTTAAGTTAATAATTACATTATGAAAAATATTATATCCATTTTTATGATCACCTTTATGAGTAGCCTTTGCTTAACTGCTCAAAATAATGCCACAAAAAAAGCAGATAAACACTTTAATAAATACCAATTTGTCGAAGCCGCTGAGGACTACCTAAAATTAGCAAATAGCGGGGATGCCGATGCTTATGTCTATGGCCAACTTGCCGAATGCTATTACAATGTATTCAAAACAGAAGACGCTGAAAAGTGGTATGCGAAAGCATTAGAAACTACATCAAACCCTGAGATGATCTACAACTATTCTCAGATGTTAAAAGCTAACGGAAAATATGAAGAATCTAACGCCCAGTTAGAAAAATTTGCGGCCATGCGACCAGCAGATCATAGAGCCACTGCATTTAAAGCTAACCCTAATTATTTACCTAAAATTTTAGAGAAAGGCAAAAAGTTTAATGTTCAAAATTTACCGATTAATTCTGAAGTTTCTGATTTTGGAGGTACCCTGAAAGACGGTAAGCTATATTTTACCTCAGCCAGAAACAGTAACCGCAAAACCTACGGATGGAATGAAGAGCCTTTTTTGGATATCTATGCCGCAACAGCAGATAGTGAAGGTGGATTTCAGACGCCTGCAATGATTAAGGAAAATATCAATACAAAATACCACGAAGGAACCGTAAGTTTCTCACCTGATGGGAATACAATGTACTTTACTCGTGAGAGTTATTACGATAAAGTATTTGAAAGAGATTCTTTGACAAAACATAAAATCAGTTTTTTAAACCTCTACAAAAGCATCAAGCAAGAAGGCAAATGGTCAGAGGCAGAAGCATTGTCCTTGAATGGGGATAACTATTCTGTAAAAAACCCAGCGGTAAGTGCTGATGGCAAAACCTTATATTTTTCTTCAGACAAAGCAGGGGGTTATGGTCAGTATGACATTTATAGCGCACCTATTGACGCCGATGGAATGGTAGGTGAAGCCACAAATATGGGGCAAAAACTAAATACGGAGGGACAGGAAATGTTTCCGTTTATCAGCTCAAGTAACACACTTTATTTTTCTTCAAATGGTCATTTAGGACTTGGAGGTTTAGATGTGTTTTTTGCAAAAATTATTGATGGAAAGGTTGGTCCTATTCGAAACATTGGAATCCCTGTTAATGGAAATGCCGATGATTTTGCATTTAGTATAAATGAAGAAACCGAAGAAGGGTTTGTATCTTCTAATAGAGAAGGTGGAAAAGGAAGTGATGACATCTATGCCGTAAAGAAACTACAACCAATATGTGATGTGTTAATGACCGTTACGGTAAAAGACAGCGAAACAGGCTTGGTCTTAGAAGGTGCTTCAGTAGATATCAAAGATGCTGAGGGTACTGTTTTTGGAACTAAAATCTCCAATGCACAAGGTATTGTAGAGTTCATCATTGAATGTGATTTAGACACTTTACTCACCGGCTCTAAAGTCGATTATGAAAGTGGTATGGCAGAAGTTGAAGGGACAAGCGAAGAAGAAGTTTCTGTAGAGATTCTCTTAACTCCAATTTTGGAAATCATCCTTGCAGACAAAGTAGTCCTAAATCCTATTTACTTTGATTTTGACAAATCGAATATTACAGCACAAGCAGCTTTTGAATTGGATAAACTCGTACAATTAATGACCAAATACGAATCGATTATTATCAGTGCAGAATCGCATACCGATTCTCGTGGATCCGCAACTTATAATTTATCCTTATCAGATAGACGTGCCAAAACAACGGCGCAGTATGTGATTTCTAAAGGTATAGATGCCAGCAGAATTACAGGAATAGGCAAAGGTGAAACTTCACCTAACGTGGATTGTAGTGGAAAATGTACTGAAGACGAACACCAATTAAATAGACGTTCTGAGTTCTTTATTTTGGGAGGAAATCCAAATGATGAGTAAGAACTGAAAACTTTATAGTATTATAAAAAAGCCCCGCAAATGCGGGGCTTTTTTATTTAAACCGCTTTATAAAACAAAACGGACAGAGCAATAATGGCTATAGGCAGTGCAATAAGAATAAATAGCGAATAGCCCAAGTCTTTTTTACTGGACAATTTAGCGTTTAACACGCGGCGTTTACGTCCGCTGTAATTCACCCAGTTTTTGAAATGTATAAATACAGTGATCATAACAAAAAGTATAGACATATTTGAACTCGACATGACAACGACTTTCATTTGTTCTAAGAACTTAATAAAAAATACTCCACCTAGAAATAGAAGCGCGATTTGTAGCACCGAAGTATAAAACAATGCTATGGTGTTAGCTTTTTGTTTGTAACGGCCTTTAAATCGATTAAAAACAGTCAGATAGAGTTGATCGAAAAAATTCATAAATGCCAATATAGAAAAAAACCTGTGATGAGATCACAGGTTTTTTAAATTTATAAGTATCTTTTAGTATTAGTTCTGAACCAATACTTTTACATTATCAATTTCATAGGTTCCAGTATTGCCCGAATTGGCTGTGTATTTAAAAGCGATATGCGCAGTTCCAGAATACGGGCTTAGATCTACTAACCCAGAGTAAATCCAGTCCTTGTAATAGGTGTCATCAGGAACAATTGTTCCTGGAAGTGATGTCCAAGTCGCTGAAGATACTCCTGCATCTGTTCCATCCCAGTCTGTAGAAATTAACAACTCTAATTCACTGCCGTCACTATAACTGTTTGAGGACTCAAAGTCAAAGAATTCAAATTCCTGAGCGTCTAAATCAATTGCTGGTGTAATTAACCATGAAACAGTACTAACGTCACCAGAATTGTAGGCGCTAATTTGAGCTATTCTACTTCCAGGGTTACCCGTGTCAGTTGTGGTTCTCGCGATCCAGTCTCTAGTTCCTTCTTCAATATAATTTGTCCAATCACCAGATATTTCATCAAAATTAGAATATGCTTCAAAGTCCTCATCAAAAAGAAGATTAAAATCATCTATATTTAATAATTCACAACGCTCACCATTGAAATCTACATCATCAGTTGTGTTTAATGCCAATACCAAACTGCTACCATCATAGGTCTTAACTACAAGCCCTCTTATAGATCCATTACCAGTTGGTAACATCTCATTTTTAAAATTTGCAAATGAGCTCGTTTCAATATTCATATTAGAATAACTAAACCCTGAGCAAGACTGTAACGTTCTTTGAGTATCGTAATCTTCAGAAGGATCAAAATAACGAAGACCATCCAAATTATCCTCAAACTCCACATTGTCTATTTGTACAAACATACCTATGTGAACACTTGAGATTTGAGAAAACTGTACATTTAATGGAACAATCTCTTCAGTGATTTCAGATCTCAACAGTGTTGCATTCATTTGATTTTGTGATAAACTTGTTACCGTAGTTCCGTATTGGTCACTTTCAGTTCCACCACCAATGGTAATGACTTCATTTCCTGTACGTTCTTCTCCAATGTATAGTCCGCCTGGTGCTCCATTTTCAAATGTTGGATTCAAACGAATGTAAACCTCTCGACCTTTGTTAAATCTGTTATATGAATCTACTTGGCTCAAAATAACTTTAATGGCGGTAGTAGGGTTTTCTGGGCTGTCTTGTAAGTATACCTCTTTATAGAAGTTTCCTGTTAAATCTGAAGACGTTACATAGCCTTTGATAGCGATATCGGTATCCACTCGAAAAGGAATGGCATCATTATTATTACCATCACCATCAGGATCCGAATCATACATCGCTTTCAATTCAGAAATCGACACTAGGTTTACACCACCGGAAAGTAATTCATTAAGCGCTCTATTTTCTTCAGTTCCTACACTTTCTGGAACGGAAAAATCGTCGTCTTGTACACAAGACACAATAGCAACGCTGGCTAAGAGTGCTAAAAGATAGTTTTTAAAATTTATTGTTTTCATAATACGATATATTAATGTTTATTTATTTTATTAGAATCTTAGATTAAGGTTTAAGAAATACGTTGTCCCTCTACCAAACCAGTACTTAGGTCCAAAACGTCGTTTTGGTGCATTTACATCTTCTTTTAGAGATTGGTAGTTGGCATTACGTCCTTGCTCAAATCCACCTGTTTTAAATTGAGTATTGAGAATATTGTTTAGACTTACAAATAGACTAATGTACTTATCACCAATTTTCCAAGACTTTCCTCCTACGGCATTCCATACCATATACGAATCAAATTTTTCTTGTCTTAGCAATTCTTTTGCAAGTGTTGGGTCGTAATCTGGAAACGGGAATCCGTCTGTGTCTAGATAAAAATTCTCTGTGCGGGTTAAGGGAGATATATCCACATAGGCATTTGACATAAAGTTTGCCGTGGTCCCGAACCACCAGTAATTAGGATCGCGGTATTCAAATCCTAAAGAAAATGCACGTTGTGGACCACCTGCAATTTTGTAATCTTTTAAATTAGCTTCCCCAAAATCTAATCCATCAACAAAGTCACTAGACGATAATAATAAGTTTGGATTGTTATCATAGGTATATTGTCCCACAGAGGCGACTCCAGTTAATTTGATAGTTGGAGTCACTTGGGCTTCAATCCCAAATTCAATCCCTAGATGTTTTTTGTCAATCCCTTCGAGAATTTCTTGAACAAAGGCCGTACCTGAATCAACACCACTAATACCATCTGCATAATAAAACGACACTTCATTAGCATCTTGCATCTTGGTAAAATACCCCGTCAATCGTGCTTTGACAATTGGAGATCTGTAAACATAGTTCAAATCAAAAGAAGTAATTTTTTCTTCTGTTATTCCAAAGCCCGATTGATCTCCTACAATGGCGTGGTTGTCTCTAGAATTGGAAAAAGTATTACGAATAGTCGGTGCTTTTGTTAAATAGCCTCCATTAGCCACTAATAGATGCTTTCCAGAGAATTTATATGTAAACCCTCCTTTAGCACCAATGCCCGTAAATTCAACTTTAGCGCCTTTACCGAAAGAATTGTCTTCATATGCCTCACTTTGGTATAAGCCTTCTCTTTGGTAATTTGTTCTGGTATTGCTTACCGCTAAGAAAAAATCGACCTTATTATATTTAAACTGAGCTTGAGCAAACATACTAAGTATGTTCGCCTCTAAGTTGTAATTATATCTAAAGGTATCGCCTTCGCCAACAATTTGGTTTGGATTTTGCAAGTCAAACTGAAATTGATCAAAAGAATCTACATTAAGATAGCCTGTAGTG
>Ga0228672_1000666_pt1 | contig 15900 bp, 12 predicted proteins | sample 90DmetaG_FD_182788 | JGI IMG/M metagenome (GOLD analysis project Ga0228672, IMG submission 182788) | Seawater microbial communities from Monterey Bay, California, United States - 90D | ecosystem: Environmental > Aquatic > Marine > Coastal | place: USA: California | collected 2016-11-08 | reverse complement strand
AGCAAGAAATATCGAATTTAAAAAGTAGATAGATTAGATTTTTTAATTTCCTGAACGGATATATTTCAAATAGTTTAGGTTCTAAACTAATATCCAATTTGAAGCCTTTGAAACCATCCTTTCTTCCAGATAAAAGAACGCGATGTCCATTTTTTTCTAGTCCAGTTTTTAGAGTACTGTGAAAGTTACTATATTCCCCTAATAAAAGTATTCGCATCCAAAGTTATATTAAACGGTAATTTAATAGTTTTAAGGCATCATGCAAAATTTTAAAAAGAAAATATCTATAATAACAGATTCTCTTTCTACAGGGGGGGCGGAGCGTGTTGCTGCAAAGCTGTCTGTTGAGCTTTATGAAATGGGTTTCGATATTTCTATTATTTGTTTGAGAAATGAAATCTCCTATCCTTACAAAGGAAAGTTGTATAATCTTGGAGTTGATGAGTCTAGAATAAAACCAATTAAACAATGCTCAAAACTTATTAAATTCAAAATAGCGTACCACAAAGCAAATGCAGATTATTATATCGATTTTAGGATAAGAAGTCGTTTTTGGATGGAATTTTTTCTAAATGTATTCGTTTTTGACATTTCAAAAATGATATTCTCAATTCGTAGTTATAATATTCACTTACATATCCCTAAATTCAACTGGTTTTATAAATCATACACTAAGGCGCATGCCATCGTTGGTCCCTCTAAAAATATTATATCTAAGATGAAATCGATTCACCCTTTTCAAAATCTTGTATATATTCCAAATTTTTATTCCTCTAGTAAGCAACCTACAAAGCCTCTAAACCTTTGTGTAAACATCCCTTATGTACTAGCAGTAGGTCGTTTAGATAATTCTACAAAACAATTTGATAAACTAATAGAAGCATATTCAAATTCGATGCTAGTAGAGGATAAAATCCCACTCTACATTATAGGAGAAGGTAAAGATAGAGCCAATCTTGAAGAAAAAATAAAACAACTCAAATTAGAGGACTTAGTCCATCTTGAAGGGTTTAAGAAAGAGGTATTTAGTTATATGAAATCTGCTAATTTCTTAGTGATGTCCAGTTATGTAGAAGGATTTCCAAACACATTATTAGAATCACTTGTTGTAGGAACCCCAGTAATTTCTTTCGATTGTCCTTCCGGTCCTTCTGAACTAATCATTGATGGAGAAAATGGGCTATTAGTTGAAAATCAAAATTTTGAAGCACTCATTAGTGCCATGAACAAAATGCATACGGATCAAGCCCTCTACAAGCATTGTAAATCCAAAACCCTGTCTTCAATACAAGCATTTTCTAAAGAAACAGTAATGCTAGAGTGGATTAAACTGTTGACCGATTAAGTCGTAATTCGAATATTCAATTTTAAGGCTAGAAACTTAAGCTTTCTAAGTCCTAGCATTATCCATTTAGGACTTTTTAAAAGCAAACGTTGCTTCATGCTGAGGTGCAAAGGATTGATTTGTGTCATGCATTTTTGACGTTTACTTTTATTGTTTTCGTAGGTGTACTTAATGGCTAACTTATACAATTGAATATCAATATATTTTTGGATTGATGTATTCGACGAATAACGGGTTTTATAATGCTCGAGATCTGGCACCCGTTTTTTAGAGATTTTTGATGATGATAGCTGATCGTTATCATCATAAGTTTTAATCATTAAGCTACGATTTAAAAAAATGATTTGCTGAGACGCAAAATAATTTAGATAATAATCCACATCTTCACTAACGTCTATGTGTTCATTAAATGTGTGTGTTTTGATAAAATTACGATCAAAAATTAAACTACTTTGATCAACAATGAACTGCTTGTAATTTGCAGAAAAAAAGTCATCAAGTACATAAGATTCTTGATTTAGTTGGGCTTCAAAACTCGTACGAATATCCATCAAGCGACCGTTTCTTGATTCTTTGTAGGTACATCCAAATATCTGATGGTTTGGATAGTTTTCGATGAGTTTAAACATGGATTTCAAATATGTTGGCTTCCAAATATCATCGGCATCCAATAAAGCAACATACTGCCCTCGAGCTAAAGTAACCCCACGGTTTCTTGCTGCTGAAAGCCCTTTGTTTTCTTGATTATGAATAGATAATTTTGGGAGTTTTAACGCTTCAATTTTAGACAAACTCTCATCGGTACTACCGTCATTGATAACAATAATTTCATAGTTTTCAAAAGTTTGATCACTCACACTTTTTAGCGTTGCTAAAATAAAATTAGCTTTATTGTAAAGTGGTATGACAATTGAAAAAAACGGCATTGCTTTATCAAATATTTTGCGGTTGATGATTCAATATTTCGGCAATGGATTTTGCAGCTACACATGGGTTTTCATCTGAAGATCCTGAAATCAAATAGGTATTAAATAGAAACTCTAAAAAAGAATCAACTTCATTATGATTTACCTCGTATTTTAAGGCTTCAGATAAGAGATTTTTAATCTCATTTTTTTGTGATAGTCCTAAACAAATAGCATCTGATTTGTAGTAGGCATTTCCTAAAACCACTAGCGGTTTATAACTTGAAAGGACTTCAATCCCTGCGGTAGAGTTATTAACTATAATCACATCAGCGGTTTGAATCTGTGATGCCAAACTAGATTTGGAATCAAGGCGTATTTCATTGGTTTCAATATAATCATAAAACAAATCACTGTTGCAATTTTGATAAGCAGGGTGTTCACGAACAATTAAAAGGGCGTTTTTAGGTAAGTTTTTGTGTACAGTTTGTAAAATTTCAAAAGGTGAATTAAAGTGTGGGCTGTGAAATACCATATTAACATCATTGGGATCTTGCATGGCTAACAGAAATACAGGGACATCACTTTCAATTTGAATTGTTGCATTTTGATTGTTTTTTTGTGAGCCAAACTTAGCGAGTTTAGCTACTCGCAACATATCTGGTGGATAAACTCCAAGACCATCAAATACCAGTTCGCAAATATAATCTAGAGAACGTAGAATGGGATTTCTTAGATAAGTTCCTTTCTTTGTTCGATGATTAATACCTTTTTGTTTAAAAGGTGTAGTTTGTTGTTTCTCATATTGCTTTAAAACGGATGCATTAGCATTAACCCCATATTCGTCAAAAAACGTGGTGTTGTAAGGACCTAACTCTAAAAAATAAACTTTAATCTTTTGAACCTTACATACCGCTACAAATGCCTCAACTGCTAATCTTGAATCTCCCCAACAGAGAGCGAATTCAGGGCGTTGTTTTTGGATTTGTTTAGAGAAAATATCGATATATGATAGGGCTTGTTTAAGGAGTTTTTTTTCGGAGATATTAGTATCTAGTAAAGTATGGTATTGGATCAAACTTTTGTAATCAACCCCTTTGTAGTTGGATTCTGTCTCCGATATTTTCCCATAAAATTTGGATTTAATTAGTGTTTGAGTCCAAGCTGTGATACTGACCCATGAACAAGAAATTAAACGAAAAAAACTAAAGAGGAAGCCACTCAAAAAGATGCTATAAATTTTAAATTTTATTTTGGGCTGGGTTGAACTAAGTTCGCATTTTATTTTCCAAAATAAACGCGATACTTTGTCCTCGTAACCTATGCAAAGAATCGTCATTTATTAATCAGATTTTCGTTGTACAACCTCAAACACTTTTGTGTTTTCACATTTAAGCGTTTTACTTGGGTATTTTAAAATCAATGCATAATCGTGGGTCGCCATAAAAATAGTATGTCCTTTTTTATTGAGTTCTAAAAGGACTTCCATCACTTCCATACTGGTTTGTGGATCAAGATTTCCCGTAGGTTCATCAGCTAAAATTAATTTAGGATCGTTTAGTAGAGCTCTAGCAATTGCCACACGTTGTTGTTCGCCCCCCGAAAGTTCATATGGAAATTTGGCCCCTTTTGTCTGCATGTTAACCTTGGTTAGAACTGCTTCAATCTTAGCGCTAATTAAGGCTTTGTCCTTCCATCCTGTAGCTTTTAAAACAAATTTGAGATTGCCCTCAACAGTGAGCTCGTTTAAAAGCTTAAAATCTTGAAATACAACTCCTAACTTTCGTCTCAAAAAAGGAATATCTTTTTCTTTTAAAGTTTTTAGATCAAATTCAACGATGGATCCAGAACCATTATTCAATTTTAAATCGCCATACAGTGTTTTTAAAAAACTACTCTTTCCAGAACCTGTTTTCCCAATCAAATACACAAATTCTCCCTCTTTGACATCGACATTGACCTCACTCAAGATTAAATTGTTATTTTGAAAAATGGAAACGTTTTCTAATTTTAATACCGAATTTGACATGTAATTATCCTAAAAATTATTTTTCTATAAAAGTATTACTATTTGACTCAATTATCAAACATCATTTGTATTAAACGATTTTCTTAAATATATATTTTAATCAACGTATAATTTAGCCATAATTTTTCCGTTATCCAATTGATATATTTTATATTTGAATCTAATAAAACAACTTCATTATATGACTGCCATGAAATGTTTAGTTCGACTTGTTTTTTTGTGTTTCTTTTGTGTTGGATTTGCACAAAAATCGGCAGTTTATACAAATGAAACTGTAAACTTTCAATCGGCATTAACACTTTACAATACCCAACAATACCAATCTGCTCAGCTGCTTTTTAAGTCTGTTGAATCAAACGCTTCGGATGCGTTTTTAAAATCGAATGCCGCCTATTACAATGCAAATTGTGCGGTTCGGCTCAATCAGCCAAACGCCGAATTGCTAATGGAATCTTTTGTAGAAGATTACCCCTCCAGTATAAAACGTAATTCTGCCTATTTAGATGTGGCTAATTATTATTTTGAAAATGCTAAATACCCTTATGCACGCAAATGGTATAAGAAAGTTGATTTAGCATCCGTATCAAAATCAAATCTAGAATCGTTTTATTTTAAATATGGCTACAGTTTGTATGCGACCAAAAACTATAAAGCTGCTAAATCGTATTTGACCAAAGTTGAAATGTCCAAAACTTACGGATCTCAAGCCAAATATTATATTGGTTTTATGGCCTATCAAGGTGATGACTATGATTTAGCTTCCGAATATTTTAATCAAGTAAATCAGACAGAAGTCTACAAAAATAATTTATCCTACTACCAAGCAGATTTGAATTTTAAATTAGGAAGATTCACAAAAGCTATCGAATTAGCGTCTGTACAATTAGATAAGAGTTCTTCAAAAGAAGTATCAGAACTCTCTAAAATTATTGGTGAAAGTTATTTTAATCTTCAAAAGTATTCGGAAGCCATTCCGTATTTAAAAGCATATAAAGGAAAAAAAGGCCGTTGGAATCACACTGATTTTTATCAATTAGGATATGCGTATTATAAACAAAACGACTATCAACAAGCAATTAATGAATTTAATAAAATTATTGGGGGCTCAAATGCGATTGCACAAAATGCCTATTACCATTTGGCGGAATGTTATGTCAATCTGAACCAAAAACAACAAGCGTTAAATGCCTTTAAAAATGCTTCAGAAATGAATTTTAATTCCAATATTCAAGAAGATGCTTGGCTAAATTATGCCAAACTCAGCTATGAAATTGGTAACCCGTATAAGTCCACACCTCAAGTTTTAACCGATTTCCTGAAACGTTATCCAAAATCGGCCTTTAAAATTGAAGTAGAAACTTTACTAATTGACTCCTATATCGGTTCTAATAACTTTAAAGAAGCACTTGAATTATTGGAAAACAAGCCGCGTACAGCTCATAAAGAAGCCTATCAAAAGGTTACGTTTTTTAGAGCTTTAGAATTGTATAACGATGCCAGATACTCTGATGCAAAAGAACTTTTAAACCGTTCATTGTCTGCAGCTATACATCCAATTTTTAAAGCTCGAGCAACGTATTGGAAAGCCGAATCAAATTATCAGTTATCAAATTTTAAGGAAGCCATAGATGGTTTTTTGGAGTTTAAAAACACCTATGAAAGTTCGAGTCTTGATGAATTTAAAAACTTCGAATATAACCTAGCCTACACCTATTTTAAACAAAAACAATACGCCTCAGCTATCAAATCCTTTCAGAGTTTTATTGCTACAAAACCCAAAAACTTAGTTTTATTAAGTGACGCATTTCTGAGGTTAGGCGACTCGTATTTTGTCACCACACAATACAGTCTTGGAATTGACGCCTACCGATCTGCTTTAAAATTAAATCAAATAGAATTGGATTATGCCACCTTCCAAATAGCAGTAAGTCATGGCTACTTAGGTCAAATTTCTGATAAAATTATGGGCCTAAATAAAGTGATGAAATTTAAAAAATCACACTTAAAAGATCAAGCGTTGTTTGAATTGGCAAATACGTATGTTAATCAAGCAACACCTAAAAAAGCGCTTCCTTATTATAGTCAACTCATCTCCGAATTTCCATCTAGTATATTGGTATCTAAAGCATTGCTTCGGAAAGGGTTGATACTATATAATCGAGGGGATATACAAACTGCACTTGAAAACCTAAATGTGGTTGCTGTCAATTATCCATCCACTCCTGAAGCGTTTCAAGCAATCAGTACTTCGCGCTCGATTTATATTGACTTAGGTCAAGTTGAGCGGTATGCCGCTTGGGTACAAACCTTGGAATATGTTGGTGTAACGGATACCGAACTGGATGATGCCACTTATGAAGCAGCAGAAAAACAATACCTAGATAATAATTCATCTAAGGCCATTGATTTATTTAATGGTTATATCGCCCGTTTCTCAGAAGGAATCCACCTGCTTAAGGCTCATTTTTATCTCGCAGAACTCTATTACAAAAGTGACTTGTCAGCAAATGCACTCCCACACTATTCGTTTGTTTGTGAACAATCAACCAATGAGTTTACGGAGGCATCCTTATTAAAGTCATCTGAAATCGCATTAGCCTCAAAATCCGTCGAAACTGCACTGCCATTATTAACTCGATTAGAGTTGGAATCTCAGACCCCTCAAAACAGGCTATATGCACAGTCTAACTTAATGAAAACCTATTTTCAGTTAGAGGATTATGACGCTGCAATTCGCTATTCAGAACGCATTTTAGAGAACTCAAAAACAGATGTGTATGTTAAGACAGATGCCTATTTGATCATTGCACGCGCAGCGATGAAAACCAACAATGAAACCAAAGCACGTTTGTTCTATGCGCAACTAAAAACGGTTGCTACTGGCGAAATGGGTGCAGAAGCGCAGTATTTTGAAGCCTATTTTAATTACCTTGATGGAGCCCATGAAACGTCCAACGCGAGTGTTCAATTATTGATAAAAAAGTTTTCCAGTTATAAATACTATGCGTCTAAAGGCTTGATTATTATGGCAAAGAATTTTCAAGCTCTAGATGATGTATTTCAAGCTACATATATCTTAGAAAATGTAATTCAAAATTTTACTGAATTTGAAGCGGTAACTGCAGAAGCTAAACTCGAATTAGAACGTATCAAGACTGAAGCCGCTAAAACAAATGCATCAATCGAAGTAGGTACCGAAAATGAAAACTAATGCTATGAATAGTAAAGTCATAAAATACTTGTGTTTAATATCAATTATGATGATTCTGTTTAAACCACATCATTTAGAAGCACAAAACAAGCAGGCGCGTTCTCAAGATACTATTGACACACAAGTTGTGACGATTGTAAAACCTTACACCCCAAAAATATCCGATGCATTTAAGTTGAAGCAAATCCCTCCTATGGGCAGTTCTGAGAAGCCTCAGAAGCCGGTTACATACACCATTTTTTCGACTCCAGTAGCGTCCACATTTACGCCGGCAAAAGGAAAATCTGTAGGCTTGGATAAACTTAAAAAAGAAAAATTAGTCCAAAATTACGCCGCTTTAGGCTATGGTAATTATGGAACGATTTTAGGGAGTTTATATCTAAATCACCAACTTGGACGTGGAGAGCGTATTGGTGGATATGTTAAACACCACTCATCACAAGGAGGGATAAGTGGCTTACAGCTCGAAGATGGGTTTTCAAACAACACTATTCAAGTCAATTATGTCAAAAGTCAAAAAGCCTTTGTTTGGAATACCGATGCTGCATATCAACGCCAAGCTGTGAATTGGTATGGACTTCCATTTGAAACCTCTCTAGCTCTCGATTCAAAACAAGTGTATTCTACAATCGAATTGGGCAGTGATGTGCAATTTACAAATGGAATTTTTAGAAATGCAGATGTTCACTTGCGCCGATTTTCGGATGCTTATGAATCTCAAGAATTTCATTTTACAGGTGAAACAAAAGTTCAATTAAACGTTCTCGATAATCCAATTAATTCCATTTTTAAAGTGGGATATTTAAAAGGAAGTTTTGTTAAAAATTACAATGGATCAGAACCTCAGAATTATGGAAACATTCGGTTTTCTGTGGCGCCAAGCTATATATATATTCAAGGCGATCTTACAGTTTCGGCAGGATTAAAAGCCTATTATTTGATGGATTCCGAACAAAACAAAAATGAGTTTTACATCTACCCTAATGTAGAAGCGAGTTATGCAGTTGTCAACTCAATTGTGGTGGCTTATGCAGGAATTAAAGGCGATCTTCTTCAAAATACGTATTTTGATTTTGCACAAATAAACCCATTTATCTCACCAACACTAGACGTTCGTCCAAGTTCGACCCCCTACAAAGCGGTTGTTGGGACAAAAGGTAAACTCTCTCAAACCATTGGATATGATTTGTTCGGAAGCTATGCTCACGAGCAAAACAAAGCTCTTTTTAGAACCCATAGCATTCAAAATTTATCGGCATCCAACAACTACAATCAAGGAAATTCTTTTGGCATTGTGTACGATGATGTTGAGGTGTTCAATATTTCAGGAGCTTTAGAAATTGATATAAGTCAAAATCTAAATATGCGCTTAAAAGGCGACCTCTATAAATTTACGAGCGATGCAGAACCCACAGCTTGGAACTTACCTGAATTTGAAGCTTCTTTATTTTTAGACTATCAAATCTCAAAGAAATTAGCTACGACTGTAAACCTATTTTATTGCGGATCAAGACAAGCCACGACCAATTTTGAAGGGCAATTAATTTCAGAACCTATTACGCCCAATATTACTTTAGACTCTTTTTTAGATGCTAATGTTCATATTACATATGAAATTACCAACCAATTTGGCGCGTTCGTAAAAGCCAATAATTTAGCCAATACTAGCTACAACCGATGGAATAATTATCCCGTTCAAGGATTTCAAATTTTAGGTGGTGTGAGTTATAAATTTGATTTTTAAGGGACCGTGAGTTTTGCGAGGAAGTCAAAATGAGGACCTTCTTCAACTAATTCACATTTTAGACCTACCTGTTCACAGGCTATTTTTAGATGTTCAAAATCGAGGTACATCCAGCTAAAGATATCTTCTTTTCCTTTATAACGAACCGTATACTCTAGTTCGCCATAATACTCCTTATTGCAATCCATCCAATATCCACCATCTTCGTCTTGATACATATACCTTATATCTGAAGAATCAATTAAAATTTGACCTTCTGGATTGAGGAGGGTTTTAAGATGATTCAACACTGAAGGCGTATGGGCTAAAGATTTAAATATTCCTGAGCCATTCATCAATAAAATCAAAGTATCGAATGCTTCAGTTTCATGCATAACATCCAGAACCACTGCATTTTTTAATCCCCTTAATTGACAAGCTTTGATGGCGCATTTCGAAATGTCAATAGATTTCACTTCTAAACCTTTAGATACTAAATAAAGACTGTGACTTCCAGCACCACATCCAACGTCCAAAACACGTCCTTTAGCCAGTTTTAAGGCTGCTTGTTCTAAGACGGGCATTTTAGAAAAATCTCTAAATAAATAAGGGAGTGGCAAAACGTCTTCTTCCGAAATACTGGTAGAAGTGACGAGGTCTTCAGTGTAATTTCCTTGTTGATAATCTAAAATGGCAGTTCCAAAAACATCTTTCATGGGGAGTATTTTAAATGGGGATATTAAGTAAATTCAAGATTCCGAGAATCGTATTAAATAATAACAAATATAAGCAAAAGCCATGAAGTGGATTTTTACTCCCTCTTAAAAAATCACATAATTAGTTTTATTTTTATCACGTGTTTTGAATCATTAACAATATATTACACAACAATTATGGAAAAACTCTCACAACTGACAGCAGATTTATCGAGTGCTGTATGGGGATTACCACTCTTACTTCTTCTAATTGGAGGGGGGTTGTATTTACTTGTTCGGTCTAGATTTGAATCCTTTCGATTAATTGGCCATGCGTTTCAAGTGTTGGGAGGTTCCTATGATGATCCAAACGATTCAGGTCAGATCAGCCATTTTCAAGCGCTCACAACGGCCTTATCCTCAACCATTGGAATGGGAAATATTGCGGGAGTTGCGGTTGCGATTTCAATGGGAGGTCCCGGAGCTGTTTTTTGGATGTGGGTAAGTGCGGTTATTGGAATGTCTACAAAGTTTTTTACATCCACTTTGGCAATCATGTTTAGAGGAAAAGATAGTGCAGGAGTTTTACAAGGCGGTCCTATGTATTTTATTATGGAAGGCTTAGGGAAGTCGTGGAAACCACTAGCCATTATGTTTAGTATTTGTGGGCTGGTAGGCGCTTTGCCTGTGTTTAATGTCAATCAACTGACTCAAGCAATCAATACGATTTTGTTAATACCTAACGGAGTAGATATAGGGTTTACATCCAATTTAACGATTGGGCTGATATTGGTGAGTATAACAGCAGTTGTCATTCTTGGGGGCATAGTACGGATTAGTACTATAGCGACTAAAATAGTACCCACCATGGTATTGCTTTATTTTGGAGCGGTTATAATGATATTACTAGTCCATATTGATGTTGTTCCTAAATACTTAGCTCTAATTTTTTCTGATGCATTCGCAGCCGATAACTTTAGAGGGGATTCTTTTTTAGGCGGCCTTGTAGGGGGATTGATTCTATTAGGAATAAAGCGTGGTGCATTTTCAAATGAAGCTGGAATAGGAACAGCATCTTTGGCTCATGGAGCTGCCAAAACAAATGAACCCGTCAGAGAGGGGCTTGTAGCGATGTTAGGCCCTGTCATAGATACTTTGGTCGTATGTACACTAACAGCCTTAGCGATTTTGGTTACCGGTGTATGGGAATCGTCGTCTGATAACGGGGTGAGTTTAACTGCCGCTGCTTTCGCGAATGCTATGCCTGGGTATGGAAAATATCTATTATTGGTATGTATAGCCGTCTTTAGTATATCTTCATTATTTTCTTTTTCTTATTATGGAACTAAATGTTTGTCTTTTTTAATTGGGGCCGATAAAAAACACTACTATAATTATTTTTACATCGCTAGTATTATTCTTGGAGCAACCGCTTCTTTAGAAATGATGATTAACTTGATTGATAGTGCATTTGCGCTGATGGCAATACCAACCATGTTATCCACCTTAATTTTAGCACCTAAAGTGATCAATGAATTAAAAGCATACAAAAAACGTTTGAAGGATGGGGAGTTTAACGCACAAAAACGTCTTTAGTAAACACTGAACTTTTTATCCTTAATTTTGCAGTATGCAAGACCAATTACAATCCCTTTCAAAAAAAGTTAAAGACAACCAAAAGGCACATCGCAATTTTTTTATAAAACTGAGGAAAAAAACACCCAAAAACCTCGATACTATTATGGAGAAATTGCATGAGGACGAGTTTCAAAAAACAGACTGTCTGCAGTGTGCCAATTGCTGCAAAACCACCAGTCCGATTTTTACAAAAAAAGATATTGAACGGATTTCAAAAGCATTCAGAATTAAAACGCGTCAATTTATAGACACCTATCTCTATCTTGATGAAGATCAGGATTATGTTCTAAAGTCGTCGCCTTGTACGTTCTTAGCAGATGATAACACTTGTACAATTTATGATGTACGTCCAAAAGCTTGTCGAGAATATCCCCACACTGATCGAAAAAATTTCGAAAAAATCTCCGACCTAACCTTAAATAATCTTGCAATCTGTCCTGCGACTTTTAATATTGTAGAAGCATTACGAGCTCAATTAAAATAAGTATATTTATCAAACTTTTAGTGTACATATGGAGCAACTCATAAATTATTTCGAAACAATTCCATCACTTCACCGCAGTCTAATTCTTGTGGGAGGATTAACGTTGTTTTGGTTGTTAGAAGGCAAATTACCATTGTTTAAGTTTGGTTATAACAAATGGAAACACGCCTTTCCAAACCTGTTTTTCACCGTTACAACGATTGTTATTAATTTTGCTCTGGCCTTTTTATTGCTCAATACAGCCGACTGGGTAGGGGTACACAATTTTGGGATTCTTAATTGGCTTCCAGAACTACCACTTTGGCTCTATGTAACTCTGGGAGTGTTACTCATGGATTTTGTAGGCGCCTATTTACCTCATTATACAGAACACAAAGTTCCGCTACTTTGGATGGTGCATTTGGTTCACCATTCCGATCATAAAGTAGATATCACCACAGCAAACCGACACCACCCCTTAGAAAGTGTGATACGATATGTGTTTACTTTAGCAGGCGTTTTTATGATTGGAGCTCCCATTGGGATTGTTATGTTGTATCAATCACTATCGTTAGTCGCAACACAGTTTAGTCATGCCAACATCAAACTCCCTAAAAAACTAGATTATCTTTTGAGTTTTGTAATTGTGTCACCAGATATGCATAAAATTCACCACCATTATCAATTGCCCTATACAGATGCTAATTATGGAAATATCTTTTCGATATGGGATCGACTTCTTGGCACCTACATATATATGGAAAGAGAACGTATTGTGTATGGCGTGGATACCTTTCCGAATGAGTCAGAAAACAGTAGTCTAAAGCACCTCTTGAAACAACCTTTTCAGGGCTATAGAAAACCTACAACGGATACAGTAGGTAAGGAGTTCTAAGTTTTTTATAACGTTCTAAATCTGGTTTCCAACTCTCGCGAATCTGATCGGAAGTTAATCCCATTTCAATTTGTTGTTGTAAGAGTTTTATACCCGCCAATTTGGTGAAAAATGGATTGAAAAATTCAGATTTATTCTCAGTATTTAGATAAGCATCTATCAACCATTTTAATTCTAAATGTGATAAATTAGGGTGGTTTTTTAGATTCAACCCCTTACAAACATTAGCATCGTGTTTTGGGTATTTAGCACCTACGTTGGGGGCTGGGGTGAATTCAAAAGTATAATCCGGATGCTTTAAAAAAGGACTTCCAAGCACTTGAAACTGTAGGTCAGTTCCACGTCCAACACTCACGTTAGTGCCTTCAAATAAACACAAACTCGGATATAAATTTATAGCTTTCGAATTCGGAAGATTCGGAGAGGGTTTTATCGGAAGATTATAAACCGTTTGATGGGTATAATTTTCTATAGGAATCACTTTTAGATTGCATTGAACGCTCCCAGAAAGCCAGCCTTCTCCATTAATCATTTTGGCATATTCTCCAACCGTCATTCCATGGACTATAGGAACAGGGTGCATCCCCACAAAACTAGAGTTGTTCAAATCTAAAATAGGACCATCAACATAGTGTCCATTTGGATTCGGGCGGTCCAAAACAAGGACTGTAATCCCTAGCTTAGCACAAGTTTCCATAATGTAATGAAGGGTGGATAAGAATGTATAGAACCGTGCACCAACATCCTGAACATCAAAAATAACAACATCCAACCCCTCTAAGGTTTTAGGGTATGGTTTTTTCTTTCCTCCGTATAAAGACACAATTGGAACACCACTCCCAGAATCAACACCATCTTTCACGAACTCCCCAGCATCGGCTGTGCCTCTAAATCCATGTTCGGGAGCAAATACTTTTTTGACCGCAATATTTAAATTCAATAAAGAGTCTACTAAATGCGTGTATCCATCCGATTTAAAAATAACGGTAGTTTGATTGGCGAGAATACCAACAGTTTTATTTTTCAAAATTGGTAAATACGTTTCGGTCTGTTGTGCTCCAACTCGCAAAGAACTTTGTGCTTGCGAATTAGTTTGCGTTCGACACGATAGAAATGTTAAAACAAATAATAAAACTGTATTTTTGATAAAATTTAAATGCATTTATAAGTTTTGAATTACGAGTTTTTTATAGCCAAACGAATTATTGGAAATAAGTTCTATAAAAGTAGTGTATCGGCACCAATAATAAAAATCGGAATTGTGGCCATTGCAATTAGCATTATTGTAATGCTTATCGCGATTGCAACAGGTATTGGTTTGGAACATAAAATTCGCGATAAAGCCGTGGCGTTTAATGGTCACATCACGATTTCAAACTTTGATAGTAATGCTTCTGAAGGAGCACAAGTACCTATTTCTAAAAATCAAGCGTTTTATCCCGAATTTACATCGGTTGAGGGTGTGTCACACGTTCAGGCTGTGGCGAATAAATTTGGGATTATCAGAACCCAAACCGATTTTGAAGGCTTGTTTTTAAAAGGGGTAGGAACAGATTATGATTGGCAGTATTTCAAAGAATTTTTAGTTGAGGGACGTCTTCCAAAATACAGTAAAAACTACAGCAATGAAGTTTTAATTTCTAAGTATTTAGCCGACCGTTTGGGGTTTGTGGTAGGCGATAGTTTTCAGATGTATTTCATGAAACCCGACCCAAGTCAACCCCCCAGTATCATGAAATATTCAGTGGTAGGTATTTTTAATTCGGGGTTTGAAGAACTGGATAAAACCTACCTCATTGGCGATATTAACCATGTGCAACGTCTGAACAGATGGAAAAAAGATCAGATTGGGAATTTTGAAGTGTTCATTGCAAATTATAACGACTTAGATCGTTTAGGGGATGAGGTGTATGCACAAACGCCTTCGACTTTAGATGCAATGACCGTAAAACAAAAGTATGCGACCATCTTTGAATGGATTCCGATTTTTACCACCAACATCTACGGAATTATAGGAATTATGATTTTTGTGGGTGCTATCAATATGATCACTGCATTATTGGTTTTGATTCTCGAACGTACTCAAATGATTGGCATTCTCAAAGCATTGGGGAGTAGCAATTGGAGTATTCGAAAAGTATTTTTGTACAATGCGTCCTATTTGATTGCTTGTGGATTGTTTTGGGGGAATCTTATTGGGATTGGAATTTTGTTACTTCAAAAATACTTTGAGTTTTTAAAATTAGATCCATCAGTGTATTATGTAACTGTAGCTCCAGTTTACCTCGATTGGTCTTATATAGTTTCACTAAATTTGATGACCTTTATTTTGTGTGTATTGATGTTGCTAATTCCTTCGTTTTTAATTAGTAAAATTGTTCCTGTAAAAGCCATTGAGTTTGAGTAAAACGTATTTAATTTAGATTATCTCCCCAATTAATTAAGGTATGTTAACTTGTAAATATAGAATATGAAACAGTTCGAAACTGTTTTACAAACCATCGTCAAGACTGTTGGCTAATCCCTTATCGCTTTAATTTTTTATGTGAGAATCTTAGTGTTTCTACATCCGAAAAATAGTTGGCTCCTAAATTTTGTTATAATTAACTTTTTTTTGCTGCTTTTATAGCAGACTTAGACCTCAAATCTGATTCTTCAAAAAACCAATATAGCTCTAAAGTAAAATAGTTAGACTGTGTATTTACACAGCTGAAGCGTTCTTTATGTTTTTATAAACTAATGAAGATTTATGAAAATCTTATAAATGAAGTAAATCGTTTAATTAATAATATCTACGGATATTCTAATGTTAAACGAACACTTAAACTATATACTGGAAAGAGTAAAAAACATTCGTATGATACCCACCTGTTGGCACTACGAAAGGCACAACGCGCCTATGAAAACTTAACTACAGAAAGACAAGAGTCAATAGATGCTTTAAAAAAAGCTATAGAAATCTGGGAAAATGAACTAAAAGAAGCTCAGCCATCTAA
>Ga0228672_1000661_pt1 | contig 15971 bp, 16 predicted proteins | sample 90DmetaG_FD_182788 | JGI IMG/M metagenome (GOLD analysis project Ga0228672, IMG submission 182788) | Seawater microbial communities from Monterey Bay, California, United States - 90D | ecosystem: Environmental > Aquatic > Marine > Coastal | place: USA: California | collected 2016-11-08 | reverse complement strand
AAGAAGGTGTTGATGACTTAGATATGGATTTAGATTTAGATTTAGACGACACTGAAGAAGAAGTTGAGGTTGACGTTGAAGATGAAGAGAGTTCATTCAAGGTAATTCAAAAATTAACAGGTAAAATAGGTCAGAAACTAAGAACTTACGATAAAAATCAAGGACTATCCTCTGAAGATATTAAGTACGTTTTAAATTCAATTATATCTGCAGTTGAATTAGACAAACTTTCTGAAGAAGATAAAGAAGATATTTTAGCTAATTTTGAAGAAGATGAAACTGATTATGATATGGAAGGTGAAGTTGATATTGATGTTGAATCTGGCGACGATGAATTAGATTTAGACTTAGATATGGATATGGATATGGAAGAACCTGAAGGTGAAATGGCTGAAGGTGATTCTATGAAATCTATGGTTGATGAAATATTTGGTGAGTCAAAAGTAGATAAGGTATTAGAAAAGTACTTTGTAGTTACCGATGGTGAAAAAAAGATTACAGAATCTAAAAAAATTAAAAAATTCTTAGCTGAGAAAGTTAACACTATATCGGTTAAAAAAGAAATAAAAAGATTATCAGAGAGTATTGAACAGGAATTAACTTCTGAGTTCATACTTAAAGAAAATACTAATATTAAATTTTTAGGTAAAACTAATAAAGGAAATTTAATTTTTGAATCTGGTAAAAAACAATTTAAAGTAACTTCTAAAGGTGAGTTACTATGAAATTAGTTTATATAAATGAATTAGGCCCCAATTATAAAGGGGATAATATATACGAATTCATCTTTTCAGATGTAGACGATGTATGGGGTGATGAATGGGACGCACAACCAGCTAATGGTAACCCTTCACCACCCCATATTCAATATATAAAGAAAGTTGGTGTTTTAAGAAACGTAAACATTGATTTACATTTAATACAAGATTCTGACTTTTTTGGTGTATATGATTCGATTGATGGGGTTATATCTTTAGCATGGGAAAATGAAGATAGTGACTCGATTATAAATGATAAATTTAAAAGATTAGTTTTCGGTTACGGAGATAGTGTTAAATCTGTAGAAGATAAACTATATGAAAGAGATATCGTATTAAGTTACGAAAAAAGTTTTATTGAAGATGAAAAGTAAATTTAAAATAATGGACTTATTAAGGGAGGGATTTAAATTAAATACCCTTAAGAAATTAGACGGTAAACAAATCAGTGTTTTACATAAGAAACTAGTTAACGAACAAGACACGACTAGCGATAAGACAGAAAAAATAAAAAATGACCTTGCAATGGCCAACCAGTCGGCACAACAACTATCCAATGAATTAGGTGAAGAAGAATTAAATGAGTGGGGTAGTTCTGACCAACATTTCTTCAATCAATCAATTCACAAACAATTAGGTGAACCCGAAAAAATGCCAAGTCCTTTTAGTCGTGAATTAGAAGACGCTGTCGAAGACGCAGTTGATTTCTATTGGGACGATTGGGAAGAGTATGAAACAGATAGAGACGGATTAATAGTACATGGCAAAAGAGCTTATTTAAGAAGTTACTTTACTGATAACTTTAACATGTTAGTTAAAATGTTTGAACCTGCCGATGAGTTACATGATGATGATAATGAACTATTAGAAGATAAAGATGCTGATAATTCATTAGAAAAAGAATCAGGTTATAACCCTTATGATGGTAATAGTGTTGGTAATGATGACGGACCCGCTAATTATGGAGTTAATCCTAAAGCTGGTGGTGATGGTATGGGTATTGCGGAAGAGAAGGGTAAAAAGAAAAAGAAGAAGAGCAAAAAGGTAGATGATACTATTATACGTCCTGTTATGACTACTTTAGGTATGTTTGAAGAGGATAGTGAGTATGCCATTTGTATGGATAGTATACAAGGTAAGTATGGACCTAAAAAAACTTGGAAGAAAAACGCTGAGAAGAAATTTGATGCATGTGTTAGTTCTGTTGGTAAACAAATTAAGGAACGTAAAGAAAATATTAGAAAAATTGAAGAAAGTATTGTATCTTTGATAAAAGATGTAAATAAACCTTCTATGACTAAAAAAGATTTAATGGATATTATTGAACAAGGACCTGGGACTAAAGAAGCTCCTGTGAAGACACCTACTCGTACAAAACCAAAGAGAAAAAATCCTTACCAACCGAAACACAAACCAGCACCTAAAGCTAAGGTGGAGGATAAAGACTTACCAAATTTTCTTAAATTTGACAATCTAAATATATCATTTAAAGATGAAGAAAAAAATTAAAGAACAAATCGAATATGATGGTCCTGAAAGAATGGACCAAGGAATTCAATCAAAATTAGAAAAAGGTGAGACACCTATGTCTGATAATCCGGGGTTACCGAGGAAAGACAATGATGAATTAGATAATTCATTTGAACAGTTAGTCGCATCAAAAAGATTTCGTGATGTAGTTGAAAAAGTTAAGAGATATACAGGTGTAAATGAAGTAACTCAGAATCAGTTAATGAATTTACAGGGTATGTTGATGCAAGCCGTTAAACAAGTAAAACAGATTGAGTCAAATAATGAAGGTTATTTGGAACAATTGGCTGTTGATGTCGTTAAAAAAGAATTATCATTACCTGATGATGCATTTCAATATGATGTTGAATTAACGTCTATGCCAGGTCAGATTGATATGTCAAAAATGAGAAAGGATTCTGAAGAACCTGAAGACGAAGATGTTTTAGACCAGTTTGGTGTTGAAGAAAATGAAGCGGAAGATGATTTAGAGAATTTTATGGCCGCTTTTGAAAAGTTTGACTTAGAAAAGGCTAAAAGACGTTTTATTAACACTTTAATTCAGGGAGCATCTAAAAAAGGTCATTACATGTATCATTTAGTTAAAGATGAATTAGAAAAACTTGACCCAAAACTATTAAATTTATATGGTGTATTAATGTCCGTTAATGATTTATTATACTGGATTATGCCAGATGAAATGGTTATGAAAGCTGCTGAAAGTGGTCAAGGAATGGAAGGTAAGGAAGAAGTTGATGATACTACTGACCCACCAACTATAAAGGCTAAAGGATTGTTTTTTCCTATATTGATACATGAACTTCTAAAAGGTGTTTACGAAGTCTTAGGTACCCAAGGATTACCTGACGACCCTAAAGCTGCGGATATGGTTATGGCATCTCAAGATACATTACCTTACGAAATATGGGATTTACGATTAGGACCAGTAATTTGGGAAAAATTTATGGCTTCGTATCCTGAAAAATTATACGATGACGATTTAAGAGAAATACAAAATTATTTATTTTCACGATTTTCTTCATTAACTACTGATGAATTTTTCGATGTTGCTAAAATGATTATGTCTGGTTCTGATGATGGTAAAAAAATTGTAGCTAAAATGGTGGATGAGATTATAGAAGAATTAAAGTCTCAAGATTATGAAGATGCAATATCACAGTATGACGATGACGATGATGACGATGATGATGACCTTTCAGGTCTTTTAGACGGGTTGGGTATTTCTTTATCATAAAAAAAACTTATTATGTATAGATGGGACTATCAAGAGAGCAAGTTTTATTGGAATATGCTAGGTGTGTAAAAGATACCCCTTACGCGTTAAAAACTTATCTACAAACCTACGATAATACACAATCACAGTACGTACCTTTAGAATTATTTTCAGACCAAAAAACATTAATTAATGATTATGATACTTATGAGGAAAATATTGCCTTAAAGTATAGACAGGCCGGTGTATCTACAGTTACCGCAGCTTGGGCATCAAAAAAAGTGGTTACTGCGTCTAAGAAAAAACCTGAAAAGGTACTAATAATTGCAAACAAATTAGATACATCACAAGAATTCGCTAATAAGGTTAGAAGTTTTATTGACCAATGGCCTACATGGTTTGGGATATCTTATTCTAACGAAAAAAATTCTCAAAGACATTTTAAATTATCAAATGGTTGTGAAGTTAAAGCAGTTGCAACCTCAAAAGATGCACTTCGTGGGTATACACCAACAATACTTATTTTTGACGAGGCGGCGTTTATTGATGCTGATGATGACTTTTGGTCTGCATGTATGGCGTCACTTTCTACAGGTGGTAAAGTTATCGTAATTTCTACGCCTAACGGGTTTGACCCGATATATTATACCATTTATGACCAAGCGCTAAGGGGTATGAATGATTTTAAAATAACTGAGATGTATTGGTATCGTGACCCTCGTTACGCTAGAGACCTACAACTTATAAAATGTAATGATATTATCCATTACATGTTAAATAGAGAAGATTATGATGATAGTAAAATTATAATAAACTATACTGACATAAAACCTCGTGAAAGGGATTATGTAGAAATTAAAGAAAAATTAGCAAATGGATACAAAGTTTATTCTTCATGGTTCGAAGGTATGGCTAAAAAACTTAAATTCGATAGAAGAAAAATCTCACAGGAATTGGAGTGTAACTTCTTGGGTTCAGGGGATAACGTCATCCCAAATAGTACGATTGAAATTATTAAACAAAACTATATACAAGAACCAATAAATAAGTTTATAGGTGGTTCTTTATGGCAATGGAAAGAGCCAATACAAGGACATAAATATATTATGGGTATTGATGTTTCTCGTGGTGATAGTGAGGATTATACAACATTTACTATAATAGATTTTGAAACAAGAGAACAAGTTCTTGAGTACTTAGGTAAGGTACCACCAGATGTCGTCGCAGAAATAGCATTTAAATGGGCGACAATGTATTCAGCATTTATCGTAATTGATATTACGGGTGGTATGGGTGTATCCACATCAAGAAAACTACAAGAATTAGGATATAAAAATTTATATGTTGAAGGTGTTAATGCCGCTGACAAATGGAAATATAACCCTAAAACTTTAGATAAGATTCCTGGATTAAATTTCAACAATAAAAGAGTACAGATTGTAGCGTCATTTGAAGAGGCATTAAGACATAATTTTGAAATAAGGTCAACAAGGTTATTAAATGAATTAAACACTTTTGTTTATATTAACGGTAGACCCGACCACCAAAAAGGACAACATGATGATTTAATTATGGCTATAGCTATGGCGATTTATGTTGGGGAAAATTCATTTACTCAATTAGAAAAGGTGACAGAACAAACTAAAGCTATGATGGAAAGTTGGTTAGTTAATGAAACTCCCGTCAAAAATACCTCTAACGATTTTCATCCAAGTTTATCGGCATTACCGGGGGGAATAAACCACAATAGACACAGAGGACAGGCAACTAGACAAGACTATCAAGATAATTCTTGGTTATTTGGAAAGTTTTAAATGTTTAGTTTAATTCAAATAATGTTACTATTTATCTAAAAAAGAAGTATGGCAGAAAATTATACTATATGGCAACGACTTACTAAGGTATTTGGTCCTGACTCAACGTTAGACCAACAAGCTCCCGTATTTAAGTTTGATAAGAAAGAACTTTTAAAGACTCCCGATAAAAAGGAGTATGAGAGAGAAAAACTTCAAGCCCAACAAACACTCTATCTTGGTCAACAATGGCAGAAGGTAGAGAACAACTTATATACTCAAGCGGTATATTATGAACCGACTAGACTAGCTTCATTTTATGATTATGAAAGCATGGAATATACACCCGAAATATCTGCGGCGTTAGATATATATGGGGAAGAATCAACAACGGCAAATGAAGATGGATTTATATTACAGATTTACTCAGAAAGTAAACGAATTAAGTCAGTACTTGGGGATTTATTTAACAATAGACTCGACATTAGTACTAACTTACCTATGTGGACAAGAAATACTTGTAAGTATGGGGATAACTTCGTTTATCTAAAGTTAGACCCTGAGAAAGGGGTTATGGGGGTACAACAACTACCTAATATTGAAATTACTCGTCAAGAACGAGGAATGAAAATAAAACCTGAAAAAAATAGTACAGATACCGATAATGATGCTTTAAAATTCTTATGGCAAAATAAAGATATGGTATTAAATACGTGGGAAGTGGCTCACTTTAGATTATTAGGTGATGACCGTAAATTACCTTATGGTACTTCTATGTTAGAAAAGGCAAGAAGAATATGGAAACAACTTATTTTATCTGAAGATGCTATGTTAGTTTATAGAACATCAAGAGCACCTGAAAGACGAGTATTCAAAGTTTTTGTAGGTAACATGGATGACAAAGATGTCGAACCTTACGTACAGAGAGTTGCTAACAAATTTAAAAGAGACCAAATTGTGGACTCTAATAACGGTAATGTCGATTTAAGATATAATCAAATGGCGGTTGACCAAGATTACTTCATACCCGTTAGAGACGCTAACGCACCTAACCCTATCGACACATTACCAGGGGCTCAAAACTTATCAGAAATTGCTGATATTGAATATATACAAAAGAAATTATTAACGGCACTTAGAGTACCTAAAGCATTTTTAGGGTTTGAAGAGGTTGTTGGTGATGGTAAAAACTTAGCGTTACAAGATATAAGATTCGCTCGTACAATCAATAGAATTCAAAAATCTATGATTCAAGAGTTAAATAAAATTGCTATAATACATTTGTATCTATTAGGTTTTGAAGACGAATTAAATAATTTCACATTAGGTCTTACTAACCCATCAACACAAGCGGACTTACTTAAAGTTGAACAATGGCAACAAAAAGTTGCTCTTTACCGTGATGCAGTTTCTGACCCAGGTAATGGTATACAACCTGTTTCTTCTTCTTGGGCTAAAAAACATATTCTTGGTTTCTCAGATGAGGAAATTAAATTAGATTTACAACAACAAAGAATCGAAAAGGCTGTTGGAGCAGAACTTGAAAAAACACCTGAAACAATCACTAAAACAGGAATATTTGCAAACATCGATAAATTATATGGTGATAAACCTGGAGAAGGTGGCGCACCTGAAGGTGAGGTTACAGAACCTTCTGACACCGGATTTGGTGGTGGTGGAAGTGATTTTGGAGGTGATTTAGGTGGTGATTTAGGTGGTGATTTAGGTAGTGATTTAGGTGATAGTGGTACAGATACGGGTGGTGAAGCGGCAGCTGAGGTTACACCTGAAAGTACTACAGAAAAAGATTTAAATATGATATTAGAAAATGATATGATTAACGGTATATCTGAAATTGACCTATCAAAAGGAAGAGCTTCTTTAGGTAAAATTGAAGATGAACTAAGAACATTACTAGATGACTAATATTTATAATAAAAACGTTATGAATAAATTCGGACAAATAAAATCAAATATAGAATCTTTAATGACTAAGTCATATGGTAAAAATTCTTTTAAAACCAATATGAAGTCATTTAAAAATCATGTAATTGAGAACGAGAAACTTGCTGAAGCATATTTTCTTTATGATGAACTTTCCAAGAAAAAAGGTTTATCCAAAGAAATTGTTGATGACTACGTAAATGAATGTATTGAAACAATAAAAGATATATTAACTACTGAGGATAAAAAAATTAAAGAAATTAATATGTGGGTTTCTGAAGGATTAAAAAATAATTCAGATAACAACTATACCGATATTGATACTGTAGTTTATAATAACTCGGTTAGAAACTTAGAAGAAGTTTTAGAGTGTAAAAATAATATAAAAAAGTTATTAGGTGAAAATAAAGAGGATGTGAAAATTAACGAATCAGTTAACATTCCTTTAAGTTCTATGTTAAAAATAGCAACAAACACATTTAATAAGGAATATGGTGATATCAGTGAGGAAGATAAAAAAGAATTAAAGGCTCTTTTATCACTCTCTAAAACTGAATTAGCTGAAGAGATTGTAAATTCTAAAAGTATTGTATTAGAAAAATTAACTGAAAAAATTAATGAATCGAATGATGAAGATTTACATGAAAAAGTAAATCAGACTATAAGTCATATTAATGAGTCCGAAATTTCATTAACTTCACTTTATAAGTTAAAACAATTAGAACACGGTTTATAACTTTAAATTACATATATAAAATAAAAAAAGGGTTCAGATTTCTGAATCCTTTATTTTTTGGATATAAATGGCTTTTTGTTTTTGTTTACGTCTCTTAGTAGACTTCTTAGTAAACTCTTTTTCCTCTCGAAGCCTATTCAACTGTTTAGTCTTATAAACTTTATTCTTATACCTTTTTAAGGCTCTTTCGATATTTTCTTTTTTTCCTATTTCTATTATTAACATATATGACTTATTATAATAAATATATTCAACTTATCAATATTTTGACAATCGTACTTTTTATGGTTATATTTTTAACGAACAAATAAACATTAGATATTATGAATTTATATGAAAAAAGGAAAAACGTCCCAATTAACGGGATACGAAAACGCGAAATGTAGTTATGGAACAGTAGATGCAAAAAAATTAAAATCAGTTTATATTCTCATACAAAGTTGGGTGGAACCAACAATGACGGCTCATAATTGGGTTAGAACGACAGGTATGTTAGAGAGGGACATTAAACATCACTTATTAGAATCGGTGGACCCGTTATTATTTGAAAAACATAACATAGTCGATTTAGATTTAAGAAGTAGTGGTATACAATTAGGTAAAAGAAGTTTTATGAATTTAGAGGTAACATTATTTGTAAAAGAACAAATAGACTTTAAATCGTTGATACTTAGAGACAGGATAAAACAAATAGTTAATACATTATATGGGTATCCGTTAATGAAATCAAAATATTTTATACTACATAAAACTAAAAAACAGTCTGTTTAATCTATTTATAGTTAAAACAACTAAATGAAAGTCGTAATTAATGAAAGTCAATTATTAAGATTATTTGAAGCAAATACGCTTGTAGATAATCTTAATAATCTTATAGACCCTAAAAAATTTATATATGAATTTGGTTATGGGGATACTTTTATTTTACCAAGTAGTGTTATGATAGAAGGTGATATTCAAGACGAAGATATAAGTGTTCGGGTTAAAATTGGTAAAGTAATTTATAAAGGACAGGAAGTTACAGACTTCGCGAATAACTACGTTTTTTTCTCAGGAGAAGGTGACGATTCTGTTTTAACAACAGAATATAAGATATTCGTTAGTGACAAAATAAACCAATTATTAAGAGTAACTCCAATTAGAATAAGTGAATGGGACGTTTTTATCTCGATGGAATACTAAACGTAGCATATTTATAAAATAAAAGATATGAAAATATTAGGACCAAATGATACGGGTAAAGGGATTTTAATTGAGTGGGATGCCGGTTTTATAAACCCAAACGATAAACGTAACGCCGATATTATAAAAGAATCATACGGTCAATTAGACCATTCTAAACCTTTTGAGTTTTACGCAGTATTACAAAAATACGACACACCAAATAGAAATGGTAGAATATATCCTGAATCAATATTAAGGAGAGAAGGTGAAAAATACCAAGAGGCAATAAAGAAAGGATTATCGATATCAGAACTTAATCACCCTGAATCGTCACTTATCGACTTAGACCGTGTATCGCACTTGATAACTGATATGTGGTGGGAAGGTAATGTTCTAATGGGTAAAATAAAATTATTGACATCACCAGGTTTTCATAAAACAGGTGTTGTATCATGTCCGGGAGACCAAGCAGCAAATCTTATGAGACAGGGAGTCACTATGGGGGTATCATCTCGTGGTGTAGGTTCTTTAGTTAAAAAAGGTGAAAGGAATGAAGTGCAGGACGATTTTGAATTAATTTGTTTTGATTTAGTATCTTCACCATCAACACCAGGAGCTTACTTATTCCTTAATCAAGATGATAGAATGAAGTACGATGAGAACATTGAAGAAGAGACAAAACAAAGAAGTGTAAATGGTGAACCTGAAAAAGGTTTAGACAAATCACTTGACTTAATGAAAAAATTAACCGATTATTTAGGATATTAATTAAAACTAAGAAAAAAAAATAAAATGGAAGAAAAGTATTTTGTAGCAAAAATTCAGTATGATATGCCAGACGAGCATTCAGGTAAGATTAAAAAAATCAGAGAAGAAAAATTAGTTAAAGGTTTTAACGTAACAGATGTTGAGGCTAAAGTTACTAAAGCCTTTGAAGGTTTTACTCACGATTGGAGAATATCTGCATGTGTCGAAAGTAAAATTGATGAAGTAATCGAGTAATACTTCACATACATATTATAAAATTAAAATCGGGTAAACCCCGATTTTTTTTTGCCTATTGTTTTATAAAGTGATTTTTTTTTAATTCGTGTATATTTATTATAAAAACTATAAATAAACATTTTGCAAAAAAATAACTAAAATGGCACAAAAAAAACAAAACTTAGTTGAAGAAGCGCTACTACAAATGGAAAATTTGAAGGAAGCCGTTACGGAGAATGCAAAAGGAATACTTGCTTCTACTATGAAGGAAGAAATCAGTGAATTAGTAAAAGAATCTCTAAATGAAGAAGAGATTGAAGACGAAGTGTCTGTTGAAGCAATGGAAGGTGAAAAAATGGAAGAAGGTGACGATATGGAGAAATCTGTAAAGCACGAAACAAAAGAACAAGACGAACTTGACATTGAAGACGACATGGAACTAGATGTTGACATGGACATTGAAGACGAATCCGATGAGGATGAGGATGATATGGAAATTGATACTGATGATATGCTTATGATGGATTTACCAGGTGATGAGTTAGAAGTGGATGACGAAGAAGAAATTCTTTTACCACTTGACCTTACAGGTGCATCTGACGAAGAAATCCTTAAGGTCTTTAAAGCTATGGGTGAAGAAGACGGAATCGTTGTTACACAAGACGGTGACGAAATCACACTTAAAGATGATGAGGCTGATGTTGAATATCAAATTCAAATGGAGGAATTCGGAGGTAAGAAAGGTGACGACTCTAAATCTCATAAGGACTACGAAGAATCTAACGAAGAATACGGAGGTAAGAAAGGCGATGATTCAAAATCTCACAAAGATTATGAAGAATCAAATGAAGAATACGGAGGTAAGAAAGGTGACGATTCAAAATCTCACAAGGATTATGAAGAATCTAACGAAGGAGACGAAGTAGTTTATGAAATTGAACTCGGAGAGGATGACGGAAACTATTATGGTGACGCAGCTGAAGACGACTACTCACAAATTGAGAAGTTGAAAAAAGACGCACACCACGATGCTGAAGAACATCACAAAGAGGAACATTACGAAGAGTATGGAGGTAAAAAAGGAGACGACTCAAAATCTCACAAGGATTATGAAGAATCTAATGAAGAGTTCGGAGGTAAAAAAGGTGATGATTCAAAATCTCACAAAGATTACGAAGAGGCTAAAGAAGGTATGGTGAGAAGTCACGCTGCTGGACAGAAAGCATCTTCTGATAAATCTAAAGGACTTTCAAAACCACATTCTATTCCTAATAGAGCGAGGTACAATGAATCACTTGAGAAAGAAGTAAAACAATTAAGAGAAAAAAATGAAGAGTACCGTAAGGCACTTAACATCTTTAAAGAAAAACTTAATGAAGTTGCTGTTTTCAATTCAAATCTAGCATACGCTACTCGACTGTTTACTGAGCATTCGACAACAAAACAAGAAAAAATAAACATTTTAAGACGTTTTGATTCTGCTGAAACAATCAAGGAATCGAAAAGTCTTTATAAGACTGTAAAAGAAGATTTAGACTCGAAAGGAAGTTCTGCAGTTGTAACTGAATCAGTTGCATCTAAAGTACAGAAATCACCATCTAAAGGTTCTGCTACAAATCTTATCGAAAGTAAAACTTACGAAAATCCTCAGTTCATGAGAATGAAGGATTTAATGGGTAAACTTCAAAAATAAAATTTAAAAAAAACAAATACTAAAATGGGAGCATTATTAGAATCAGGTCTTGTTGGTAATATTGGGTTAAAACACCTTAAAGTTATCAAAGAAGACACAATCAACAAATGGGACAAATTAGGATTCCTAGAGGGTCTTAAAGGTCACGTAAAAGAGAACATGGCACAATTATATGAAAACCAAGCGTCTCACTTAATTAACGAAGCATCTGCTTCAGATAACTCAGGTTCATTTGAAACAGTAGTCTTCCCTATCATTAGAAGAGTATTCTCTAAATTATTAGCTAATGATATCGTATCAGTACAAGCGATGAACTTACCAATCGGTAAATTATTCTACTTTGTACCTAAAATTCAGAACAGAAATGCTGATGGAACACATGTTGCACCTTTCGGAGCACCTAATGGACCAGCAAGTCCTGAAGAAAACTATGATGGTGGTAAAAACCTTTATGATAGATTTTACGAAGGTTCTGCACCGAATTCAGACCCAGCTGGGTTATTCGATTACTCTAAAGGAGCATTTTCAGGTCTTACAAGGGATTTAGACCCAGTAAAATGGAGTGGTTCAACAATGGTAGGAGCTGCTGGTGACTACACAGCTAACACAAGACAAGTCTTGGTAGCATTAACAGGATTCTCATCTGCAGGTCAAGGTAAATTAATCGGACCTACAGGTAACGAACAAGATACTGAAGATTTCTTAGCATCATTAGAAGTAAGTAAAGGTAAAGACTTCTTTAACTTTAACGTGGTAACACAGAAGTATGGTAAAGGTATCGTTGAGTATGGTAACGAAGCTCAAACTAACTTCTACTTTGACCCTAATAAAGGACCAGGTGGTAAGTATGATGATATTTGTACAGCTAACGGTGTAATCTATTTATCAATTGATACTTCATTACCTGTTGAAGGATGTGCTAACTGTTCAATCGATGGTTATACAGGTACGACATTCGCAAATGGTGTAGTAGACGGTGACTTCAAAGCATCTTACAGAGTATATGCTGACTTAGAATTCGAAGACCAAATGGGTGAAGTTTCTTTTGACCTTGATGCAGTTACTGTATCGGTTACAGAAAGAAAATTAAGAGCACAATGGTCTCCAGAATTAGCACAAGATGTTTCTGCATTCCATAACATTGATGCTGAGGCTGAATTAACAGCTTTATTATCAGAACAAGTGGCTGCTGAAATTGACCGTGAAATCTTAAGAGACTTAAGAAAAGGTGCGGCTTGGACATTACGTTGGGATTACAACGGATGGAAGAGAGTGTCTAATGGTTCAGTTAACTATAACCAAAAAGACTGGAATCAGACATTGATTACTGCGATTAACCAAATCTCAGCTCAAATTCACAAATCTACATTAAGAGGTGGAGCTAACTGGATTGTTGTTTCTTCGGAAATTTCAGCTATCTTTGATGACTTGGAATACTTCCACGTATCAAATGCGGCTCCAGACCAAGACCAATACAACATGGGTATTGAAAGAGTAGGTACATTATCAGGTAGATACCAAGTGTACAGAGACCCTTACTTCCCACCAAACACTGTTTTATTGGGACATAAAGGTTCTTCATTATTGGATACAGGGTACGTTTACGCACCGTATGTACCATTACAGTTGACACCTACAATGTATAACCCGTTCAACTTTACTCCGATAAAGGGTATTATGACGAGATACGCTAAGAAAATGGTTAATAACCGTTTCTATGGTAGAATCGTAGTTGATGGTGTTAGAACATTTGACTTGAACTCTTTAAGATAATATATCTTAATAGGAATATTAAAGGGGACCTTATTGGTCCCCTTTTTTATTGGTATAATTTCTAATACAATGAGGGGAGTCTTCCCCAAAATACATACATCTTAAAATTTCATTTTCAATTCTTAATGGTTGAAACTTATCACCATCATTTGGTTTATGACCATTATTACGTGCCTTCATCATAATCATTTCATTTTTCACAATTTTAGTACTTATTTCACTTCTAGTCATAATGTATTTTTTTTGCATAAAAAAAGGGACAACGTCCCTTTTTAATTTAATTAATTTGCTTTGTGTACTTCAGGGTCAGGAACTGATTTTTCTTTATCCTCAGGAGGTGTAGTTAACACTCTGATAGCTCTTGAAATCACTTCAGACTCTTCAATACTAAATGCACCTCGTTTGTGTGCTGATTTAGCTGCGTGTACTACACAGTACAATGATTGGTCACCATTTAAGTTCTGTACAAACTTATCTAAATCTTGAAGATTAGTATAGTTTATAGTGTCAAATAATGTTCCAATAGGTTTTGGTTGTTCATCAACAGATTGTTCGGTACCTTGACCTTCTAAAACTTCACTTACCTTTTCCTCTACAGGTTTAGTTTCAGTTTTTTTAGTTCTAGTCTTTCTAGCTGTTGGTTTCGTTGTCTCGTCAGACGTTGTCTTTTTAGCTTTAGCCATTTTGTTTTTTTATTTAATGAATAAGTTTATTTCTTGTTATATTTATTAATAGATAAATGAAGTATAGTAATAATCAAGTATGAGTGAATATATTTTAACAGAAGATTTAGCCGTTTGGTTTGGAAAGAAGAAAAAAAAGAAAGGTTCCAAACAACCAAAGGGTCCTTGGGTTAATATTTGTAAAAAGAAAAAAGGTGGTGGTCACCCACCATGTGGTCGTGGAGATGCCGACAAAGGTGCGTACCCGGTATGTAGAGGTGCGGGCGTTGCAGGTAAAATGTCTCAGAAAGATAAAGACTCGGCTTGTCGTAGAAAACGAGAAAAAGAAAAGAAAGATACTCAAACAGGAAAAGGTCAAAAACCAACAAGAATTAAAGTGAAGAATTACAAAAAGAAAAATGAATCAATAGATAAGTTAGTTAACTTAGTATTAGAGGAATTAGGGGGTGACGTTAATGTTTCGACTAAAGTAGTTAAAAGTATTTGCGACTCTAAAAAGTTCTGTAACGCTCAAGGACCAATAACTTTCGGACAATTAAAGAGTATTGTTGATAGTGCCAAAAACAAAAGATTAGCTAAACATATCGGCGAAGGTGGATTTAAAGCGTTTATACGTTTAATGCCTTGGTTTATACCACAGATTGCCGTCGCTGGAATGTTTACCTCAGCAATGAGAGCCGCGAATAAGTTATTTGGACCAACATTAAAAGAAACTCCATCATATAAATCTTGGTGGGCAAAAGCAATCATGAAAATGTTTAGTTTTGCTGAGGGAGATATAAACCCATCTGACCCTTTTAGTAAAATATTCTTTATAAGTGACGGTCTAATGAATTTAATGAATAGTGAAAATAAATTAAAATTTGCTTATCACATATCTGAAATCGCATCTACACAACCTGATGATGAGGCGGTACCTGAATTCTTTGTTGAAAATGAATTAAGGAGTTGGATTAATCAACGATTTTTATTGGACCCACCATTACAACCAAAAAAATTAGATTCATTTGACGATGTAAAAATACCATTACCTATAACTAAAAAGGAGGATGAGGAGGAGGATTTAGTGGATGATACTAAATTAATCGAATCAGTTTTAAAGTCATATACTAAAGAAAAAACCGTAATATCTGAAGAATTACAATATCATATTGATAATAGTCTTTCATTAACTGAAAATGTTTTTAGATATGGTAGTCCCAAATACTTTGACGTAATTAACGAAGCACGTAAATTATATAGTGAAGGTTACAATCAATGGTCAGAAGAGGAAGTAGAGTTATTAGAATCCGATAGAGGTAGATTTTTTAATTATAAGGGTGAAAGATTACCGTTTGATTTCCCAATGGTTAATGAACAAGCATTTAGTTGGGACGGAACATATGCCAATGAAATAGATGAGGCAGAATATAAAGGTAAAGATGTTAGTTTAAACAAACCTAAGTCAGGTGGACCTAAGAAGTGGTATGTGTACGTTAAAAACCCTAAGACGGGTAAGGTAATCAAAGTATCGTATGGTTCCCCTGTTATGACAGCTAAATGGAATGACCCAGGTGCTCGTAAATCATTTGCAGCTAGACATCAGTGTGCTAAGAAAAAAGACAAAACTAAGGCGGGTTATTGGGCGTGTAGAGCACATAAAGATTTTGGTAAAAATGTCTCAGGTAGATTTTGGTAATGATATATTCAGACACACAACT
>Ga0228672_1000656_pt1 | contig 16095 bp, 13 predicted proteins | sample 90DmetaG_FD_182788 | JGI IMG/M metagenome (GOLD analysis project Ga0228672, IMG submission 182788) | Seawater microbial communities from Monterey Bay, California, United States - 90D | ecosystem: Environmental > Aquatic > Marine > Coastal | place: USA: California | collected 2016-11-08 | reverse complement strand
ATCTTTGAAAAATTTGGGATCGAAAGACAAATTAAAACGTCATTTGGAAAAACCGTATCAATGGCACGTGGCGCCTATTTAATTATAGAGCACACAGAAGCCTTACATGTGGTAGATGTCAATAGCGGAAACCGTTCTAGTAAAGAAAAAAATCAAGAAGCAACGGCTTTAGAAGTCAATATTCTTGCTGCAACCGAACTCGCTCGCCAATTTAGATTGCGTGATATGGGTGGTATTATTGTAGTGGATTTTATTGATATGAACAAAGCAGAAAATCGCAAAAAACTCTTCGATCATCTCAGAAACGAGATGAAAGACGATAGAGCCAAACACAAAATATTACCTCCAAGCAAGTTTGGGTTAATTCAAATCACAAGACAACGTGTTCGACCAGTAATGAACATTAAAACCAAGGAAGCAAACCCTAACGGTTTAAATGGTGCAGAAGTGGAAGCTCCGATTGTGTTGATTGATAAAATTAATCATCAGCTGGATCAAATTATCAAAAAAGGCTATAAAAAAGTGACTTTAAACACACACCCTTTTATAGCAGCCTTTATTACAAAAGGCTTCCCATCCATACGTACAAAATGGTATTTTGAACATAAAAAATGGGTTAAAATTATGCCTAGAGATGCTTACACATATCTGGAGTTTCGTTTTAAAAACGAAAATGGCAAAACCATTAAACTGTAAAAAAAGCCCCGCTAAGCGGGGCTTTTTTTTTGGCGTTTTTTGAGAAAGTCGTTTAGATAATCGTGGACTGTCCCAAATGCATATTTGTAAAATTCAAATTGGAATCATTGGGATTGTTGATGTAGTCCTCAATAAAGTCACCCACTTTTGAAGTGGTAATATTGTCAAATTTTGTATTTAAATCTGGCGTTGTAATGTTGAGTTTTAAGGATTTTTCAACGGCTGTTCGTATCAATTCAGCTTCTTTAAAAAGCTCAAAATGATCCAGAAGCATCGCTGCAGATAAGATGGACGCAATTGGATTTGCAATTCCTTTGCCCTCGGCTTGAGGATAGGAACCATGAATGGGCTCATACATCGAATGCTTGTCCCCAACAGAGGCAGAAGCCAATAGCCCTATAGAACCACCAATAACACTTGCTTCATCGCTAATCACGTCTCCAAACAAGTTTTCGGTCAGGATCACATCAAACTGTTTAGGGTTCAAAATCATTTGCATAGCCGCATTGTCAACAAACAAAAAATCGAGTTCAATTTCTGGGTAGTCTTTGGCAATTTCACTGACTACTTTTCGCCATAGGCGAGAGGTCTCCAAAACGTTAGCTTTGTCAATCAAAGTCACTTTTTGGCGTCTTGATTTAGCAGCAACAAAAGCCAAACGTGCAATGCGCTCAATTTCGTGGCGTGAGTACTCACACAAATCAGAAGCGGTATTGCCATCGGCACTGAGTTTCTTTTCACCAAAATATATACCTCCTGTCAATTCTCTGTAAATGCTAATGTCAGTTCCTTGAATTCGATCTTTCTTTAAAGGCGATTTATTCAGTAGGGTGTCGTATGCTTTGACAGGTCTAACATTTGCATACAAGCCCAATTCTTTACGAAGTTTTAGAAGCCCTTGTTCCGGACGTACTTTTGCCGAAGGGTCGTTATCGTACTTTGGGTGTCCAATGGCTCCAAATAAAATAGAGTCGTTAGCCTTACAAATGTCAAGCGTGGTTTGTGGAAGCGGGTCTCCTACTTGATCAATAGCGGTAGCACCTACGGGTGCAGGTGTAAATTTAAAATTATGATCAAAGTTGATCGCAATAGCTTTCAATACTTTTACGGCTTGTTCCGTCACTTCAGGTCCAATACCATCTCCTGATAATACAGCGATTTTTAGGTTCATATCAATATGTTTTTTGAAGCTCAAATGCTTCGATAAGTTCTTTTTTGCTTAATAAATAATCAATGTCATCATAGCCATTAATCATACATGTTTTTTTGTAATGATCAATCTCAAAAGATTCTTTGAGGTCGGTTCCTTTGATGCTTATGGTTTGTGTTTCTAAATTGACTTCAAACAGGGTATTGGCATCGGTTTCAATAGCAGCAAAAAGTGCGCTCAAAAACGACTCGGAAACCTGAACAGGAAGCAATCCATTGTTTAAGGCATTTCCTTTAAAAATATCTGCAAAAAAACTAGAAACGATGACTTTAAATCCATAGCCAACTAGTGCCCATGCGGCATGTTCACGACTGGATCCACAGCCAAAATTATCGCCTGCAATTAAAATACTTCCAGAGTAAATAGGATTATTAAGCGAGAATTCGGAGTTTACATTTCCCGATTTATCAAAACGCCAATCTCTGAATACGTTATCTCCAAACCCTTTTTTGTCTGTCGCTTTTAAAAAACGTGCCGGGATGATTTGATCGGTATCTACATTCGCAATATTTAATGGAACCGCTTTGGTAGTGAGTGTGGTAAATTTTTCCATTAATTTAAGTGTTTAGTAATGTCAATAATTTTTCCTTCAATAGCAGTTGCAGCAGCTACTAATGGACTTGCTAAAATGGTTCTTGATCCTGGACCTTGACGGCCTTCAAAGTTTCGGTTCGAAGTGGAAACGCAATATTCGTTTTGTGGAATCTTGTCGTCGTTCATAGCCAAACAAGCAGAGCATCCGGGTTGTCTTAACTCAAAGCCAGCAGCATTAAAAATGTCTTTTAACCCTTCTTCAATAATTTGAGACTCGACTTGTTTACTGCCCGGCACCAACCATGCGGTTACATTTTCTGCCTTTCGTTTTCCTTTTACATAATCGGCTGCAACTCTAAAATCCTCAATTCTTGAGTTTGTACAACTTCCAATAAACACAAAATTTATTGGGGTATCGATTAAGGATGTCCCAGCTTCAAAATTCATATAGTCCAATGATTTCTTAAAAGAAGGATCGTTGTCCACAGGAATTATTTCCGAAATTTTAATTCCCATTCCAGGGTTTGTCCCGTAAGTAACCATTGGTTCAATGTCCTCAGCATTAAAATAATATTCTTTATCAAATACAGCACCGTCATCTGTTGGGAGTGTTTTCCAATAGGCTACTTTGGCATCAAAAGCATCCCCTTTAGGAGCAAATTCACGCTCTTTAACATATTCAAAAGTGGTGGCATCTGGCGCAATCATTCCGCCTCTAGCTCCCATTTCGATACTCATATTACAGACGGTCATTCGGCCTTCCATACTCATGTTTTCAAAGACATCTCCAGCGTATTCACAAAAATAACTGGTTCCTGAATTGGTTCCCAATTTAGAAATGATATAGAGGATAACATCCTTAGGAAGTACTCTATTTTTGAGTGTTCCATTGACCGTAACACGCAAGCTTTTTGGTTTTGTTAATAGGAGGCATTGACTTGCAAATACTTGAGCGACTTGACTGGTTCCGATCCCAAAAGCAATGGTACCAAAGGCGCCGTGTGTTGAGGTATGACTGTCACCACATACCATGGTCATCCCTGGTTGAGTGATGCCTAATTCTGGCGCCATGACATGCACAATTCCGTTGTATTTGTGTCCCAATTCATAGAGCGTAATGTTGTTATTGTTGCAATTTTCAGAGAGTTGAGCAAGTTGTTTTCTCGACAATTCGTCTCTTACTGGCAAGTGTTGGTCTAATGTTGGGGTGTTGTGATCGGCTGTAGCAACAATTTGGTTGGGTCGAAACACAGGAATATTTCTGTGTTCCAATTCATTAAACGCTTGGGGGCTTGTCACTTCGTGTATTAAGTGTTTATCAATGTATAAAATCTGTGGTCCGTCCTGAACTGAATCAACAACATGGGCATCCCAAACTTTATCAAATAAGGTTTTTTTCATAACTCTTAAGGATTCGATTTATTTGTAAATCTTACTAGTTTCTATAATTTGATGAATATCGGCATCTACAACTTCTTTTTTCGTGTCTGCAAACTTTAAGAATTCTGCATAGACAATATCGAGTTCAAGTTTTGTGAGTTCAAACCCAACATTTTTAGCTCTGTAAGCTAAAGCTGCACGACCACTACGGGCAGTAAGCACAATGGCAGATTCTGTAACTCCAACATCTTTAGGATCGATAATTTCGTAGGTCTCACGATTTTTAATCACCCCGTCTTGATGAATTCCTGAACTGTGAGCAAAAGCATTGGAACCTACAATAGCTTTGTTTGGTTGGGTATAAATCCCCATATTTTCAGAGACTAATTGACTGATCCCGTATAACATTGTGGTATTAATGTTGGTGTCTAAATTCAAATAGGGATGTTGTTTCAAAATCATAACCACTTCTTCTAAAGCAGTATTTCCAGCACGCTCTCCAATACCGTTTATTGTGCATTCTATTTGTCGGGCACCATTTATAATTCCCTCAATAGAATTTGCAGTGGCGAGTCCTAAATCGTTATGACAATGACAGGATATAACAGCCTTGTCAATTCCTTTTACATTTTCTTTTAGGTACTTGATTTTAGCGCCATATTCATGTGGTAAACAGTAGCCTGTAGTATCAGGAATATTCAATACTGTAGCTCCTGCCTTAATCACAGCTTCACATACTATTGCCAAATATTCATTGTCGGTCCGTCCGGCATCCTCAGCATAAAATTCTACATCTTCAACAAAAGATTTCGCATAAGAAACGGCTCTTACTGCACGTTCAATAATGGCATCTTTGTTGGATTTGAATTTATGAATAATATGAGAATCAGAAGTTCCAATCCCTGTATGGATTCTGGGTTTTTTTGCATATTTAAGTGCTTCAGCAGCAACTTTAATATCGTTTTCTACTGATCGAGTTAATCCACAAACAGAGGCATTTGTAACGATTTTCGAAATTTCCTCAACGGATTTAAAATCTCCAGGACTAGATACAGGAAACCCTGCTTCAATAATGTCAACTCCTAATAAATCAAGCTGTTTGGCAATAATTATTTTCTGTGCTGTATTAAGTTTACAACCAGGAACTTGTTCGCCGTCGCGAAGCGTTGTGTCAAAGATTTGGATTTGTGTGTTAGACATTTCTTAAGAATAAATTTTTGTATTGTAGTACGAATTTATATTTTGGTTCTTTCAAATGAGGCGTTCATCCAATTTTATTACGATGTATAACTCTGCCTTATGCCAATTAAGAAGCTAATATACAACATTATACAGAAATATTTATACTATGACTAGAGAGCAAAAAGATAATTTATTTGTGCTGATAAAGTCATTGTCTAAATCTGAAAAAAGACAATTCAAACTTTATGTTGGTCGGATAGGTGTTAATGAAGATTCTAAGTTTTTATTGCTTTTTACGGTTATGCAAAAACTAAAGAGTTATGATGAAACTGCAATTTTGAAACATGGGTTTGTGAAAAAAGAGCAATTATCAAATCTAAAAGCTCATTTGTATAAACAAATATTGATCAGTTTACGATTAAACCCATCTCATCAAAATATTAGAATTCAGATTCGAGAGCAACTAGATTTTGCAACCATTTTGTACCACAAAGGCCTCTATACGCAAAGCTTAAAAATATTGGATAAAGCCAAGTCTTTGGCAATTGCAAATGAAGAAAAAAATATTGCTTACGAAATTATTGAGTTAGAAAAAGTAATTGAAGGGCAATACATCACTCGAAGTATTAGCAATAGAGCTGATGAATTAACGCATCAAGCTCAAGAATTAAGCCAACAAAACTTATTAGCGAGTCAGTTGTCTAACCTGTCACTCCAATTGTATGGGGAGTTTCTGAAAACGGGCTTTGTAAAGCAAGCTTCTGAACATGAAAAAATCACTACCTATTTTAATGATCGATTGCCAAAATATAAAATTTCTGAACTTGGTTTTAGAGAAAAATTATGGCTCTACAAGTCCTATTTATGGTATAGTTTTCTAATTCAAGATTTTTTAGGCTGCTATAAATATTCCAAAAAATGGGTGAATCTTTTCCATGAACACCCAGGAATGATTAAGCTAAACCCTGTTTTTTTTCTGAATGGATATCAAAATTTATTAGAAGCTTTATTTTTTATTAAACAACACGAAAAATTTAAAGAAACGCTTACAACTCTAATAGAGATTACAGCAGAAGAGGGGTTTCCTAAAGACGATAATGTTCAGAGCCTAGCGTTTTTATATGTTGAATCCAATAAGTTCAATGCACATTTTATGGAAGGCACTTTTAAAGAAGGGCTCCCGTTAATCCCCAAAACCCTAGAAGGAATTCGTAAACACAAAACCCGTATTGACGAACATCATGTGATGGTGTTTTATTATAAAATAGCGAGTTTATATTTTGGGATTGGAGAATATCAAAACTGTATAGATTTCTTAGATAAAATCATCAGTAATAAATCCCTTCAAATGCGCGAAGATCTTTTGTGTTTTTCACGAATTTTAAATCTAGTTGCTCATTATGAAGCCGGTTTGGATTATAATTTGGAGTCGTTGATTAAAAGTACCTACAAGTTTTTGATTAAAATGGAAGATTTGTATTTAGTGCAAAAGGAAATGATTACGTTTTTGAAACAATTAGGAGAGATCTATCCACAAGAAATAAAAGCCGCATTTAAGGAGTTACACGCCAAGCTTAAGGTCTTTGAAGACGACCCTTATGAAAAACGCGCCTTTTTATACTTGGATATTTTATCGTGGCTCGAAAGTAGAATAGAAAATAAATCGGTAGAATCTATTATTAGACGAAAATTTTTATCTTTAAATAAAAATAATTAATTTTAACCGAAAATAATTTGGTTATTATAATTTTATTATTGAATATTTGCATCAACAAAGTTCAATAGCTTAATGAGATGTTATCAAGAAAGGTGGAGGGATTAGACCCGCTGAAACCTTAGCAACCCTTTAATTTATAGAGTAGGTGCTAAATTCTACTTGATTTTTGATTCATTTATCAAAAATTAGATAGATAACAACACATAATTACAGTTCTGTAGTTATGGTTTCTTAATAACATTTTTCTAATAAGTACACTTATCAAAAAGTGCATTTGACTTTTGGTTTAATTAATGTATTAACTCAAAAAACTAGAAAAATGAGTACTCAAAAATTCGCAACCCAAGCGTTGCACGCCGGACACAACGTGTCAGAAAATGGAGGAACAAGAGCCGTTCCTATTTATCAATCTACAGCCTATGTATTTAACAGTTCAGACCACGCCGCAAATTTATTTGCCTTAGCAGAGCCTGGAAATATATATACGCGTATAAATAACCCAACAAACGATATTTTAGAACAGCGTTTGGCAGCCTTGGAAGGCGGTATTGCAGCAGTGGTTACCGCATCAGGAACCGCAGCCATTGCAACAAGTCTTTTGACCTTGCTCAAAGCGGGTGACCATATTGTGGCATCTAGCAGTTTATACGGAGGAACTTATAACTTGTTAAGTGTCACACTACCAAGACATGGGATTACCACCACTTTTGTAGATCCTTCAGATCCAGAAAATTTTAAAACAGCTGCACAAGAAAACACAAGAGCCTTTTTTATTGAATCTCTCGGAAATCCAAAGTTGGATGTCCTTGATATCGAAGCAATTTCTAAAGAAGCAAAAGCATACAAAGTCCCTTTAATTGTAGATAACACAGTAGCAACACCTTATTTATTAAATCCAATTGCTCATGGTGCAAATATTGTAATTCAATCCTTGACCAAATATATCAATGGAAATGGAACCGCTTTAGGTGGTGCGATTATAGATGCTGGAACCTTTGATTGGGGCAGTGGAAAATTCCCAGAATTTACAGAACCCTCGCCAGGATACCATGGCCTCGTTTATAACGATGTGATTGGTGCAGCGTCCTTTATTGCTAAAGTAAGAATTGAAGGACTAAGAGATTACGGAGCAGCCTTAAGTCCGTTTAATGCATTTCAAATTCTACAAGGATTAGAAACCTTAGAAATTAGAATTCAAAAGCACAGTCAAAATGCATTAGAACTTGCGCAATGGTTACAAAAACAAGAAGATGTAGAATGGGTAAATTATCCAGGGTTGGAGTCAAGTCCTTATAAGGCGTTAGCCGATAAATATTTACCGAATGGTCAAAGTGGTATTGTAACTTTTGGTGTTAAAGGCGGTTTTGAAGCGGCTAAAACTATTGCAGATACGACCAATTTATTCTCATTATTGGCAAACATAGGAGATACAAAATCCCTTATTATTCACCCAGCAAGTACAACGCATCAACAACTGGACGATGCTGCACAAGAAACGACTGGGGTTACAAAAGATTTAATTCGTCTTTCTGTTGGCCTTGAAAATGTCGAGGATTTAAAATCTGATTTAACAGAAGCCTTTAAAGCGGTTAAAACGGTTTTAGCATAATTTTTTAAGACACCCCAATGAGTGCATTACAAAATATAAACCTTAGTTATACAACCAAATCTGGTAAGACAACTGCAATAGCGTTGTCTTACCAGGTCTTTGGAAAACCGTTACATGAGGCTCCTATAGTAATGATTAATCATGCACTAACGGGCAATTCTAATGTCACAGGAGAAGGCGGGTGGTGGAATCCAATTGTGGGTCCAAATAAAGTTATAGACACCAATATATTTACGGTATTAGCCTTTAATATTCCAGGAAATGGATACGATCAAGTTTCAAGCCACCTGATTGAAAATTATAAGGACTTTACTGCAAGCGATATTGCCGAAATTTTTGCGATGGCTCTAGATCATCTAAAAATCATTCAACTTTTTGCAGTCATAGGAGGTTCTGTTGGAGGTGGATTGGCATGGGAACTCGCAGTTCTCAAACCAACATTAATAAAACACCTAATTCCAATTGCATCCGATTGGAAATCAACCGATTGGTTAATTGCAAATTGCTATATACAAGAGCAAATATTAAATAATTCCTCACAGCCTTTGATAGATGCACGCATGCACGCCATGTCACTCTATCGAACGCCAGAATCTTTTAAAGCAAAATTCGATCGCATTTTACAAAAAGAAGAAAATGTGTTTGCAGTGGAAAGCTGGTTAAATTATCATGGAAATGTACTCAATAATCGGTTTCAATTGGCGGCTTACAAAATGATGAATCAAGTCTTAAAAACGATTGATATCACTCATGGAAGTAATAATTTTGTTGAGGTAGCTTCCAAAATAAAATCCAATATACATATTGTAACGATCAATTCTGATTTATTTTTTAAGGCCAAAGAAAATTGGGATACTTATGTGGATTTAAAGTCTATTAAGGATACAGTTTCAATTTCAGAAATTCAATCGATTCATGGTCATGATGCCTTTTTAATTGAATATGATCAACTAGAAACCATATTAGAAACCGTATTTAAACCACAAGAAGTATTTTGAGTATTGCTGAACAAAACCCAAATGTATTAAAAAATGAGCCCTAAAAAATTTGAAACTAACGCCATACGACAACAGCTAAATCGCACCCCTTACGGCGAACATTCCTCCCCTTTATTTCTAACCTCCAGTTTTGTTTTTGAGGATGCAGAACATATGCGTGCATCTTTTGCTGAAGAAAACGATCAAAACCTGTACAGTCGGTTTTCAAATCCGAACACCACAGAGTTTATCGATAAAGTTGTGACTATGGAAGGCGCCCAAGCTGGAGCCGATTATGTGGTTACTCAAATGTTTTTTGACAATCAACGATATTTTAAATTTGTAACGATGGCTCGTGAAATGGGGATTACCATTCCGATTATTCCTGGAATCAAACCCTTAGCTATTCAAAAGCATTTGAAGTTATTACCTCAAGTTTTTAAAATAGACTTGCCAGAGGCACTCATCAAAGAAGTTAATGGCTGTAACTCAAATGCTCAAATACGACAAGTGGGGGTCGAATGGGCCATTCAGCAATCCAAAGAATTACTGGACTTTGCAGTGCCAGTATTGCACTATTATTCCATGGGAAAAAGTGATAACATCAAAGCTATTGCTTCGCAGTTGTTTTAATAGTACACTTTGAGTTTTATAATAAAAAAAGCCTGTGATGTTAACATCACAGGCTTTTTTGTATAGTTCGTAAAACTTATTCTTTAATAATTTTTACGGTTTTACTTTTGTTTTCAGCCTTGATTTGTAACATATACATACCAGGGTTTAAAGCACTAAGATCTAGCCTATTATTGTTTAATAATTCTGCATTAGATTTTAACACTAATTGACCTAATTGGTTAAACACTTCAACACTGTCAAACCCTACAGGGCTGTTAATAGTGATCATATCCTTAACAGGGTTTGGAGATACACTCAGTGTGTTAATTGTAAGCTCTTCTACTCCTAACGGATCAGATGCAGCTGTTGTGAAACTAAAGATTGGTGAATCTGTAGTTCCTGCAATATTTACACTCTGAACTTTCCAATAGTAAGTCGTGTTTGCTTGCCAGCCTGATTCTACTGAATTACCCCATGTAATACCACCCATGCCTTCAACAGTGCCATCAACACCTGGAACTACTTGAGTTACAGTTTCAGCTGTTTCTCCAAACACCCAGTTATATGATGTTGCAGGATCACCTGTAGTGGCTGCATCCCAAGAAAACATAATCATTTTCAAACCAGTAGTTGATACTGAAATTTCAACGTCTGTTGCTTGGTCAACAGGCGCCATGTTGGTACATACGTCTGGAGCATTGCCCTGAGGTTGTTGAACAACAATGTTATCTACATACCATACCCAAGAATAATTACCCGTAAACCTGAAACGAACATACACAGTAGCTTGTCCGGCAGCAATACTAGAAATATCTATTACTGACGTGCCAAATTCTATATCCGTTCCATAATTCGCGAATTCTGTCCAGCTGGTTCCGTCTGCAGAAACTTCAACAAATCCAGCTCCATCATATCCACTAACAAATAAATGATCATATTGGAGTTTAACTTCTGTTGCACTTGAGCAATCCATTAATCGTGTAGTCAAAGATACATCTTCATCGCCACCTCCATTTGCATCACTGTCAAATAAAGCATAAGTTCCAGAGGCGTCACATACAGAGTAAAGATTAGTTGTTGGGTCAGTCCAATTAACACCTTTTGTTGTTCCCGTATTATCAACTGTCCATATGGATGATGGAAGCGCACTTAAGTCTATTGAGTTGTTTTGATTAGTCCAATCAGAGGGTATTCCCGCTTCAAAATCTTCACTCAAGAATATTTGGGCATTTGTTAGAAAAGAGACCATTAAAATGGCTAAAAAAGTAATTTTTTTCATAATATTTTGTTTATTGGTTTAAATGTAAAATTAAACAAAATTTTTAAATAACACAAATAGAACAAACCGTTACTGTATCATTTTGACAGTTTTATGAAATTAAAAGAGAATATATCTCAATAAATTAGTTTTCATAAAACAATTTTAAGGATTCAATATTCAGAACATGGCGGTTTCAATTATTTAACGTATTTGTAAGAAATAATAGGTTTTATATGTTTAATTTTGGATTTCAATACGGACTTTTTGAAGAAAATTGAAACCATAAAAAAACCAATCACCTATGAGATGGAACTTTTCGAAAAGAAATTTCGATTATCCATGTCCAGTCGGGTGGCGCTTCTGAACCGTATTACACATTATATCGTCAATCGGAAAGGAAAACAAATGCGTCCGATGTTTGTGTTTCTGACTGCCAAAATGATTTCCAACGGACAGGTGAGCGAACGCACTTACAGAGGTGCTTCTGTCCTTGAGTTGATCCATACTGCGACTTTGGTGCATGACGATGTGGTGGATGAAAGCGATCGACGTCGTGGGTTTTTTTCTATAAATGCGCTTTGGAAAAATAAAATTGCGGTTTTAGTTGGTGATTTTTTGTTGTCAAAAGGCCTTTTGTTGTGTATTGATAATAACGATTTTGATCTTTTAAAAATTATCTCGGTAGCCGTTCGTGAAATGAGCGAAGGGGAGTTGCTTCAAATAGAAAAAGCCAGAAATCTAGACATTACCGAAGCTATATATTACGAAATTATCCGTCAAAAAACCGCTACACTCATCGCTGCTTGTTGTAGTTTGGGAGCTGCTTCTGTGAAACCCCTTTCTGAAGAGGTAGAAACGATGCGTCAATTTGGAGAACTCATAGGTATGGCATTTCAAATTAAAGATGATTTGTTTGATTATGGCACCCAACAAATTGGAAAACCCACGGGGATTGACATCAAAGAACAGAAAATGACGCTTCCGCTCATTTATGTGTTGAATCAGTGTTCTAAAAACGAAAAAAGTTGGCTAATCAATTCCATTAAAAATCACAATAAAGATTCTAAACGGATTAAGGAAGTGATAGCTTTTGTAAAAACCAATGGCGGTTTGGACTATGCCGTTTCTCAGATGAAAGCCTTTCAAGAGCAGGCGTTACAATTGCTCGAACCTTTTCCAGAATCAGCCTATAAAAAATCATTGATTTTGATGGTAAATTATGTGATTGAAAGAAATAAATAATTAAAAAGAGTTACTTTTATAGTACATTTACAGCATTCATCTAATTTTTTATTTTGATATCAAAATCCACCATAGACCAAGTTTTTGACACTGCCCGTGTAGAGGAGGTGATTAGCGATTTTGTGCAATTAAAAAAATCGGGGAGTAACTTTAAGGGTTTAAGTCCATTTAGTGAAGAACGGACTCCGAGTTTTATGGTATCCCCTGTGAAACAAATCTGGAAAGATTTCTCAACAGGAAAGGGTGGAACTTCGGTATCATTTCTAATGGAGCACGAACATTTTACCTATCCAGAAGCGATAAAATATCTAGCTCGAAAGTACAATATTGAAGTTGAGGAAACCGTTCAATCGGATTCTGAAAAAGCAGCTGCTGGTGAGCGCGAAAGTATGTATCTCGTTAGTGAATACGCAAGGACTTATTTTCAAAATACATTGCTTAAAACAGATGCCGGAAAAGCCATTGGCCTAAGTTATTTCAAGGAGCGTGGGTTTACGGATGAGACGATTAAAGAGTTTCAGTTGGGGTATTCCACAGACGATTGGAGTGGGTTGACCGATGCCGCTCTCAAAAAAGGGTATCAGCTTAAATACCTAGAACAGACAGGCCTTACCATTGTAAAAGAAACCAAACAGTTTGACCGCTTCAAAGGGCGGGTAATGTTTCCCATACATAGCATGTCGGGACGGGTACTTGGTTTTGGAGGTAGAATTTTGGCTAAAAATGAAAAAGCAGCGAAATACCTCAATTCGCCAGAGAGTGATATTTACCATAAAAGTAAAGTTTTGTATGGGATTTATTATGCCAAACAAACCATTGCAAAAGAAGACAATTGTTATTTAGTTGAAGGCTATACCGATGTGATTCAGTTTCATCAAAAAGGGATTAAAAATGTGGTGTCCTCTTCAGGTACCGCTTTAACCCCCGAACAGATTCGATTGATTAATCGGTTGACTAAAAATATCACGGTATTGTTTGATGGTGATCCTGCAGGAATTCGCGCGGCACTACGAGGGATTGATTTGATTTTGGAGCAAGGTATGAATGTCAAAATTTGCACCTTTCCTCTAGGTGAAGATCCCGATAGTTTTGCCAAACAAAATACCCTCGAAGAATTGCGAGCTTACCTTAAAGAAAATGCAAAAGATTTTATTGCTTATAAAGCCTCTTTGCTTATGGAGGACGCTAAAAACGATCCGGTTGCCAAAGCCAATTTAATTCGAGATATGGTGACGAGTATTTCTAAAGTATCGGACAATATTCAGCGTGAAATTTATGTAAAGGAATGTTCACGTATCATGGATATTAGTGAAGAAGTTCTTTTTAGTACTCTGGCTCAAATGGGTAAAAAGGCACAAAGTGAAGCCAACAAATCTTACAAGCAAAAACAAAAAGCATTTGAGGTTGTTAAATCTACATCACCTCAAGTTAAAGTGGATATTCAGTATGAATTGGAGCAAAAAATCATTGAATTATTACTGCTCTACGGAAGCCGAAAAGAAGCATTTGAAGACTTAATACTGAAAGAAAATGACCAAGGTGCGCTCGCACTCGAACCTGTGATTCATGAAGTTAAAGTATTTGAAAAAATATTTCTGGATTTACAAGAAGACGAAATGCAGTTTACCAATGAGAATTTTAAAACACTCTACTATACGATTATCGATAGTTTAAACCAGACGGATGACTTTGTGATTGAATCTTTTGTAAATCATCTGGATCCAGTTTTGGCTTCGGATGTGACCAATATTTTAATGAATGAGGAACGTTATAACCTTCACAACTGGGAGAAAAACAATATTTTTCCAAAACCAAAAGACGTCAGTATTGCACAATTAGTTAGTGAAACAATTTTGACCTTGCGTTGTTTTTTAATTGATCAAAAGGTTAATGAAATTAAACAAGATACTCAAAATGAAGTGGATCACCGATCACTTTTAGAAGATGTTTTGAATTACTCCAATTTAAAAATGTTATTGTCCAGAAAACTAAGTCGAGTACTTTAACTTTATTTTTTCTGACGCCCGTGATCGATTAGTTCTACAAGATTTGAGACCTTCAATTTTTTCATTAAACGCAATTTGTAGGTGCTCACGGTTTTTTCACTGATATTTAATTGATCTGCAATATCTTTGTTTCGTTTTCCAGATAAAATTAGTTTTAATACTTCTACTTCACGAGTCGAAAGTTTCTTGTAAAGGTTCATCGTTCCCAGGTTGTTTTTTTCAAAACTAAGGCTCTGCGCAAGTTCCTTGCTGACATAAATACCTCCTTTAAACACCTTTAAAATGGCACGTTTTATGGTGGCTGTTGTCACCGTTTTGGACAAATACCCAGATGCACCCGCTTTGATCGCACTAACGGCATAAATGTCTTCGGGGTGTATGCTAAAAATAATAACCCTAACATCGTTAAATTCTTTTTTAATGGTGCGAAGCATCGTAATTCCATTGATGTCAGGAAGGTCCATTGTCATAAGAACGATATCAGCATTGGATTTTTTGAGATAGTCCAAAAGCTGCTTTGCTGAGTTGGCTGTGTTTACAATTTTGATATCTGTTGAGTTCTCAAACAACATACGAATCCCATAGCTTATGATGGGTAGATGATCTGCAACGAGAACTCGAATCATGTTAGTGTTTTAGGTTTTCAGGAATTTCACAGACAGGAATAGGATTCATTTTGTGCTTATTGGCGGCATTGTAACGCAAATAAATCTCTAAAACAGTTCGTTCTCTACCTTCAAAATCGTGAACTGTTTTTCCATTTTCAATTGCATTCATGGCCCATTCCAGTTCTGGATATGAAGCGCCAATTTGGTCTTCATCGCTTCGGGCATCTCCAAATAAACCATCACTTGGAGCAGCTGTTAAGATGCTTTGAGGGACTTGTAGTGCCTTTGCTAAATCATACACTTCTGATTTTAATAAATCAGCAATTGGACTAAGGTCAACTCCACCATCTCCATATTTTGTATAAAATCCAACACCAAAATCTTCTACTTTATTTCCAGTTCCAGCCACGAGTTTTCCCAAAAGTCCAGCGTAGTAATAAAGCGTTGTCATTCGTAATCGTGCTCTCGAATTTGCCAATGCCATATCTACGGTCGAAGTGCTGCCATCCAAATTAATTTCGGATTTGAAATTTTCGAAAACTGGGGTTAAGTCCACGCGTGTTGACTGTACGTTAGGAAATCTATTTTTCAGTTGTGAAATGTGTTCCTGAGCTCTTGAAACATGACTTTCAGCTTGGTGGATGGGCATTTCTAAACACATTACTTCTAGTCCTGTCATGGCACAAAGCGTTGAAGTGACTGCAGAATCTACCCCTCCAGAAACCCCAACAACAAATCCGTTTACGTTTGCGTTTGTGGCATACGTCTTTAACCATTCCACAATATGAGTGATCACCATTTTCGTTTTCATTGATTTCAATTTTAATCGCTTTACAAAAGTAAACTATTCTTCATAATTTATCTAAGTAAAAATAAGACAGTTGTAAGACAATTCTGTAGTTTACTATTTCAGTTTAGCTTTTTCGAGGATAAAAAGGGATGATGTTGAAGTTGTGGGTTTAATTTTTTGAGATATTCAAACCCCTAATCCAAAATAGATTAATTACTTTTGTGATTCAATCGATTTTTAAATGCTATTTTGAAGACAAAAGATATAC
>Ga0228672_1000654_pt1 | contig 16140 bp, 16 predicted proteins | sample 90DmetaG_FD_182788 | JGI IMG/M metagenome (GOLD analysis project Ga0228672, IMG submission 182788) | Seawater microbial communities from Monterey Bay, California, United States - 90D | ecosystem: Environmental > Aquatic > Marine > Coastal | place: USA: California | collected 2016-11-08 | reverse complement strand
TTACTTTACCACGTTTGTTGACTTCAATTTTCTGTAAAGCGGGTAAGTTTACAGGGAAAATACGTTCAACACCAATAGTGCCAGACATTTTTCTGATTGTAAATGTTTCAGAACTTCCTGAGCCTCTTCTTTGAAGAACAACTCCTCGGAAAAACTGAGTACGTACTTTTTCGCCTTCTCTAATTTCGTAATAAACAGTGATGGTGTCACCAGCTGCAAATTCTGGAAAGTCTTTTTTTGTTACAAATTCGTCTTGTACAAATTTAATTAAGGATTCCATGTTTATGGTTTTTTTATATTTATTCGAAACAACATTCGCGGATATCGCCAGAGGTTAACTCGAAATTGGCTGCAAATATAAGTAAAAAGTAAAACTAAAAAACGATATCCCAAGAATTTTTAAAAAATTATAGTGTATTAGTCTTTTAATAAATCAGGTCGTCGTTTTTTAGTGCGTTCAAGTGCTTGTTCTTCACGCCATTTTTCGATTTTTGGAAAATCGCCACTCACTAAGAGTTCTGGAACTTTCCATCCTTTGTAATCTCTTGGTTTTGTGTATATAGGTGGAGCTAATAATCCATCTTGAAAGGAATCGGTTAGCGCTGAGGTTTCGTTTCCTAAAACCCCTGGAATGAGGCGTATAATTGAGTCGCAAAGTACAGCAGCTCCCAATTCTCCACCAGAGAGTACATAATCTCCAATAGAAATTTCTTTGGTAATAAACTGATCACGCACACGTTGATCAACACCTTTGTAATGCCCACAAAGGAGTATTAAATTCCTTTTCATAGACAGTTGGTTGGCAATACCTTGACTGAGTGTTTCTCCGTCAGGTGTCATATAGATGACCTCGTCATAATCACGTTCCGCTTTTAATTTAGAAATACATTTGTCAATTGGTTCTACCATCATGACCATTCCGGCACCACCACCAAATTGAGTGTCGTCAATGGATTTATGTTTATTGGTAGTGTAGTCTCGTAAATTATGAAAATGAACACTTACCAAGCCCGCATCAATAGCCCGCTTCAAAATGGAAGCTTCAAAAGGGCTTTTCAATAATTCGGGTAAAACGGTAATGATATCTATACGCATCTGCTAAATTTAAAGCGCAAAGATAACAATTTGGAATTCTAATAGTAAGTGAATCGTCGTACTTTGGCAATGTATTTGGCCAGACGTATGACTTGATGACTGTATCCAAACTCATTATCATACCATATATAGAGGATGATATTTTTTTTATTTGGACTCACAATAGTTGCTTTACTATCATAAATTGCGGGAGCAGTACTTCCAACAATATCGCTAGATACCAGCTCGTCATTAAATTCATATTTGATTTGTTCGACCAATGCCCCTGAAAGTGCAGCGGTTTTTAGAAGTGTATTGATTTTTTTTAGGGTCGTTGTTTTTTTTATTTCGAGGTTGAGAATGGCTAAACTTCCATTTGGAACAGGTACCCTAATGGCATTGGAAGTGAGTTTGTTTTCCAACGAGGGAAGAGCTTTGCTTACGGCTTTACCAGCTCCAGTTTCTGTAATTACCATATTGAGTGCAGCAGAACGTCCTCTTCTGTATTTGGAATGCATGTTATCAACCAAATTTTGATCGTTTGTATAGGCATGAATGGTTTCGAGATGGCCATGAACTATTCCTAAAGAGTCTTCAATAACTTTTAAGACAGGAGTAATCGCATTGGTTGTACAAGATGCAGCAGAAAAAATATCGACACTTTCAGCAGGGTGTTCCAAGTGGTTTACACCATGCACAATATTTGGAATACCTTTTCCTGGTGCGGTTAATAATACTTTTTTTGCGCCTTTCACAGATAAATGTCTTTGTAGTGCTTCATGATCTCTAAAAGCTCCTGTGTTGTCAATAACTAAAGCTTTGTTTATGCCGTAGGTTGTGTAGTCAATGTTTTCTGGTTTCTCAGCGGATATGATGTAAACGGTAGTTCCGTTAATAATTAAAGCTTGCAATTTTGTATCCACACGAACTGTTCCATTAAAATCACCATGAACCGAGTCACTTCTTAATAACGCAGCTCTTTTTTCTAAAATAGTGGGCGTGAGTTTGCCTCGGGTTACAATAGCTCGAAGTCGCAATTGACTTCCACTTCCAGATTTGCCCATAAGTTCGCGTGCAACTAACCGTCCTATACGTCCAAATCCATAGAGGACCACATCTTTGGGATTAAGTTTTGGGTGTTGATTAGCAGCCATTAATTTTTTTGATAGAAAGGAGGAAGTGCTGTGGTTGGTAGCCTCTTCTTGGTGGTATTCAAAAGTTAATTTTCCGATATCTAATTTAGAGGCGGGGAGGTTTAGTAATTTAATGGCTTGTGCCATTTCTACGGAATCAAAAATAGAAATGGGTTTATGGACAAATTCTCCAGCATATTCGTGAAGTTTTAGAATTTCGCTGACATTCCGATCCATTAGTTGGTTTCTAAACAAGACCAATTCAATAGAAAAATCGTACCATAGGTCGCTTATAATTTTAATGAGTTCTACCGCTGCTTTTCTGCGGTCGGATTGAAATGCAATTTCGGAATCATAGGTAGGTTTTGAAGCCATTTTTTTTGTGTTTAAATGTTTTTGCAAAAATAGAAGATTTCAAACGTTTTCGTAACTTTTTTTGAATAAAAAAATCCAATATTCAAAAATGGAATATTGGATTTTAATAAACTGATTTTAAGATATTTACCTAAATCGGTACACCACTTTTTCGCCATTGTTTTTCACAATTGCGATTCGGAGTACTTTATTCGAAAATTTTTCTAAAGATCTCTGGGCATCATTGATAGATTTTATTTTTATATCGTTGATTTCGGTTACAAAACTTCCTTCGGAAACCCCATCAGATTCCCAGTCTGTGCGATGGATTTCGGAGAGTTCTAAAAGTTGTAATCCAAAATCAATATCTATTTTTTGAAGGGCTTCTTTTGTAGGTTCTTTTAGTGTTCCAATGATAGAAATATCAATTGTAGTGAGTTTTTCTAAGGTTACTTTTAGGTATTCTGGATAACTATCTCTGAGAATTTTTACTTCAACTTCATCCTCTGGACTTTTAGTGTTTAGAAATCCTTTTAAATCTGAGAACTTAGAAATAGTGATCCCATCAATCTGTTGAATGATATCGCCTTTTTGTATGCCAGCTTTATCGGCTCCAGTTCCTTTTTGTACATCTGTCACATAAAAACCTTCTGTTTGATTGACTCCAAAATTTTCGGCATTTTTACTGTTTAATTCTCCTCCAATAACTCCTAAAATCCCATTTTGAACATTCCCAAATTCCATAATGTCCTCAACGACCTTACGGGCAATATTACTAGGCACTGCAAATGAATAGCCAATATAGTTTCCTGTCTGTGACGAAATAGCGGTATTTATTCCAATCAGATCTCCATTAATATTTACTAAAGCACCTCCGGAGTTTCCAGGATTTACAGCAGCATCGGTTTGTATAAATGACTGTGTATTTCGCCCCGATAAATCTCTAGACTTTGCGCTTATTATTCCCGCCGTTACCGTAGAAGTGAGGTTGAAAGGATTACCAACGGCTAACACCCACTCTCCAATTCGTGCGTTATTACTATCTCCAAATGTGCTGTAATTTAGAGGTTCATCAGAATCTATTTTCAATAATGCAATATCAGTATTTGGATCGGTGCCAACGATTTCGGCATCAAAAGTTTTGTTGTCATTTGTAGTAATCTCAATGGATTGGGCTCCTTCGATAACATGGTTATTTGTAATGATATAGCCATCTGGTGAAATGATAACACCTGATCCAGTGCCAATCTGTTCGAATTGTTGAGGTCTTCCAAAAAATAAATCTTCAAAACTACTGTAGTTTTTGCTAAGCGTAGTATTTTTTACATGCACAACTGAATGTACGGTCTTGTCTGCAGCAGTCGTAAAATCTACATTGGTTCCGCCTGCTAGAGGAGTAGTCAAGTTTACAGGAAAAAGAGTAGTTGTTGGTTGATTTTCAATAACTTTTGGAGGGTTTACTCCTTCGAAGAATTGTGTATATGTTCCTAGGGTCAGTGCTCCACCCAAAGCCGAAACACATACTAATGTGAAAATTTTTTTCATGGTGTTGTATTTTACGTTTAATAATCTAACTTTAAAAATAGTTTTTTATTGAATTCACAATTCAATTTTAACGCCCTTTTAACAGCTCAACTTACAGTTTAATATTCTTATATTTGTGTTTTAGATATGAAGCAATTATTTTATAAATACCAAGGAACTGGAAACGATTTTGTGATAATCGATAATCGAACAGATGTGTTTGATAAACACAATAGGGCATTGATTTCTCATCTTTGTAATCGTCGTACTGGAGTTGGAGCTGATGGTTTAATTCTGTTAGAATCCGATTTTGATTATGATTTTAGGATGGTTTATTTTAATGCCGATGGAAATGAGAGTACCATGTGTGGAAATGGTGGGCGTTGTATAGTTGCTTTTGCAAATTTTTTAGGAATTATTAAAAAACACACTGAATTCATAGCTATTGATGGACTCCATCTGGCACAAATTGATGCGGACTTTGTAGAATTAAAAATGCAAGATGTTTCAGCAATTTCCTCAAACGATAGTTACCATATTCTCGATACAGGCTCACCTCATTATGTAGCACTCCGACCAGGCTTAGATGCTCTTGACATGAACTTGGAGGGTTCTAAAATCCGACATACTCCCCCTTTTGATGCGAGCGGTATTAATGTGAATTTTGCAGAAAAAATAAATGAAAATACTTTTTCAATTCGCACCTATGAACGTGGGGTAGAGGGAGAAACACTTTCTTGTGGAACAGGAGCTACCGCAGTTGCTATTGCGATGCATCACTCCAAACAAACCCAATCAAAATCAATTGCTTTAGAAACTCAAGGTGGAGTTTTGCAAGTTCGGTTTGAACCACTTTCATCTTCTTACTCGGATGTATGGCTGTGTGGACCAACGAAGCAAGTTTTTAAAGGAGATTTAGAATGGTAGAATTTGAAGGAGATTCCATTAATTTAAGAGGTCTAGTACTCGAAGATTTAACATTTTTATACACTATAGAAAATGATGAGTCTTTGTGGGAATTAAGTCAAATTCAAACCCCTTTTTCTAAAGATGTGCTACAAAAGTATTTAGAGACGGTTGAAAATGATCTTGAAAAATTAAAACAATTGCGCTTGGTGATTACATCTAAAGCGAATGAGCCTCTAGGGTTTATTGATCTTTTTGATTTTGATTCTCTTAACAAACATGCCGGGGTTAGTATTGTAATAACAGAACCACATCGTAGAAATGGGTATGGAAAAGACGCTTTAACTGCGTTGATGAATTATAGTTTTAATAATTTAGGTCTCCAGCAATTGTATAGTAATGTATTAGAAGATAACAATGCAAGTATTCGCTTGTTTGAGTCTCTTGGATTTGAAAAAGTGGGGCTTAAAAAAAAGTGGCGATACTTTAAAGGACGTTACAAAAATGAATATTTATTTCAATTTATAAATCATGTATCTTAAAAAAATAGCGATATCGATTGTGTTATTAGGATTGATTGGCGCAGGCATTTTTTCCTATTACATATATTCCGTAATGCTTGTTCCCAATACAAATTTCAATTCTGAAGAAGCCTATATTTTTGTGAGTTCAGATGCTACTTTTGCTGAGGTTCGCGCCGATTTGAAGCCGCTTCTAAAAGATATTGAAACGTTTGAAGCACTGGCCAAACAAAAAAAATATGTGACTAATATGAAAGCTGGTCGTTTTCTGATTACTAAAGGGATGACCAATAATGATATTATAAACTCTATTCGCAGTCGTAATTTACCTATTAAGTTAGCGTTTAATAATCAACAGTCTTTGGCAGATTTAGCCTCTCGAATTTCGAGTCAAGTAGAGGCAGATAGCACCGCTTTAATCACCGCATTCACAGATCAAACTTTTTTGGAATCTCATAATTTTACTGAAGAAGATGCTCTGGCAATGTATCTCCCAAACAGTTATGAATTTTTTTGGAATTCTTCTGCCGAAACTTTTAGAAAACGCATGTTAAAAGAGTATAAACGATTTTGGAATACAAGCCGTTTAGAAAAAGCTAAGTCGGCTGGTTTAAAACCTCACGAGGTAATGGTACTCGCTGCGATTGTCCATGAAGAATCTAAACAAGCTTCAGAACAGCCTCGAATTTCGGGAGTTTATATCAACCGTTTAAACTCTAATTGGCCTTTACAAGCGGATCCAACTCTCAAATACGCAGCTTATCAATTGCCCAAGTACAAAAATACCATTATCAAACGCGTTTTAAATGTACATAAATCGATTGACTCTCCTTACAACACGTACAAGTATAAAGGTTTACCTCCAGGATTGATTGCAATGCCAGACCTGACTGCTGTTGAAGCGGTGTTAAACTATGAGCAGCATTCGTTTTTTTATTTTGCAGCCGATCCTCAAAACCCTGGATTTCATCTGTTTGCTAAAACACTACGAGGTCACAACCAGAATGCTAAAAACTACCAATTATATTTGGACCGTCGAGGGGTTCGGAAATAACGTATATCTTTACTTTTTTAGTTTTACCTCTGAGTTATGAAAATGAGTGATATCAACTTAAAGTATTCGTTTTATTTTTTAGCACCTTTGCTAATGACTACGTTTCTTTTAATTTCATTTTCGATTCAACCCCAAATTGATTATTGTAAATCTTTTGTGACTTCGGAGTTGTTAGATTATAATGTTTCTCAAGATTCTTCTTCTCATACCATCAATAACAGCAACTCAGGGGTTTTGTATTTAGGAAATTCTTATGTCGCTTTTAAAGAAGCGATTGCATTCAAAGAATCTCAAGGAAATTACTCGGCTGTTAATACACTTGGTTATTTAGGGAAATACCAGTTTGGTGTAACCACATTAGAATTGTTAGGAATAAAAAATCCAAAACTGTTTTTAAACACCCCCGAGCTACAAGAGCGCGCATTTTTAGCAAACACAAAACGAAATAAATGGGTTTTAAGACGAGATATCAAACGGTTTGTAGGTAAGCATATTAATGGTGTTAGTATCACAGAGTCAGGTATTTTGGCGGCGGCCCATCTTGCTGGACCAGGGAACGTAAAACGTTATTTAAGAAGTTACGGTGCAGTAGATACAAAGGATGCCTATGGGACGGATATTTTATCCTATATGCACAAATTTTCGGGCTATGATACTTCATTTGTAAGCCCTCAAAAAAAATCAAAACTAATCTCTCCCTAATTTTTTTGAATAATAAAGATAGCTGGTCGTTTGTGGAAATCTATTTTTGAGTGTTTCCATTCATTTGCTGTTTGCGTTTTGATATACTCGGTGGGTAAGGTCAAATCACATGCCACACAAACTTGAGTTTTTGCATTTAGAATAGTACTCAAATCTTTCAAAATACTATTGTTTCTGTATGGAGTCTCAATAAATATTTGGGATTGATGTTCTTCAAAAGATCGTCTTTCGAGTTGTTTTAGTTTAGATTTTCGCTCTGTTTTGTCAATTGGTAAGTAACCATTAAAAGCAAAATTCTGACCATTCATTCCAGAACTCATCATCGCTAATAAGATAGAGGAGGGACCTACCAACGGAATGACTTTAATGTTTTGTTTATGTGCTATTTTTACAACTTCAGCACCAGGATCAGCCACACCGGGACAACCTGCATCTGAAAGCAATCCAACAGAATTACCATTAAGGCATTCTTCTAAAAATGAAGGAATTTCTAACGGATCAGTAAATTTATTTAAGCTGAATAAATTCAAACGGGCTTGATCCTTTCCAGAACTTACAGATTTTATAAACCGACGTGCTACTTTTTCGTTTTCAATAATATAAGTATCTATATTTTCAATAACTTTTTTAATAGAAAGTGGGAGCACTTCTAATGGAGCGTTGTCGCCTAGACCTGTGGGAATTAAGTATAGTTTTCCTGTCATTGGTTTAGAAATATTACTTTTTTAACGGATATAATCCATATAACTATTGTTTTTAAACAAAAACAATAGTTATATGGATAATTTCTTCGTCAAATCTTCTACATACTTTCTAAATTGCTTGTCTGTAGTGGAGAGGTTATTAACTGTTTTACAAGCGTGTAGAACTGTAGCGTGATCGCGTTTCCCTATTTGAGATCCAATACTTGCTAGAGATGCTTTAGTGAATTTCTTCGCAAAAAACATAGCTAGTTGTCTAGCCTGAACAATATGACGCTTTCGTGTTTTGGATTGAAGTGTATCCACATCCATTTGAAAATAATCCGAAACAACTTTTTGAATGTAATCGATGGATACTTCTCGCTTGGTGTTTTTTACAAATTTTTCAACAATCTCTTTGGCTAAGGAAAGTGTGATTTCCTTTTTGTTGAATGACGATTGTGCAATTAATGAGATGATAGCTCCTTCCAATTCACGAACATTAGAAGTAATATGTTTTGCCAAATATTCAATAATATCTTCAGACATTTCAACTCCGTCTCTGTACAATTTATTTTTAACAATAGAAACACGCGTTTCAAAATCTGGATTTTGAAGCTCTGCAGATAATCCCCATTTGAATCGGGACAATAAACGTTGCTCAATATCCTGCATATCTACAGGTGCTTTATCACTCGTTAAAATAACTTGTTTACCATTTTGATGTAAATGGTTAAAAATATGGAAGAATACATCTTGTGTTCCTGATTTTCCAGAAAGGAATTGAACATCATCAATAATTAATACATCTATAATTTGGTAGAAGTGAATAAAATCATTTCGATTATTCTTCTTAACAGATTCTATATATTGTTGCGTGAATTTTTCAGCAGAGATATATAGTACTGTTTTCTCAGGATATTTGTCTTTGATATCAACCCCTATTGCGTGGGCTAAATGTGTTTTACCTAGACCAACCCCACCAAATATAAGTAAGGGGTTAAATGAGGTTCCTCCAGGTTTGTTAGCTACTGCAATACTGGCATTTCGTGCCAACCTGTTTGAGTCGCCTTCTAAAAAGTTGTCAAAAGTATAGGTTGGATTTAATTGAGATTCAATTTTAACGTTTCTGATTCCTGGAATTACAAATGGGTTTTTTAATTCAGGACTTATATTTTTGAGAGGAATGTCTACACGTTGCGAGTACACTGCTGATCTATTAGAGCTAGGAATTTTTTCTGTAAAGGGCTGATTATTTCCATAGGTGTTTTCCATTTTGATAATGTACACCAATTTGGCATTCGCGCCAAGCTCTTTGGTTAGAGCTACTTTTAAAATTTTGACATAATGTTCTTCCAACCATTCGTAGAAGAATTTACTAGGAACTTGAATGCTCAGCGCATGATCGTCGAGCTTTACAGCTACGATAGGTTCAAACCACGTTTTATAGGCTTGCGGCTGAATGTTGTCTTTTATAAAATTAAGACAGTTTATCCATACCGATTGCGCAGTGTTATTCATTTTTTTGTTTAGTTAGTTAGTTTAAACAACAAAAATCTAGGGGAGGATACGTTTGTTATTTTACATTACAAATATGTGAACAAATATTCACAAAAAAAAATCAAAATCAATTGATTATTTAATTTTTTTTTCTCATGTTTAATTTTTATAAATATACAAATTCCAATAGATGAATACGCATCAAACAACGATTAAGGTAAGATACGCAGAAACGGACCAAATGGGGGTTGTGTACCATGGTAACTATGCTCATTATCTGGAACTTGGCCGTTTGGAATGGTTATCAGCATTAGGAATTTCATATAAAGAGATGGAGGCAAATGATGTAATGTTGCCTGTAGTATCATTAAACATAAACTACAAAAAATCAGCATGTTATGATGATGTTTTAACGATATCAACAACACTTGTTAAACTGCCAACAGCTTCTATCGAATTTGATTACGAAATCCGCAATTCTAGCGGAGAATTACTTACAACAGCCAACACAAAATTGGTATTTGTTAACAATAAATCTAATTTTCCGATGCGTTGTCCACAATATATTTTAGATAAACTGCAAATTTAATCGTTTAAAATTTCGACTTTAATTTTATGAAATGCTTTAAATGCGTTTTGAAAGTTATTTTCGATACTTTTTTTTGCCAAAACAACCATTTTACAATCCATTTCGAGCCGCTGAGATTTTAAAATTAGCTGGTATTTTTTGACAATTCGCATCACTTGACTTAAATCTTTGTATTCAAAGCTTAGCTTGTAAGCAATCAAAATGTCTAAAGTTTTTAGTGCACTGGCCTCCAAACATAATTTAGCCGTGGTTTTATATGCACTTATAAGACCTCCAACTCCAAGTTTTGTACCTCCAAAATATCGCACTACAACCACAAGGATATTAGTAACATCAAATGCTTGCAGTTGTCCATAAATTGGCAAACCTGCACTATTTGAAGGTTCACCATCATCTGAAGTGCGGTAGTAGGGTGTGGAGATGCCGTGTTGGAAGGCAAAACAAAAATGACCTGCATTGGAATGTTTTTGTTTAAGATTTTCTATGATTCCCTTGTAATCGTCTATAGTATCTATAGGGAATGCATATCCATAAAACTTACTTCCTTTATCTTTATAAAGAATTTCTTTCGATGGGTTTAGTATAGTTTTATAAGTCAATACAGACATCAGAAGCTCGTAAATATAGGGTGGTCAAATAGGTTAATAACATCCTCTTCTTTTGGGTTGTTATTCCAAGTGTGTATGCCAAGTTCAGCTGCTGCCTCTGTGTTTTCTTTGGTGTCATCTATGAAGATGCAAGCAGAAGCTTGCAGTTTATTTTCTTCAAGCACAAACTCATAAATGGAAGTGTCGGGTTTTCGTAATTGAATTTCATGAGAAAGATAAAATTGATCAAAACAGTTTTTAAAACGTTCGTATCTATATAAAGACATGTTTTCAATGACTTGTTCGATATGAAGTGCGTTGGTGTTGCTCAGTAAAATAAGCTTATAACGTTTTGATGTGGAAAGATGTTCTAAAAACTCTAAACGGTATTCAGGAAATTCTAAGATAATTGAATTCCAAGCATTTTTAAATTGAGCTGCCGAAATGGATGGGTATTTCGTCCTAAATGAAGTTACAAAATCGTTGGTACTGATTACTCCCTTTTCGTATTGCTTGGCTATTTCGAGCATATCTTCAGAAATAGAAGTCACCCCAAGCTGGTGTAATTCGCGTTCAATTGCTTGTTTATCTAAGTTTATAAACACATCGCCAAAATCAAATATAATCGTATTAATCATTTACAAGAATTTTCAGGCAATCGGAACCAATCGCCGTTTCAGAACTGATCGTACCGTTAATTTGGAGTTTTTGTATGCCTTTATCTAAATTAACCTCACTCGTAAAAATCCGTGCTTCATCCCAAAGGTTCTCATTAATGAAGGCTTGCAGTGTTTTTTGCCCACCTTCGACAATTACTGAATTAATTTGGTGGGAATGTAAAGCCTTACAAACTTCAGATGCGAGTGGTTTTTGTGAATCCATATTTTCAGCTGTCAATCGGATAGTTTTCGCTTTAGAATCAAATACTTGACAGGTATTTGCTAATGAATTTTTTAGATCAATAACAATACGTGTTGGATTAGATCCTTTCACTTCACGAGTTGTCAAACTCGGGTTATCTTGAACCACTGTATTCGCACCAACTAAGATCGCTTGTTCTTCTGCGCGCCATTGGTGCACCACCTGCCTTGAATAGGAATTGCTAATCCAAACGGGTTTAGCTTCAAATTTTGATAAGGGTGCAATAAACCCATCGTTACTCTCGGCCCATTTCAATATTATATAAGGACGTTTTTTTGCATGAAAGGTAAAAAAACGTTTGTGATGTATTTTACATGCCTGTTCTAAAACCCCCACAATGACTTCACATCCAGCAGCTTTGAGTCGTGCAATACCTTTGCCATATACTTTTTCATTTGTGTCCACACAACCGATTACTACTCTAGGGATTTTATGTGCAAGGATTAAGTCGCTGCACGGCGGTGTTTTTCCAAAGTGTGAACAGGGTTCTAAGGTGACATATAAAGTTGCTTTTTGAAGCAGGCTCACATTTTTTACAGCCCTAATAGCATTCACTTCCGCATGCGCGCCACCATAAGGACTTGTGTAGCCTTCTGCAATAATCTTATCCTCTACTACAATCACACAGCCCACCATTGGGTTGGGTGCCGTAGAACCCAAGCCTTTTTTGGCGATTTCAATACAGCGTGCTATGTAATGTTCGTGAGTGATTATTATTTAATTTTAATGAGTTCTGTTTTATCGATAGGATATGTATAAGAAAACCCTAGTGTTTTAAATTGAATTATACCTTCGTATTTGATGTTTAAACTGCGATTCAGAACACTGTTTAGCAGCCCACCCAATAATCCATTTGGGTCTTTACTCAAAAGCTCTTTGGTATTCACTTGAATTTGAAGTGGGACTTTAAAATTAGTTTTTCGAGGTATTTTGAATTCCTCTGCACTAACAATCCCCATTAAAATATCATTTACATACACTGAAACACCCTCAGTATTTAGTCGACCTCCTACACTGTTTGGGTTATTAAATACGGCATCTGCACTCAGGGTGATCTGTTTTGAGTTGGCGTTAATCAACTTAATGGTATCTACTTTGATAAACTCGGGTTTTTGCTTTACAGCACAACTCGTTATCAACAAAATAGAGATAAGGATTGTAAGTTTTTTTATCATTTTTTGGGTATTATATGTATCTTCGAACAACAAAAATAAGATTTATTAATCGGTATCCATCAAATGCGTATTAGAGAAATTCAATTTAATGATAATTCACAAATCGAAACGGTTATTAAATCCATATTTATTGAACTTCAGCTTCCTTTGACTGGAACTGTTTACGAAGATAAAGAAACAACTCAGATGTTTGAATCCTATCAAGAACAAAACGCCGTTTATTTTGTAATAGAAGAAGAAGGTCAGGTGAAAGGCGGGGCTGGGATTAAAGCTCTACCTTCCGAAGATTCATCGATTTGTGAACTTCAAAAAATGTATATTGCCCCCGAAATTCGAGGTAAAGGATATAGTAAGCCACTTTTGGAACGTTCCCTGAAAGCGGCCAAATCAATGGGCTATTCGCAGTGTTACTTAGAAACACTTCCTGAACTTCAAGCCGCTCAAAAATTATATAAACAATACGGATTTGAATACATAAACACTTCTATGGGAAATACAGGTCATAATTCTTGTGATGTTCGAATGTTAAAACTCTTATAATGCAGTTAAAATCACTTAAAATTTTTTTTCAAAATGGACTTTTAGGTTACTATCCAAAAGAAGAGATTAATACGTTTTTTTATCGAATTTGTGAACAGCATTTAGACTATAAACGTATTGATGTCAGCCTTAAATCAGAAACGCTTATTAGCCCTAAAACATTCGAGTATTTTGAAACCATCATCAGTCGCCTTTTGACCTATGAACCCATTCAATATATTTTGGGAACGACCTCCTTTTTTGGATTGGAATTTAAAGTGGATTCCAATGTGTTAATACCTCGGCCTGAAACAGAAGAATTGGTCGCTTGGATTTTGAAACAAACGGACTCCAGCCAGTCGCTTAAAATTTTAGATATTGGTACGGGCTCCGGCTGCATTGCCATAAGTTTGGTAAAACACTTGCCTAATGTAGAAATTTATGCTTTGGATGTGAGTCCAAAAGCTTTGGAAATCGCAGAATTTAACGCGCAACAAAATGCCGTAAAACTCAATATGATCAAAGCAAACGTATTGGACTGGAAACCTACAGACTTGAGTTTTGACCTTATTGTATCCAATCCGCCTTATGTTCGTGAAATTGAAAAAGAACGCATGGCGCCTAATGTATTGGAACATGAACCCCATTTGGCACTCTTTGTTGAAAACGACAATCCATTAGTGTTTTATCGAGCCATAGTAGAATTAGGGAAACAAACCCTAAAAAAACAAGGGCAACTCTATTTCGAAATCAATGAATATTTAGGCAAAGAAACACAAGCCCTTTTTTCTTCAGACACCTTTGAGGATGTACAATTAAAGTCTGATATTTTTGGCAAACACCGAATGATTTGCGCTCAAAAACGTTGATTTTTTTGTTTACTAAATTGCTGATAAATTCTTCCTAATTTCTCTTTTGTGTCCCATGCAATTTCATATCTTAGTACTGCTAAATAGTAAGACCGATTTTTTTTGATGGATATAAAAGAACAGATTTTAGAACTTAGGAATGAACTGCGCCAAAATAATTACAACTATTATGTGTTGGATGCACCGTCCATTTCTGACTTTGAATTTGACACCAAGTTGAAACAACTCCAGGCCTTAGAAACAGCACATCCTCACTATTATGATGCCAGTTCGCCAACGCTTAGAGTGGGCGGGGAGGTCACTAAAAATTTTGAAACAGTAGTACACGCACAACGCATGTATTCTTTGGATAATTCGTATTCTAAAGACGATTTGATGGACTGGGAAACTCGTTTACGAAAAATGGTTGATGGTCCAATTCAATACACATGTGAGTTAAAATACGATGGTGCGTCCATAAGTTTGACCTATGAAAACGGACAACTTGTACAAGCCTTAACTCGAGGAGATGGCACCCAAGGCGATAATGTCACTGCAAATATAAAAACCATAAAATCGGTGCCTTTACAACTCCGAGGGGACTATCCAGAAAAATTTGAAATCCGCGGTGAGATTGTATTGCCTTTTGATGGGTTTAATGGCATGAACGCCGAACGGATTGCAGCAGGGGAGGAACCCTATAAAAACCCTAGAAATACCGCCTCTGGAAGTTTGAAATTACAAGACAGTGCTGAGGTGGCCAAACGCCCTTTAGAGTGTTTGTTATACAGTATTGTGGGAGAAAATATCAACATTAAAACTCAGTTTGAAAACCTCGAAAAAGCCCGTTCTTGGGGGTTTAAAGTCCCTACAATTGCGAAGCTTACAGATTCCATTGATGGGGTTTTAGACTTTGTGAATTATTGGGATACTCACCGCCACGAGTTGCCTTATGAAACTGATGGTGTAGTCGTTAAGGTCAACAGTTTGTTTCAGCAAGCCGAGTTGGGTTTTACCGCCAAGGCTCCACGCTGGGCAATGGCATATAAATTCAAAGCGGAACAAGTTTCTACCCGTCTCGAGCACATTTCGTATCAAGTGGGAAGAACTGGAGCGATTACGCCTGTTGCCAACCTACAGCCTGTGGAATTGGCAGGAACGATTGTCAAACGAGCTTCGCTTCACAATGCCGATCAAATTGAAAAATTAGACGTGCGTATTGGCGATTGGGTCTATGTGGAAAAAGGGGGCGAAATTATCCCAAAAATTATGGGAGTCGATTTAGACCGTCGTCCTGCGGAGAGTTCTCAAACCGTTTATATATCGTCCTGTCCAGAATGTGACACCCCTCTCGTTAGAAAAGAAGGAGAAGCACAGCATTATTGTCCAAATGATGTGAGCTGTCCGCCTCAAATTATTGGTCGTATTCAACATTATATCTCTCGAAAAGCCTTAGACATAGAAGGGTTGGGAGGCGAAACTGTGGCTTTGTTGGTCAATGAAGGCTTGATCCGTGATTATGCTGACCTCTATGAACTGACTGCCGATCAAATTATCCATTTGGACCGCATGGCAGAAAAAAGTGCAGATAACTTAGTCAATGGGGTTCATGCCTCTAAAGCCGTGCCTTTTGAACGCGTTTTGTTTGGATTGGGTATTCGGTATGTTGGGGAAACGGTCGCCAAAAAATTAGCAAAACATTACAAATCGATTGAAGTCTTGTCCAAAGCCACTTTGGAGGATTTAGAACAGGTAGATGAAATCGGTATTAAAATAGCTGAAAGTGTGGTGGACTTTTTTAGTACCGAAGCAAATGTTCAACTGGTGTCTCGTTTGATCTTATACGGCCTCCAATTGCAACTGTCTGAAGAAGCTTTATCTAACCAAACCACACAGTTAGAAGGGCTGCGTTTTGTGGTGTCTGGAGTGTTTGAAACCGTTTCTAGAGACGAGCTGAAAGCCCTAATTGATTCTAACGGCGGAAAGGTGGTGAGTTCCATTTCTGCAAAAACCTCTTATGTGGTAGCCGGTGCCAATATGGGCCCTAGCAAAC
>Ga0228672_1000646_pt1 | contig 16241 bp, 11 predicted proteins | sample 90DmetaG_FD_182788 | JGI IMG/M metagenome (GOLD analysis project Ga0228672, IMG submission 182788) | Seawater microbial communities from Monterey Bay, California, United States - 90D | ecosystem: Environmental > Aquatic > Marine > Coastal | place: USA: California | collected 2016-11-08 | reverse complement strand
ATACTGTTTTTAAAGTTTTTTTGACGATTTTTCCGTAAACTTGGCAATCAATTCCTAAATATGTAATTATAGAATGAAGAAATTATTCATTTTAGCTGTTATCGCACTTCTTTTTAGTTGTGAACAACCTACCTCAAATAATTCAAAAAAGGCTTCAAGAACAAAAAAAATAACATTAGAAGATATCTGGGGATCTACTTTCTCTACCAACAGAATGAATGCCCTAAATTCTATGAACGGAGACTATTATTCTCTTTTAAATAGAGATGAAAATGGGTTTACTACAGTAGATCAATATAGTTACTTAAACTTAGAAAAGGTAGCAACTATTGTAGATGGAAAAACCCTCAAAAACTTACAAAAATTTGAGTCGTATTCATTTAACAATGATGAATCAAAATTAATTTTAGGGAAAGATATCCAAAAGGTTTATAGAAGATCTACAAAAGGAACCTATTATGTGTATACTGTTAACTCAAAAAAAAATCGCTTAATTGGAGAACAGATTCAAGAACCAACCTTTTCTCCTGACAGTAAAAAAGTAGCCTATGCAAAAAACAACAATCTATTCATTTTAGACTTAACCACAAATACCACTAGGCAAGTTACCAGTGATGGAAAATACAATCATGTAATCAATGGAACTACAGATTGGGTTTATGAGGAAGAATTTGGTTTTGTTAGAGCTTTTGAATGGAGCAAGGACAGTAAGTTTATTGCTTTTTTACGTTTTAACGAATCTAAGGTTAAAGAATTTTCTATGGGGGTTACTGGAAATCAGCTATACCCTACCCAACATGTGTTTAAATATCCCAAAGCAGGAGAAGACAATGCAAAAGTTTCGCTGCACACCTATAATTTAAAAGCTAGAAAATCAAAGAAAATAGCTTTAGGAAGCTATGAATACATTCCAAGAATACAATGGTCTAATACCAACCATATTCTAATTGCTACTACTTTAAATCGACACCAAAATGATTTAAAACTTCACAAAGTAAATGCCCTGAAAAGTAGTACATCTCTATTGCTAAATGAAAAAGATGACGCCTATGTGAGTGTTAAAAATGATCTTACATTTCTAGATGACAATAGTTTTATTTGGACTAGTGAAAAAGATGGTTACAACCATATCTATCATTATGATTTTAATGGAAAACTCATCAATCAAATAACCAACGGAAATTGGGAAGTAACCAAATATTATGGTTTTAATAAAGAAAAGAAAACTATTTACTATCAATCTGTAGAAAATGGGGCCATCAATAGAGGTGTTTATAGTATTCGTTTAGACGGAACAAATAAAAAATTATTAAGTAACAACGCTGGAACCAATACTGCTGCTTTTAGCAGAAATTTAAATTATTTCATCAATACATATTCAACCACAGAAATACCCCCAATTTATTCGTTATACTCTGCTGAAGGAAATATGATTAAGGTGATTAAAGACAACTCTAGCCTAGAAGGTAAATTGTTAAATTACAGCATTAGTCCAAAAGAATTTTCAACCATCAATATCAATGGAAATGACCTTAATATGTGGATGATAAAACCTCTTGATTTTGATGAACAAAAACAATACCCGCTATTGATGTTTCAATATTCAGGACCAGGCTCTCAACAGGTTAGTAATAAATGGAACGGCACCAATGATTACTGGCATCAACTATTAGCTCAGCAAGGAATGATTATTGTTTGTGTAGATGGAAGAGGAACAGGCTTAAAAGGGAGAGACTTTAAAAAAATAACTCAAAAAGAATTGGGTAAATACGAAGTGGAAGATCAAATTGCTGCTGCTAAAAAATTAGCAAAACGCAACTATATAGATGAAAATAATATTGGTATATGGGGTTGGAGTTATGGTGGTTTCATGAGTACAAATTGTCTTTTAAAAGGGAATGATATTTTTACAACTGCCATTGCAGTTGCTCCTGTTACTTCATGGCGATTTTATGATACCGTATATACAGAACGTTATATGCAAACACCACAAGAAAATGCGAGTGGTTATGATGATAATTCTCCTATAAATTATGCAGATAAACTTAAGGGCAATTATTTATTAGTTCATGGGACAGGTGATGACAATGTGCATGTACAAAACTCTAGGAGAATGATTAATGCATTAGTAGCGGCTAATAAGCCTTTTGAGATCGCCATGTATCCAGATAGAGCACACGGAATTAGAAAAGGTGAGAACACCCGCCTACATTTGTATCATAAAATGACTAACTTCATCGCTCAACATTTGATGAAAAATTAATACTATAGAATCCAACAACAAAACGTAAACAAGTAAACTGATGAATACAACTATGAAACAACCACACGAAAAAGAAATCTTTGGACATCCAGCAGGATTATATGTATTATTTTTTGTAGAAATGTGGGAACGATTTTCCTACTATGGTATGAGAGCAATACTTACATTATTTTTAGCTGCACCTGTTATTATGGGTGATCCACAATCTGGATATGGTTGGTCAAATGCTGAAACCTTATCTTTTTACGGAACCTATACTATGTTTGTTTATTTAACTTCTATTCCTGGAGGATGGATAGCTGATAAATTTATTGGTCAGAAAAAAGCAGTAATGATTGGAGGACTTTTACTTTGTCTTGGTCATGGAATTCTTGCCGTTGATGCGCAATGGGCCTTTTTTACTGGGTTAGTTTTAATTGTTTTAGGTGTAGGAATGTTAAAACCAAATATATCTACCATGGTAGGTGGTTTGTACAAGGAAGGTGATGACAGAAGAGATATAGGTTTTTACGTATTCTATATTGGTATTAATTTAGGCGCTTTTTTGGGCGCTTTAATCGTTGGAATTGTTGCTGCTAAATGGGGCTGGCATTATGGTTTTGGATTGGCTGGTATTGGAATGGCTTTAGGGCAGGTTATGTACTTTTATGGTTTAAAATACCTAACAGGTGTTGGTGATTTTCTTGGTGCTAAAGATTCTTTAAACAAAGAGGTGATGAAAAAACCATTAAACAAAAAGGAAAAAGATAGAATGCTTGTTATGTTTTTATCTTTTTTAATAATTATTGTTTTTTGGGGTGCCTTTGAACAAGCTGGTGGCTTAATGAGTTTATATACCGAACAAAAAACCGACAGATTATTGTCTTTTTCATTACCTCTTATAGGAAATGAAGTTCCAGCAGCGGTATTTCAATCAATTAATGCTTTTTTCATTATAATTCTTGGGACTGCCATTGGTAGTTTTTGGTATAAATGGGCCAAAAAAGGGAAAGAGTCTTCATCTTTATTTAAAATGGCTATTGGAGTAATTATTATGGCTTTTGGTTTCTTCTTTATGAGTAAAGCAAGTACCGAAGTTGTAATGGATGGTGATAAAATTGTTGAAAAATCAGCTATGATTTGGTTAGTATTGGCATACTTATTTCATACTATAGGCGAATTATGTGCTTCACCAGTTGCATTATCTTTCATAACAAAATTAGCACCATTAAAATATGCTTCTTTTATGATGGGAGCTTACTTTGCTGCAACAGGGTTAGGAAACAAAGTAGCGGGACTAGTTGGTGAATTATCTAAAGATGCTGGAGAATTTGAAGTATTTACAGGAATTGCTATTTTTTGTACAATTTTTGGTCTATTAATCATGGCCATATTAAAACCTCTTAAAAGATTAACTCATGGTGCAGAAGAATTAGAATTAAGCTAGTAATAATTAGATAAAATTTTATCATTAATTACATCAAAAACTATGACAACAGATATTGAAAACATGTTTAAAGACAAAGTTCTTGGGCACCCTGCCGGACTTTTTGTTTTGTTTTTTACAGAAATGTGGGAACGTTTTTCTTATTATGGAATGCGTGCCATTTTAGTAATATTTTTAACAGGAGCTATCTCAGGGAATAATCCAGGCTGGGGATGGGATACATCCACTGCCCTATCTCTATTAGGTACCTACGCTTTGTTTGTGTACCTAACCCCTATTGTTGGAGGTTGGCTAGCTGATAATAAAATAGGGTACAGAATGGCTGTTGTTATTGGTGCACTATTAATGACGCTAGGACATGCTTCCATGGCAATTGAAACCCCAACATTTTTATATATAGGTATTGCATTGCTTATTGTTGGTAATGGTTTTTTTAAACCTAATATGACCTCTATCATTTCGAAGATGTATGCCGGTAAAGACGAAAAGAAAGATGGTGCATACAACATATTTTATATGGGTGTAAATGCTGGCGCTTTTATAGGGATCATGCTATGTGGATGGGTAGGAGAAAAAATAGGATGGAGCTATGGTTTTGGTTTAGCAGGTATCTTTATGTTTTTAGGAATGTTACAGTTTTATTATGCGCAATCTATTTTTGGAAGCCTTGGTGATAAACCAATAAAAATAGAAAATAATTTAGTTGATACGACAACTGAAAATAAAACTGAAGAGAAATTGAATCCATTTTCAATGCTTGATTATTCATTAGTCCTAATTTTTATTGTTTCAGCATTAATATTTATTATCAATGACCCTTTAAGTAAAATAGGGAATATTAATACTTTGAACTTTTCAATTGCAGGAATGTCTGATTCATTATTTTTTGCACTTGTAGCAGCCATAACCTTTATTATTCTATTAATTGTAAGAATTCCTAGATATACAAGAATAGAACGCGATAGAATGATTGCCTTTACAATTTTTTGCTTGTTTACAATTTTCTTTTGGGCTGCTTTTGAACAAGCGGCAGGTTCGTTACCCATTTATACAAGAGATTTTACAGATAGAATTTTAGAGGGTACAGCTGGAACTATATTTAAAGTTATTGATTTGATAGTAACTGTAGTTCCAATGCTAGTCATAACCTATGTACTTGTAAAGTTGTTTAATAAAACATTCAGTAAAATTAGTCTGTCCAATATTATTTTAGGGATTAGTTTCTTAATTGTATGGTCTATCATCATTTACAAATTGTATATAGAATTTCAAGCTACAGAAACTGAAGTTCCTATTACTTGGTTTGCCATTTTAAATTCTTTATTCATTATCATCTTTGCTCCCCTATTTACCAAATGGTGGGATAGCAAATACAATCCTCCAGCTTCCGTTAAATACGGTCTAGGTTTAATTATTATGGCTATAGGTTTTGGTTTATTAGCTTTTGCTACTAAAGACATTCCGTTAGGAGCAAAAACTGCTAAACTAAGCATGATATGGTTAGTACTAGCTTATTTATTTCATACGTTAGGCGAATTATGTTTGTCTCCTATGGGGTTATCATACTTGAGTAAATTAGTTCCAGCCAGAATGGTTGCATTTATGTTTGGAGTATACTACTTAGCTATTGCTATAGGAAATAAATTAGCCCATTATATTGGAGGTGATATTGAAAAAATATCTCAGGAGAGTGGTCTTTCTTATTTCTTTTTAATTTTCACAATAGTTCCAATTGTTTTGGGTCTGGTGTCCTTTGCGCTACATCCGTTACTAAAAAAACTAATGCATGGGGTTCGTTAACAAAAATTTATAAAACATAGAGAAAGCATCGTTATCGATGCTTTCTTTTTTTATGTAAATTTGTTATCTATTTTGTTATTATTTAATAATCATGAAAAAAATAGTTATCATCTTTGTTTTGTTTTTTTTAGCTAACAAACTGTCTGCTCAAAAAGTAAACTGGATATCTTTCGAAGAAGCTGTCAAATTAACAAAAGAAAACCCAAAACCAATGTTAATTGATGTGTATACTGATTGGTGTGGTTATTGTAAAAAAATGGATAGAATTACCTACAGCAATAAAATAATCACTTCCTACATCAATGAAAATTTTTATCCTGTAAAGTTAGATGGTGAACAAAGGGAAGACCTAGTTTATAAAGATTACACCTTTAAATTTAAACCTTCTGGAAGAAACGGATACCATGAATTTACTGCAAGTTTACTGAATGGAAAGTTAAGCTATCCAACCACTGTTTTTATGAATGAAAATCTAGAATTATTAGACAGGGTTCCCGGTTATCTAACTCCTGATATTATGGAACAAGTCATCACTTATTTTGGTAGTGAAAAATACAAAACAGACACATGGAAAGAGTATATAAAAACGTTTAAAAGTAATTTATAAAAAATGCCTAATACAGTTAATATTTTTTTTAGTTTAAAATATAAGCTCCCTGATTGTAAGTAGTCCAAAAAGGTATCTTAAAATTTTTACAAGTAGTCTTCCAATTTTCAATATAACTTTTATAATTTGAACCATCAGCTATGATAATAGCTGGCTTGAGTTTTTCTGCTAGTCTTTGTAAATTAATTTTTGGAGATTGTCTTAATACTACTATTGGGCTATTTAACTCTTTAATATCATACAATCCATCTTTATCTATAATTAAAACAACTTGTTTTTTATAATACATTAAGTTCGACAACTTAAGATAGTTCTGGCTAGAAATATTCTCTCCAACTTTGTAGTTTATCAATAATTTCTGAGAACTAATTTGTAAAGAATCCATAGAATGATATACCTCAAAACTACTCCCTTTTCTTTTTCCTATAATTGTATTTTTACTTTTATGAAATACAATAAGTTCACTCTTTTGAGCTATTGTATATTTCTCGATGATAAAGACACACTGAAAAGCTAGTATGGAGCCAAGAAAAAGAAAACACCGTTTTGTATTAAATTTTAAAAATAGCTGAAATCCTAAGATGATAAATAAGTAGAAAAAAATCATTTTTATTACTGAAAATGAAATCTCTGAAAATAAAAATTTTTCTTGCCTAGCCACAAATGCAACAACATTGTTGAGGATTGAAATGACATCTCCATAAAAACCCTCTAAAAATAGAGGTAATATAGACATATATGAAAGTACTAAGACTACTAACCCTAGCCCTAAAATGACTCCTAAAAAAGGAATAATGATTAGATTAGAAATAAAAAATAATCCTGGAAATTGGTGGAAATAAAAAAGACTTATTGGTAAAACACCCAGTTGAGCTGCAACAGAAACAGTAATTAATTGCCATCCTTTATCTACTATAAAAAAATTTGATTTCCATAATTGATACAAGACTGGTTGAACCCAAATAATTCCAAAAACAGCGGTGTAACTTAATTGAAAACCAACATCGAATAAAAATAAAGGTTTCCACAACAATATGATAAACATAGAAAAAATTAAGGAATGTTCTACAGCATTTCTTTTGTTAAAAAATTTACCTAAAGCTATTGCTGAAAACATGGTTACAGCTCTTGTTACTGAAGCAGACATTCCTGCTAATACGGCAAAAAACCATAGAAATAAAATCACTAAAACTAATTTAATTAATTTGCCCTTATTAACTCTCTCTATGGGTTTTAACAGAAAAGAGAGTATTAATAAAATAATCCCAACATGTAAACCAGAAACAGCCAAAATATGAATGGCACCAGCTTTTGAATAGTTATCTGAGAGTTCTTTAGAAATTTCTTGTCGCTGACCCAATAATAATGCGTTCATTACAGCTAATTCATCTTCTGAAAATTCATATTGCTGCAATGATTGCTGAATTTTTAAACGTAAGGCAGCTATAAACCCTAAAAAGGATGTTGAGGTTTGATCTAACAACAAGAGTTCTTTTTTTGTAGCATAAACTTGCTGGTGAATTCCTTGTTTTGCTAAGTAGTTTTTATAATTAAACTGGTGTGGATTTAATGATGACTTAGTATCTTGAAATTTATTTTTTAAAAACACAAGATCACCCGGATGAAACAGTAATAGCATACTATCTTTTTCTATGTTAAGTAGAACATGACCAATAGTTTTCTTGCTATCTACTTGAACAACATCAGCCACGTATTTATGATGGTAATTTCCAGGCTTAAGAACCTTATCTATTGCTAAGATTACTTTTGAGGTATTTTTTAGATATTTTTCAAAATAATTAGTGTGATTTGTTGCATCATTCTCATACACAAGAATCATTCCTGTTAAAAAAAAAGTGATCCATGTGATAAAAACAAAAAACAGTGTTTTTCTCTGCCAATAAGCTGTAAGAGATAAAAAGATAAGTATGCATGCAGAAATTACTATTCCATAATTCCAATAATCAGTGTAAAACTGACAACAAATACCTGCAATAAGAAATAGTAAAAAGTGAAAAGGAAGATATCCAAGTAACTTTTTCATAGCAACCTAAAGTTACTAAAAAAAAATTACTAATTTAATTTTGATATGATAGATGTTGCAGTATTTTTAGAAGCTCCTTTTCCACCTAATTTTTGCTCTAATTGATAATAATTCTCAAAAATATTGGATCTATGAGTATCATCGAGAATCATAGCTAATTCTTTGGTCAAATTCTTTTTTGTAAAATCTTTTTGAATAAGTTCTTTAACCACCTCCTTATCCATGATTAAGTTTACTAGAGAAATAAAACGAAGCGTTATAATTCTTTTTGCTATTTGATAAGATATGATACTTCCTTTATAACAAACAACTTGAGGAACTTTAAATAAAGCTGTTTCTAAAGTTGCGGTTCCAGAGGTAACCAATGCCGCATATGAAACACTTAATAAGTCGTAGGTTTTATTGTCTACAAAGGCTATATTTTTAGAACCAATTATTTTTTTATAAAAATCTAAACTCTGGCTTGGAGCGCCAGCTATTACAAATTCATATTGTTGAAAATCATCAACTAATGACAACATAACAGACAACATTTTAGAAATTTCTTGTTTTCTACTACCTGGTAATAAGGCAATAATTGGCTTCTTAGACAAGTTGTTTTTTTCTCTAAATATGGTTTCGTCTATTTGTTTGATATCAGAAATAGCATCTATTAAAGGATGTCCAACAAATGTAACATCGTAATCATATTTTTTATAAAAATCTTTTTCAAAAGGTAAGATTACATACATATAATCTACAACCTTTTTAATTTTTTCAACCCTGTTGGCTCTTGAAGCCCAGACTTGAGGAGAAATATAATAATGTGTTTTATATGCTAACTTTTTTGCCCAAGAAGCTATTCGTAGATTGAAACCAGAATTATCAATAAAAATAAGTACATCAGGTTCAAAATTTATAATGTCTTTTTTACAGAAAGACATCATCCCAAGGATTTTCCTAATATTCATGAACACTTCTACAAACCCCATGAAAGCCCTTTCTTTGTAATGTTTCACTAGAGTACCTCCCACTTTATTCATTAAGTCTCCTCCCCAAAATCTTATTTCTGCTTCGCCATCCTCTTTCATCAAAGCTTTCATTAGATTAGAACCATGTAAGTCTCCAGATGCTTCACCGGCTATGATATAATATTTCATTTATATGAAAATTAAATCGAGTAGATATCTATATAAAAATACCATACATCAATTGATATAAAATTGTTTTGTTGCTATAAAAACTTTAATACAAAGGTAATTAAAGCTGTTAAAATAGAAGCCATAAGAACTCCTCTAGCTCTGTAGTCTTGTTTTTTCTTTATGAAAACAAAAAAAACAAATAGATTGGGTAACGCAGCTAATGAGAGTACTTGAGCATATAAATTACCTTTTTGTATCATTTGAATTGTTTCTTCAAATCCATATTTAGAAAAATATTGTACATACAAAAACACCCCACAACCAGTTGCAATGATAGAAATTAAAAATCCAATAGATACCTCTTTTTTTAAATATCCCATGAATTTAATTTTTGTATCATATGGTGAGCTGTTAAATCAAATTGAACTGGTACAATTGAGATAAATCCGTTTTCTAAAGCCCATATGTCTGTGTCCTCCCCTTTATCTTTGTTTATAAATTCACCAGATAACCAGTAATATTCCTTTCCAAAAGGACTCTTTCGTTTGTCAAAATCTTCACGCCAATATCCATTGGCTTGTCTACAAATTTTTATTCCTTTTATATGCTCCTCTTTTAATTTTGGAATATTAACGTTTAAAACAGTTGCTTCTGGAATACCATTTTTTAAAGCACTCAGTGTAATTCTTTTAACGAAGTCTTTCCCTTGTTTAAAATCTGCTTTATAATTAAAGTCTAATAGCGAAAAACCGATTGCTGGAACTCCTTCAATTCCTGCTTCAACAGCAGCACTCATAGTTCCTGAATAGATAACATTAATAGATGAATTTGAACCATGATTAATACCCGAAACACATAAATCTGGTTTGGTATTCAAAATCTCATTGATTGCCATTTTAACACAATCAGCTGGAGTGCCTGAACAACTATATTCTATTTGAGGTCCCTCATCTATATTAATTGGATTACAATGCAATACATTATCAACTGTAATAGCGTGACCCATTCCACTCTGAGGCCTATCTGGAGCAACTACAACTACATCTCCAATTTCGTTCATTATTTTAATTAATGCTCTAATACCTGGAGCTGTAATTCCGTCATCATTTGTAACTAAAATTAAAGGTCTTTTTTTTGTCATAGTTGTATAAATTACACACAAATGTAAGTCATTTAGCATGAATATTAATTTAACATTTTCTAAAGAAGATTACATCAGTTTTTTAATTAATATTGTATTGCGTTTGTTAAATTTAATAAATACATATTTATAAATAATTGCCCTCAAAAGCTAAAAATCTTTATGAAAACAAAATTTATTCTCCTATTTTTTTCTTTATTTCTATTATTAAGCCATACAGATCTAAAAGGTGAAAATTCTACTAGTGATCAAGATCCAGAAAAAGATAAAGTTTTAATTTCTGTACTTAACTATATGCTTACTCGAGGCCATTATGTTCAAAAAGATTTAAATGACGAATTTTCCAAACATGTATTTACTAATTTTATTGATGGATTAGACCCATCTAAAAGATATTTTACAAAATATGATATCAAAGAGTTTTCTAAGTATAAATATCAAATAGACAACCAGTTAAAAGAATCTGACATTGCCTTTTATAATTTAGTTTACAACAGATTTTTATCCAAAATTAAGAATGCAAAAAAATATTATAGTGCTATCTTAAATAAACCATTTAATTACAAAAAAAATGAAATCATTGATTTAGACTACAAAAAGATGGAGTATGCAGGATCTGAGAAAGAACTTGTAAATTATTGGAGAAAACAATTAAAATTACAAACTATAGATAGAATTCAGGAACTTGAAAAATTGGATGAAGAAAAATTTAAAAAAGACCCTTCTTACAAAAAAAAATCTTTTTCATCCATAGAAAAAAAAGCAAGAGAAAAAGTAATGACTTCTATGGAAAATTTATATATCAGAATAGACGAATTAGAACATAAAGATTGGTTTTCTACCTTTTTAAATAGTGTTGTTAGTGCTTTTGGACCACATACAACGTACATGCCACCAAACATTAAAGAAACCTTTGACCAAGATATGTCTGGTAAACTTGAAGGAATTGGAGCTAGACTTCAAAAAAAAGGTATTTACACCCATGTAGTTGAATTAGTTTCTGGTGGACCTGCCTGGAAACAAGGCGAATTAGAAGAGGGAGATATACTTCTAAAAGTAGCTCAGGAAAATGAAGACCCAATAGATATCGTAGGAATGCGATTGGATGACGCCATTAAATTTATAAAGGGACCAAAAGACACTAAAGTTACCTTATCAGTTAAAAAAAAGATAGATGGCACTACTAAGGATATTACAATTACAAGAGATATTGTTCAATTAGACGAGACTTTCGTTAAATCTTCAGTAGTGTTAAAAGACGGAAAAAAGTTTGGTATTATTGATTTACCTAAGTTCTATATAAATTTTGATGATAGAAATTTTAGAGATTCTGCAAAAGACATGGAGAAAGAAATTGAACGTTTAAAAGATGAAAATGTAGAAGGTTTACTAATTGATCTAAGAAATAATGGAGGAGGATCATTAGATACAGCTATAAAAATAGCAGGTTTATTTGTAGACAAGGGTCCGGTAGTTCAGGTGAAATACAGAAATGAAGAGCCTGTTGTAAGAGAGGATGTTGATAAAAACACTCAATGGAGTGGATCTCTGGTTGTCTTAGTTAATGAATTATCAGCTTCTGCATCAGAAATATTTGCAGCCGCTATGCAAGATTACAACAGAGCAATCATTTTAGGAGGTAACCAAACCTATGGTAAAGGAACTGTTCAAAATATCATACCTATAAATAAATTTTATCCAAACTATGATAAAAAGCTAGGTTTTCTAAAAATGACTATTCAAAAATTTTATAGAATTAACGGAGGATCAACTCAAGTGGAAGGAGTGTATTCAGACATAGCCATGCCTTCTCGTTTTAGTTATATGAATTACGGAGAAAGAGATTTAGATGGTGCTCTTAAATGGGACAAAGTATCCCAAGCCAACTACACACCCGTTAACTCGTATATGAATTTTTCAGACGTTATTACCTCTAGTATTGAAAGAATAAATAACGATCCTAAATTTCAATTAATTGATGAATACGCCAAATGGCTGAAAAATGAACAAGATGATTCTACCTATTCATTAAATTACAAACAATACAAAAAAGAACTAAAGGAAAGAGAAGTGTTTTCAAAAAAATTCAACTCAGTTTTTAAATACAAATCCAATCTAGCTTTTAATTCTCCGAAGTATGAATTGCCTCTTTTCAAAGACAATAAAGATTTAGAAGAAAAAAGAATGGCATGGCATAAAAATTTATCCAAAGACATTTATATTTCAGAAGCATTAAATGTTCTAAGTCAACTCAAAATAGGTGTTAAACAAGAAATTGTAAAAAATTAACTTCTTGAAACCTCGTTTCTTAAAACCTGATAAGTTTGTATAACCTATCAGGTTTTTTATTTTTGCAATAATGTTTTTAGAATCTAAATCACTTTTACAAATAGCAATCAAAAAATTTAAGCAAAATAAAACTGGCTTATTTAGTTTTTGGTTTGTTGTTTTTTGTGGCTTTGTGGCTGTGTTTGGTTATCTTCTTGCTCCAGACAATAGTCAAAATGCAAATCAGATGCATTTGGAAATTCATTCAAAAGAGCCCGGGTTTTCCGTTCTAATGTTAACACTTCCTTTAGATGAAAACAAATCACAGTCATTTTTTAACAACTTATTTTTTGGTCATACTCAAAATAATACAGAAATACCCATAAAATCATATCGTAAAAAAAACAATTTGTTAGAATATGAAAGTTTGGGCGAAGGATTAACTAAATCGATAAGTTCTAAAGCTATTGTAAACAATCCAGAGAGATATATTAAGAAAAAGACTTTCTATTTTGGTACAGATAAATATGGAAGAGACCTACTAAGTAGATTAATCATTGGTACTCGAATTTCCTTTTTTATAGGGTTTATTGCAGTTTTCATATCATTACTAATAGGAATCAGTATAGGTGCTATAGCCGGTTACTATGGTGGTAAAATAGATGTGATAATAATGTGGCTAATAAATATTACATGGTCTATTCCAACATTGCTACTTGTAATTGCTATTACGTTAGCTTTAGGTAAGGGATATTGGCAAGTATTTATTGCTGTTGGATTAACTATGTGGGTAGAGGTAGCTAGAGTGGTAAGAGGACAAGTACTAACAACCAAACAACAACAGTATGTTGAAGCTGCTAAAGCACTAGGGTATTCCAATTTTAGAATAATCTTTAAACATATATTACCTAATATCATGGCGCCAATTATCGTTATCTCTGCAGCTAATTTTGCAGCAGCGATATTGATAGAAAGCGGATTAAGCTTTCTCGGAATTGGAGCCCAGCCACCTACTCCATCTTGGGGTGCTATTATTAAAAATCATTACAATTACATCATTCTTGGAAAACCATATTTAGCAATCATTCCTGGATTGGCTATTATGAGTTTGGTAATGTCTTTTATGATCATAGGAAACACTTTACGTGATGCTTTAGATGTTAAAATTTAAAGTACATATTCAATAAAAAAGCCCCTCATTTCTGAGGAGCAAAATTCAAATAAAAACACAATAACAGAAGTAACTTATCTATCAAATTATTTATAAATTATAATGATTAGTAAATTTTTATTTAGAATCATTCTATTTTATATATTTGTAAATATTATTATTTATTTTAATTAAATCTAAATTAAATTAATGTCAAGAAAAATAAAACTGTTGGGAAAGGTTAAAAGTGGAGAATTAACAGTATGTTTAGATTGCAATCATTACCACCTTACTTTCAATAATATATTTTTTGAATTTACATATGAAGAATATATCTATTTCAAAGAATATATAATTCAATTAGATACTGCGTATTGGAATGAAAACTACCCCTGTCCAAGAGTTAAGAAAAACATCCCTGTACCTACTTTACAAGGAAATTTAGTGTTGTTATTTAATCAGCAGGAAATAGAAGAATTAAGAATTTTATTCGATGATAGTGCCTATCAAAAATATAAAGAAATATCAATTAAAGATATTGATTATACTTTTATACAAAATTAGTTAGCGTATGAAAAAAAACTAACTAGCACAATGGTATTTTACATCTTTTTTCACATAACTAGTAATATAGCCTTTAGATGAAAGGCCATCCAATAGAGAATACACCTGAAGAATAAGTGAGATAGATTCTATTCTATTTAAAATTTGAACGCTAGTTAAATGCTCTTTATTGAGAGCATCCAAAATATTTTTTTCGTTCAAAGATAATTTTTGATGACGTATAGGGATGATCATTGAATAATTATTTTGAGTTGTTTTGTTAAGTTTAGAATATTTTTTAATTCGAACTTAATAAAAAAGCCTCTTAATTAAAATAAGAAGCTTTTTATGATGATAAAAAATAAGTTTAAAATTAATTTAGTATCGATGAAGTGATAGTTAATGAAGATTAATGTATGAGACTTCCTTTTTAAAAACTATATTTTATTATTATAAAACTCACATAATGAAATAAGCCTCTTGAAAATCAAGAGGCTTATAGTTAAGTACAGGCGGAGAGACTCGAACTCTCACACCTTGCGGCACTAGATCCTAAGTCTAGCGTGTCTACCAATTCCACCACGCCTGCAAAATTAAAACTAGAAATATTACCAGTTTTGGATTGCAAATATAAGCATTCGTCTGAATTCGCAAAGCGGAATCGGAGGAATTTTAGTATTTTTACTAGCTCATAAAAATAAACCATGTTAGATATCAAAAACTACATTGAAGCAAACAAAGATCGTTTTATCAACGAACTAATAGAACTCTTAAAAATCCCTTCTGTGAGTGCAGATCCAGCATTTCAAAAAGATGTTTTAAACACCGCTGATAGCGTGAAAGATAAGCTAGAAAAAGCAGGATGTGATTTTGTAGAAATTTGTGAAACTCCAGGATATCCGATTGTTTATGGAGAAAAAATTATTGATAAAAAACTACCAACTGTTTTAGTGTATGGACATTATGATGTACAGCCTGCAGATCCATTAGATTTATGGGATTCTCCAGCATTTGAACCTGTTATTAAAAAAACAGAACTTCATCCAGAAGGTGCCATTTTTGCTCGTGGTGCTTGTGATGATAAAGGTCAAATGTACATGCATGTAAAAGCCATGGAATACATGACTGCTACTGGAAATCTTCCTTGTAATGTGAAGTTTATGATTGAAGGTGAAGAAGAAGTAGGTTCTGAGAGTTTGGGGTGGTTTGTAAAACAACACCAAGAAAAATTAGCCAACGATATCATTTTAATTTCTGATACGGGAATGATAGCCAATGACATTCCTTCTATAACTACTGGATTAAGAGGTTTAAGTTATGTTGAAGTAGAAATTACTGGACCTAACAGAGATTTACATTCTGGATTGTATGGTGGTGCAGTTGCCAATCCAATAAATATTTTAACAAAGATGATTGCTTCATTGCATGACGAAAATAACCATATTACCATTCCTGGTTTTTATGATAAAGTAGAAGAATTATCAAAAGCAGAAAGAGATGAAATGGCAAAAGCTCCTTTTTCTTTAGATAGTTACAAAAAAGCATTAAATATTTCTGCTGTATATGGAGAAGAAGGATACACAACCAATGAAAGAAACTCTATACGCCCAACTTTAGATGTTAATGGAATTTGGGGTGGATACACAGGTGAAGGTGCCAAAACAGTAATAGCTTCTAAAGCTAATGCAAAAATATCTATGCGATTAGTACCTAATCAAGAATGGCATGAAATTACTGAGTTATTCACCAAACATTTTGAAAGTATAGCTCCAGAAGCTGTTACTGTTAAAGTAACTCCTCATCATGGTGGTCAAGGCTATGTAACTCCTATAAATACCATTGGTTATAAAGCTGCCAGTAAAGCTTACCAGACAACTT
>Ga0228672_1000639_pt1 | contig 16352 bp, 9 predicted proteins | sample 90DmetaG_FD_182788 | JGI IMG/M metagenome (GOLD analysis project Ga0228672, IMG submission 182788) | Seawater microbial communities from Monterey Bay, California, United States - 90D | ecosystem: Environmental > Aquatic > Marine > Coastal | place: USA: California | collected 2016-11-08 | reverse complement strand
TCGTGCAAATGAACATCAATCTCGCGCAATAACTTCAACACATCTTCATCAGAATAACGCTTTCGAGCCATGTTTCCTTACTCCCTTTGCCAAAATATACTGGCACAGTTCTAGGGGGCTAAGACACAGGATCAAATTGAGTCTTGTTTTGTGAATAAAAAAAGTATTATTCTGGCTTGCAAGAATAAGTCTTGGAGAGGCATAATGAGATTTTTATTAGCATTATCAATTTCACTTCTGGTATCTGCTTGCGGTCCAAAATTTGAACCGGTTGACGCAAGAAACTCTAATATGACCCAAGGTAATGTTCAGCTTAATGTCGTAGAAGGTAAAACCAGTAAGTCTGAAATTTTAGAGGTGTTTGGCGCACCCAATATAACTACACGGAATTCGTCTGGTAAAGAAGTTTGGACCTATCAGAGAGCAGGGCAGGCCACTCAATCTAGCTCATCTTCTGGCGGATGGTCTATTATCTTTGCAGGACAAAGCTACGCTAATTCTGGATTTTCCTCTAACTCACGCATGATGACATTAATCATAACATTTAATGCTGACGATATTGTGTCAGACTTTTCTAGCAGGACATCAAACTTCTAAACTAAGGTAGGATTCAAATGAAATTTAGGGTAATAACTGCGCTCATAATGTGTGGCTTTCTAGCAGCTTGTGCTGCAAGAGAACCCTCAATGACGCCACTAGAAATACAAAGCATGCAAACTCGCCAATTTGACGCGAGTTATAACACAACATTCTCCAGCGTGATGTCGGTTTTCCAAGATATTGGCTATACAGTTGAAGCAGCTAGTAAAGAAACTGGTTTAATTACCGGCCAAAGTGCTACTGACTCAAATGTTGCCTATCAAATTTTCACAGGGTCAACGTTAAATACCCAAACGGCAGCAACAGCCTTCATCGAGAAACTGAAAGGTAAAACTTCGGTTAGATTGAACTTTGTGCAGAAAAGTAAAACCTCTTCAGGATGGGGCCAGACAAATAACCAAGATATACCAATAACAGATGTCACTATCTATCAAAATGCTTTCGAGCGTATCGAAAGTGCAATTTTTCTGCGTCAGTAAATGATTTAAATTTTAGAGTGTAAGAGCTGCGCTTATTTTTGAGCGCAGCTTTTTTTTTATTAAGATAATGGGACCGCTTTTCCAAAAAGACATCTCACTAAGATATTGATAATAAACAACCTTATTAAAGTTCGGTCGCATCCCCGGTGCGCCACTATCATCAGACTTAAGCAGTCTACCGATAGATAACCTACTGATAACATTCTCATAAGTAGCTTTGCCTTAGTATTGGGCTGGAGAGAATGTTGACCAGATTACTGACCAAAAAAGTCCCTTACACGTTTAACCGTGCTGGGTATTACTACTTTTCAAGACGGGTTCCCGCTGATCTTTTGAGCCATTACTCCTATCCTCGTATTGTTCAGGGCCTTAAGACGAGGTCTGCGCAGACTGCCAAATCAAGAGCTTTAGTGGCTGCGGCTAAGTTAGATGAATACTGGTCTCACCTTAGAATGACTGCCCCTGATCTTATTGGGCGCAGTTTGTTAAAGTCGGGATATAGTTCATTTGCCCGGAATACTCAGCTTGATGTGTCTAGTGCCACTGAGCAGTGTATTACGCTGCCTGAGGCTTTAAAAACCTACGTTACGCAGAAAGGTGCTGGTAAGCCCAAGAGCTTTGAAGCCGCCGCTCAGAGAGCCTGTAGTTATCTGGTGGATGCCTGTGGAGCCAAGGACCTTGCCGAGTATACCAGAGCAGATGCTCTGAGCTATCGGGATTACTTGATTGCCAAGGGGCTGGTTGGCTCGAGCGTTGGCAGGGTAATCAGTTCTATCAGAGCCGTCTTTAACTTCGCCATCTCTGAGTATGCGCTTGATCTTAAGAACCCATTTGTAGGGATGTACTTTGATAAATCGGCTGGAGTAAGCAAACGGCTTCCCATACCGATAGATGATATCCTTAAAGTACAACACCTATGCAGTAAAATTGATGATGATCTAAGATGGTTGGTGGCTTTGGTGTCAGATACGGGTATGCGCTTGGCAGAAGGCGCAGGGCTGCTCAAGAGCGATATAATCTTGGATGCAGACATACCTTATATTAACCTGAAACCGCATCCGTGGAGGCCTCTTAAGACCTCCGCTAGCGAACGAGATATTCCGCTTGTAGGCGCTTCTTTATGGGCCGCTCAGAGGCTCTCAGAGGCCTTTCCAGGCAGCCCTTATGCTTTCCCTAGATATAACAGAAAGGACACTACCAACTCTAACTCAGCGAGTGCTGCATTGAACAAATGGCTGCATAAGTATGTGCCTGAGGGATGTACAATGCACAGCTTCAGACACTCGATGCGAGATCGTCTGAGAGCAGTTGAATGTCCCTCAGATGTTATCGATCAGATAGGTGGTTGGGCCACTGAAGGCGTAGGGCAGGGGTATGGTAAGGGGCATGATCTACAAGTATGCGCCAAATGGATGAATTTAATTTCTGCCTGATCTAACCATCGTAAAACGAGCTAATTGATTTGAGTCAAAGGTAAATGCTCGTTAGCATTTAATGGATCATAAAAGGTTAAGTGTGATGCATAGTTTGATTGAGATTGATCCGCAAAAAGCTGGTATGGATGGCAGCCTTCTTTCGAAAGTCATAGATTTCGCTATCAAGAACGAGTCCAGTATGGATCGCAATATAGGTGCAGCTTTAGAAAAAGGGCATTTCGAAGAGCCTTGGCCTATTGGCAAAACAATTGGGCCAGTGAAGTCTAGGAAAGCTGGTTCAGGCGTAATCCTTCGCAGTGGTCAACTTGTCAAAACTTGGGGTGATACTGAGTACGTTGATATGACTTTCAGTATCAGCAAAAGCTACCTGTCATTGTGTATGGGAATTGCGGTTAAAGACGGCATTATTCCCGATATTCATGCCCCGATAAAAGATATCATAAAAGACGGAGGCTTTGACAGCTTACAAAACAGAGACATCACTTGGGCGCATATGTTGCAGCTTACCAGTGAATGGGAAGGAACTCTCTGGGATAAGCCTGATTGGATCGACCATTATAGAGATGTGATGGGTGACACGACCCATGCCGAGAAAAGGGGAAGCAAACGTACATTGCAGCCGCCAGGTACTTATTGGGAGTATAACGATGTTCGAGTAAATCAATTATCGTTTGCCCTGATGAGAGCATTTGGCCGCTCTTTGCCAGAAGTGTTACAAGAAAGAATTATGGGTCCCATTGGTGCTACGAAGACTTGGGAATGGCACGGTTATGAGAATTCTTGGTTAGAGTTAAACGGGAAGAAAATACAATCAGTATCTGGAGGCGCTCACTGGGGTGGTGGCCTTTGGATCAGTACTAAGGATCACGCCCTTGTCGGCCAATTAATGCTCAATAAGGGGCGATGGAAAGACCAAGAAATAATTCCAGAGAAATGGATAGAAGAATGTACGACGCCTTGTTCTATAGCCCCATTCTATGGCTATCTTTGGTGGTTGAACGATTTACGAAACGGTCTTTTATCTGGAACCCCAAAATCGGCATATTGTGCGATGGGTGTTGGGACGCAAATCATCTATGTCGACCCTGAGAATGATTTAGTGGTCGTCGCAAGGTGGATCGAGCAAGATAAGGTCTCTGAATTTCTAAGAATGGTGTTGGCGAGTATTGAGAAATAAAACTGAGACAGACATGATGATCTAGATAAGTAATCTGGTCAACATTCTCTCCAGCCCAATACTAAGGCAAAGCTACTTATGAGAATGTTATCAGTAGGTTATCTATCGGTAGACTGCTTAAGTCTGATGATAGTGGCGCACCGGGGATGTAGTTCTACTCCCTACTACTGCGCTGAGTTGCTGCTAACATTCTGATATCATTAGATACAGCATACCTGAGTTCATCACAATAAGGCGTATTCTGGTCAGTAATCTGGTCAGTAATGGCTGGGGAAAAGTTTAACTAATCTAGCAACAGTAATTTAAGTTATCCCCCTATGCGTGGGCCAGTGGGGGTGTACTGGTAGTGATATATGGGGTGTTACACAGATAGGGTTTTAGTTTGTGTATGAAGCTTTGGTTTGCGTAACCCATTGAGATTTTTGGTATTTAGTTATGTTCATTTAATGTCACTGAATAATGAAGTTAAGCCTATGATAGTAATTACTTAAATCTTCTGTGGCGATAGTTTGTGTAAACTAGTTTTAAAGCTGATCTCGCTTATCAAGTTAGTAATTACAAATACGATGTTGGGGTTAGTGTTATTTATAAAAACTTCTTCATCGCAAAAAAGAGTAAAGAATGTAGGAAGTGTAGGAAGTGTAGGCAAATCCGAAAAGTCCCCACAAAAAATCTAGTAGAAAAGTTTCCAGAATGCCTACACTAACTACACTAACTACACTAACTACACTAAACGCTAATGAAGCAAGGCTGGATGCCAATCCAGCAGTTACCAGATGAAGTACGCTTCTGATAGACGCTAGGGGAGCTTTCCATTGCACGCTTGAATGCAGTGGACGTCTTAGGCTTCTTGCCAACAGTTAAGCACTGTCCAGCCCCCTATATTCGTCCATTGATTTTTGGTTTCTCTAAAAAGGTTTCTGGGACGGGTGGGCGCATGTTTAATGCGTGATGAGGTCTGATCTGGTTGTATTGCCTGAGCCAGGCATTGATTGCGACCTGAGCTTGCCGTGTGGTGTGAAACCATTCCGCGTTTAGGACTTCTTTTCGCAAGGTGCCGTTAAAGCGTTCGTTATACCCATTTTCCCAAGGGCTGCCTGGATAGATTTGCATTGGTTTGATACCGATCCTCTTAAGCCAGTCCTGTAGATGCGTGGCAATGAACTCAGGGCCATTGTCAGAACGGATAAACTCTGGCTTGCCGTGTTTAATCAGCAGTGGGTGCAATGCGTCCAAAACATCGTTCGCATTCATTTTGGACCGCACTGCCGCGCAGAGCGCCTCACGGGTATATTCATCTAGAACCGTGAGCATTTTATAGCTGTGCCCATTGCTAAGCTTATCGTGCACAAAGTCGATCGCCTAAATATGGTTGGGGTGTGTGGGCCGCAACCTGATGATGGAGCTGTCTTTATGATAAAGCCGTTTGCGCTTCTTGTGCCGACGCGGCAGCTGCAAACCTTCTTCGCTCCATAAGCGCTCGATCCTCTTGTGGTTAACACGCCAGCCTTCCATGCGCAGCAGGGCTGTGACTTTCCTATAACCATACCACCCATATTGCTTGGCCAGCCGGATCATCGCCAAGCGAAGTTTGGTATCATCTACTGGTTTGGCTTGATAGCGCAGAGTTGAGCGGGCTACATCCAGAACAGCGCAAGCACGCCGCTCAGAAATATCCAGCTTTTGACGCGTATGAATAACAGCCTGACGAAGCTGAGCCCGCGTCAGGCCCGCGGCTTTAGATGATCAAGGCTCTCCTTCAGGATCACCTTGTCTAACTGCAAGTCAGCGACGATCTTCTTCAAGCGCTCGTTTTCTTTCTTGAGCGATTTCATTTCAGAAACCTGTGAACGAGAAAGGCCTCCAAACTTCTTACGCCAGTAATAATAACTCTTATCTGAAATCCCAGCTTTGCGACACGAACTCACAACGTCCAAACCATCGTGCAAATGAACATCAATCTCGCGCAATAACTTCAACACATCTTCATCAGAATAACGCTTTCGAGCCATGTTTCCTTACTCCCTTTGCCAAAATATACTGGCACAGTTCTAGGGGGCTAAGACAGAGGGATTACTGATTTTGGTATTCTGAAATAGAGTGCTTCAAAAATTTTGCGGTCTTTTTTGCATCTGTCAAAAATTTCTCAATTTTATATTCATCTTTCTCAACAGCTGCTTTTTGGACATCTCGCAGGGTCTTCGCAAAGTTTTCGGCGCCTAGCATAGCGGCACCACCGGCAACCTTATGCGCCAGGGATGCAAGGTCTCTCGCCTTTAGGTTTTGAGCTTGGACAAAAAAATCACCAATCTGTTGATCTAATTTTCTATATTGCTCCTTGAGAGCATCTCGACCGAGAAGGGATTCGAGTTCAGCTACCATTGAAGGGGTGAGATCATCTTGGGTACTAAGATCATCTACGTGTTCAGTTTTCTTGGTATTTTCAACTGCAATCAACGAAGTAACACGATTGAAAATGACCTGCCTAAGCTTGTCTTTTTGAAATGGCTTGGTCACCAAGCTGTTTGTCCCAGCCATAAGTTTTTCAAATGCCATCGCATCTTCTGTTACAGCGCCCCCCGTCATGAATAAAAATTGCTCCTTCTTGGCGCCCTGAGCGCACATAGACTCAAAAAATGCATTTCCATCTATATCGGGCATCATTATATCGCTTAGAATAACGTCCGGTTTTTCGCCTTTTTTAAATGCAGTGAGAGCCATTCTGGCATCTGAGTAACTACTGACCAAAAATACTTCTTCCAGCATTTTTGTAATAAGATTTAGTACTAATGTATCATCATCGACGACCATTAATGCTGGGGTATAGTTTAAAGTCTCTAACATCTTTTCTGTAGTTTGAAATTCTTCTGGACTAAAAGAAACTTGCTTCGCGAAGGGTATTAAAATTGTGACCCGTGTGTAATTCCCCAACTCAGATTCGATTTCAATTGATCCTTTGACCTCATTTAAAATTCGCCGACAGATCGATAGCCCAAGACCTGTACCACCACTTTTAGTTCTTTTCGTAAAAAAGGGCTCCCAAATCCGTTTCAGATCTTCAAAATTAATCCCCTCACCATTGTCCAAAATAACTATCTGCGCATAACCTGCATTTTTCTCAACACTTATTTTTATCTCGTTAAACTTACTATCGCATTTTTTAAAAGCCCGGGCGGAGTTACTTAAGATATTGAGAATAATCTGTGATAACCTGGCAGAAGATAATGCTACTTGTGGTACCTGAGGCAGATCCATAATCAAGCTAGAGCTATGCCTAAGGTCCGACATCGCAACCCTAGATGCTATTCGGATGACTTCGCAGGGATCGCAGCAGGTTTGACTTTCATCACTTTGGCTTAGGGCTTTTAGATCAGTGACTATTTCTTTTACCAATTGGCTGCCCGTAATAGCTGATGAAATCGTTTCTTCTATTTCTGGGTCGGAGATGCCCAGCTTTTTGATTGATGTTTTAAGAATTTCTAAATTTCCAAGCACATAAGTTAATGGATTGTTGATTTCATGCGCTACTCCGGCTGCTAGTGTCCCCATTGACGCCATATGTGATGATAATTGGAGCTGCGCGTCGCGTTCTCTTATATCTCTCTCTAGTTGAACGCGGTCAGAAATGTCGCGGAAAACTCCTAGAATTCTGGTTTTTCCTTCAAGTTCAATAAGGCTCGAGCTGATTTCTGTCGGCACTTCCACGCCGTCAACGCGCAAGATGGGAACATAGATTGTGTCACGTTTGTTTTGCATTAATGCTTTGATATGATCAGCGAACGCGAGCTTCGCTTCTTCGCTTAAAACGAGAGGGTGAAGTTTTGATTGATGTAATCCAACTAGATCAGAAATAGGTTTCCCCCAAAGGCGCTCTGCGGGTTGATTTGCCTCCAAAATAAAACCAGTGTCTATATCTGCTAAAAGTGCTGCATCATTCATTTGGTGAAAAAGAACTGTAAACCGTTTCTCGGTATCCTCTAAACGTTGCTCGACTTTTTGCATCAAAGTGCGGTCGGTCAGGCTTCCCACAAACAAAACAGGCGTGCCTTCTTTGTTTCGAAGTGCAGTTCCATTTGCCATAAAATGCCGGTAGGTGTTGTTTGCCCCTTTTAAACGCATTTCTACGTTCCTGTAAGGAATTTTGAAGGTGAAGTGGCTATTAATAGCCTGTTCCACTCGATCTCTATCTAGTGGGTCTATTAAATCAACAAACGCTTCAATATTTTTTGGAGATTCATTTTCACTTACACCTACAATTTCGCTTGTCCGTTTGGACCACTCAATTTGGTTTCGAATAATATCCCAAATCCAATATCCGTCAACAGAGTGTTCTAAAAACGCCTTGAATGCTTGATTCTGGGTTCTGGCCTCTTGTTCGGATATTGCCGATGACAGTAATGTGTTTGCGGAGGCCCATTCTTCACACACCAATAAATCAAAACTACTATCAAATGTCAGGTTATTTGCGACCTCTGCATCTTTTACCAATAATAGTTTACGAAACAAAATAGTATTTTTTTTATGTTTTTTAAGTGCATTCCAATAATGTACAACGTCTTCTTTTCTATTGATTGAAAAAACAAGAAGACCGCCATTGTTTAGTTCGGTTAAATTCAGGTCAGAAAAATCTTCAAGCGATATGGTTTCAATTTTCGCTATTTTTCCAATAGCCTGCTGAACAAACGACTTGAATCCCTGGTCCAAGCCAATATAAACAATTAAACACTCAACAAAATTTACCATAAACTTACCCTAAAATATCCTTGAAAATAAACGTAAAAATAATTTCTTATGTATGTAAAGTGGTAAAATTGGAAACACGGTGTAGTTTTTTTGAAATTGTAAATCTAACACAGGATTTTTTTGGAAAATACCAAGGCGAAAATAACTTTATCCGACATTCCCCAAGTAGAACACCGACCAATTGATCTTGATGCCGTTTTGCATCCAGATCAAGCCTTTTGGGCACGCAGTGCCGATGTCTGGGCATTCTGCGCGCGAGTTGAGCGTGATTTCTGGCCTCGATGGCAGGGTTGATCCGGATTTTAGGCTGATCAACATTCGCATGGACAGACCAATCGAGCCATTTTCGTTCAGGTTTTTTCACTGGAACCGTCATGCAGGAACCGGTGGCGAGCGCAGGCGATGGATGGCAGCGATGATACGGGTGAACAGATTGCCGCTGACCGCCACCTCAGCGAGTTGGAACGTGATGGCCCGAGCATGTCGAACCACCCTAGCTCCAATCTTGATCAGCCGGGTTTGCAAGCTGGTTAGAGACCAGTCGGCCATCTCTTTGGGAAGGTCCGTGCCTTGCAGGAAGACACCCAGATTGTAGGCCAGTGCGTGAAGCTGAAGGCGGACCTCGTTTTGCGCCATGCCCTTGCAGGACAATCGCGTCCAGTTGATAGCTTGCTTGCCTTCCTTGATGTACTGCTCGGCGGTGCCGCGTCGATTGTAGAAGCGGGTGACCTCGTCCGGCTCCATAGGCAGGTTGGTCACGACAAAGCCGACACGCGGGAACAATTCGCCGGGATGCCACTCGACCTTGGCGATAACGCGGCGAGGCTTGTCCCAGGACACCGCCTGATACTCAAAGTCACCGTAGATACGCTTCACGCCTTTTGGCGGACGACCCACCGGGCGCTTGAGCAGATGCGCAATCCTGCCCTGAAGAACACGATTGGTGCGCAGGCGAATGGCATAGTAGTATCTTTCCGCTTCCAGAGTTTTGTATAGCTCCGGGATGGCGAAGGCCGCATCCCCCCGGAAGAACCGCATCAGGTGACGATCCGCATATCGCGCAATGACGGACTTCAGAACCTCTTCCCATCCATCCGCGCTGTGCACATTACCGGGGCGCAGAGCGCAGCGTTCGAGATGGCCGAACTGGTTGAAAACGAACAGCGGGTGATAACACATGCAGCCGAAATGCCCGTTCCAGGCTGTGCCCTCCTGCGCTCCGTGGGTTGGACTGACCGAGCTATCCATATCCAGCGTGATCCACTTGGGCGGTTTGCGTTCGTGAACACGGTCGATCCATTGCCCCGGCAGATCAGTCAGCGCAGTGCGGTTACCGGCCGCCGTCAGCACCTCTGTCTCGAACCGTCCCATCTGGCTTGCTGACGCGGCCTTGGCATCAACGGCCCGTCCTCCGACCACCTGCCGCATCACTGGATCGAGCGCCAGACGATCCGCATTATTCACATCATCGTACCCGGCCAGCCGACCAAAGACCGACTGTCGCAACAGGCCGACCAGTGAGTGCAGACGATTGTGACCAGTGCGGGTGTCACTCAGAACGCCGCCCGCAATGTCGTGCAGGCCAAGTACCTTGTCCAGTTCCCGAAACAACAGCAGACCACCGTCCGAACTGATCTTTGATCCATGAAATTCCAGCCGCACGCGACGGTCAAATCCAAGCCGCGCACCAACCGTTTCGCTTCCACCCTTTGGGTGATCCATGATCCGCCGCCTTCAGCCCAATTAACATGCTGAAATATAACACATTAGTGGCTTCCAAAGGCGCGAAAACATCGGACTACTTGGGGAATGCGGGTTAAAAAAGCTTCTCGAACTTGAACTCCAAGCCCGTGCGGCCAGAGTTTCCAACGTAATCGCGAGTAACTCTCCCTGTAAATTGGCTCAGGCCATCATAAGATTGTCTCATAAGGCCCAGCTCTGCGCCGCTGCCACAGTCTTGTGTGAGCCTGTCCGTTGCCACCCACTCGCAGATGAGACGGGGCGCCATCGTGAGTTGCGAGGTGTACCCGCTCGACATGTACTCACTCTCTAGATCACGACGCACTTCCGGGCGAACCGTCAGGTTAGCTACGGTTACACTGCCAGCATCAAGAGTGAGATTGTCATCTACGCTCCCATACGCACGACCGGTAAAGTTAGCCTTGAGCGTCTTGGTTTTACCAAGAGCGACCGCAAGTTCTGGCCGGAACTCATAGGCATTCATATCATAGACGCCCGTGATTGCACCTCCGAGACTTCCAGAACGCGTCTGGTAAATACCCTCCAGATCTAAAACATCATCAGACATGTCTAGGATGTTGTTTCCTGTCCCCGCAGAAACGAAACCATCGATGAACACGTTATCTGCAAATTCGTTCACAAAGTAACCACCCACATTCAGTCCATAGCCGCGTTTCTTACCGGTAAAGGAAGAATAGATGTCGGTGTGGCTGACTTCCACGCCAACGAAGTAGCCAACCATCATTTGACCAGAGATATTTTCTTCCCAAGCGATTTTGCTACTGAAAGACCCTGTGACGGAGCCATCCTTCTCACCCACGACCGAAAAGTCGCCAAAGAAAATCTGACGCGCTTTGCCATCATAGCTTCCTTGCTGAGAAAAGAAATTGCCTCGGCTTGTGATTTTGGCACTGTCCGCATTCATTGCAACGTCATAGTTTAGCGGCACAGTGTTTCGGCTCGTAACGCCCGTTACTGCATCTGTGGAACTTACTACAGATGCAATATAGCGCTCCCGCGCCTGTCTGACCAAATTGGCGTTTGCGTTCATCGCGTTTTGAAGGCTTGCTTTTGCATCACCCAAGATTTGATTCTTGATAACTTCTTTCTTTGCTTCAAACTCCAAAGCGGGTGAGCCATAGATGACTTCCAGCGTCTCTGCGGCATTGCCATTACCGGCAGCATCCTGAGCAACATTTGCAGCGATGGTCACTGATACGGTTTTGCCGAGATCTACAGGCGTGATCACCATTGTATAAGTTGTCCCCACTGTCACCTCAGTAAATGTCCCCTTTGCTCCGTTAACAACAGTCATATCATCCGCAGAAAAACCCGTTACGGGTTCACTGAACTCCACAGCTATTGTAAAGGCTTCTGCCACAGCACCAGCTGGCCCTGTTAGAGAAACCGTAGGCTTCGTGGAATCCAAACTAGCGATACTCGAATCTGTAACTGCTGAGACCGAAGTAGCATTGCCTGCAGTGTCTGCACTGTTGATGGAGAACGTAAGCGGTCCCTCATTATCACCAGACTGCAGTACATAAGTTGCGGTGAAATTATTGCTGGAAGTACTTGTGACGGTGGCTGCATTGCCATCAATCAGAACCGTAGCGGTAATAGCCTCAGATGCTGTGAAAGTTACCGTAACAGTATCACCTACGGCCGCAACCTGGTTATTTATGTTGTTTGACGCGATACTGACTGGTGCGAGCATCGGCGCTGTTTTGTCAAACGTCACGGCACTGCCATCAGTTACAGAGGTGACCTGCGTGATTGAGTTACCAACGGAATCCACACCATCTATGGTGAGCGCAAGTACCCCTTCATTATCACCAGTTTGCATTGTGTATATCGCCGTGTAGTTTTTTCCACTGGTGTTCGTTACGATGGCTGCATTGCCGTCAATCAGGACCGTAGGGGTAATAACCTCAGATGCTGTGAATGCCACCGTCACGATATCACCTGCCTTCGCCACCTTATTATTCGCGTTGTTTGACGCGATATTTACTGTTGTGACTGACGGTTGCGTCCAAGGATGGGGCAATGTCCAATTCAACGCTCCGTAATTAAAACCAGGTGGTACTACATTAAAAGGCACTATTGATATAACATTCCAACCAGATAAATCCTGGTTAAAGGTTTGAGCCTGGAAGAACATATCCCACATTTTCGTCACATTGGACACATCCCAGCCACCAATGTCTTGGTTAAAGGCTTGAGCCCCGCTAAACATACTTTCCATGTTCGTCACATTGGACACATCCCAGCCACCAATGTCTTGGTTAAAGGCTTGAGTCCCGCCAAACATAACCGTCATGTTCGTCACATTGGACACATCCCAGCCACCAATGTCTTGGTTAAAGGCGTACGCCTGGGCAAACATAGCGAACATGTTCGTCACATTGGACACATCCCAGCCACCAATGTCTTGGTTAAAGGCGTACGCCTGGGCAAACATAGCGAACATGTTCGTCACATTGGACACATCCCAGCCACCAATGTCTTGGTTAAAGGTTTTCAAACCTAGGAACATATTGCTCATGTCCGTCATACCAGAGACATCACAGGTCGTAATATCCCGGTTGGCAATGGCAGCAGACGTTATGGCTGATTTATCACCTGCCGTCAGCTGTCGTGTCACATCATTAGATGTGTCAACGAGATAACACGCGGCCTGCACAGATGATGCAATCGAGACAGATATTATTACACCTAACACAATAACTGCATTCCTGAGAAACCGTGCTTTCAGCATATTGCAGTTTTTTATACCAATATTAAAAATTTCCCGAAATGCAAAAACACTAGGAAATACAAAAATAAATGCGCGCATGCACCCTTGATGCTCATTTATCAATTTTTTTTTCAGCACCACTATCATCTTGGTTGCTGATATCCACGAACAATTACTACACAACATTTACACAAAGATCTCTTTGACTATCTCAACACCGACATTCCTGACACAATAATGCAAAGTCAAGAAGAAAATAATCCTGCTCCAAAACTTTTCGAAAAAAACATAACGTGACACACGCAGCTCGCGATGCCACAGATGATGTATCCTACGGAGCTCAGGAATGGGTCAACCGCATCAAATCATCTGAATACCTAATGTAACCACACTATCCCCTAAGAAAATCTGATTCCACGACGACCTGACAATTGTACCTCTTCGAGCCCCAAACCCTCAGTTGCCTAAATATTCGTGTTCTATTTCTCTGTGTTCTGTGGTATGCTCTATGCATGCAGCGAATGTATTTTTTCCTCCCCGCGACCGTTCTTGGTTTGGTGCTGTCAGACTAAGTAGCCCAAGCATAAGTCATCGATTAAGGCCACTTTCTATGAGATCAGCAACGAACGCCACTCGGTGAGAGCAGCGTCACGTTTACGCTTGAAAGTACTGCGATTTGAGAGTGACATTTGTGAATTGGAGTGATTGTGAAACGAGGCATGGAGTTGGATATTTGATGGAAAAAATCAGTTTTTCCAGGGATATTTCTATATAAAAAGATGTCATTATTTCAATATATTATCTATTTTTGTACTTTCTTTGTTCTCACGAATCAGCTATTATATAAGAGTTGGTCCCTGAGTGCGCAGGCTACCCGACCCTTTCATCTTAATCGCACACGTGCCTCCATGCGGACCCTTATTCTGGCTACCCGCTAAAGGCTATCCCAGCCATAAAATGTGCATGCCCGGATAGCTTGGAAGGCTTTAATCCTCCTAAACTAAGGACACGCGGCGCGTGCCGTGTGTTTTGGAAATTTTAATGTTAGAAACAAAATTATGCGCGCAAGACGCTTATCTTGCATTGCACCCGCAATCCAAAAAGCCTGTGGGTGTTAACTGTCCCGGTCAGGGTAAATCAAAAGAAGAAGCACTTGCTGCCAAAGGCAACCTTGGTCTTCTACTCGGGCCTAAATCTGGCGTAATGGATGTTGATCTAGATTGCCCTGAAGCAAACAGATTAGCGGATCTGATACTGCCGCAACCCTTCGCAAAGTTTAACAGAGGGTCATCTGACAGCGGTCACTATCTATACAAGGCAACATCGTTTGGCCCAACACAGCGGTTTTCTGGCAATGGCCCTAAATCAACCTTAGTCGAGCTACGAGGTGATGGTTCACAAACCATGATACCGCCGTCAATCCATCCAAATGGAGCTAAACTGATCTATACAGAAATAAATCAGGATGCGTCTGAAGTAGACTATGACGAATTGTTGAGATCGGTGTCTTTTCTTGGTGCTTGTTCTGAGGTTGCACAACTTTGGGCATCTGGGTTGCGGCATGAGCTAGCACTCTCATTCTCGGGGCTATGCCTAAAGCAAGGCCTAGATGCTCAACTACTTGTTAATATTATCCAGCGTATCTGCAAGATAACGGGGGATACAGAAGAGCAGGATCGTATGAACTGCGTCAGGACTTCGTTTGGTAAACCCAATGATGAGATCCGGGGATACCAAGGTCTTGTGGATTGTATTGGAAAGACTGCCGCGGATCGGGTTTCGGAAAGGATTGCCTTTTACTGTGGTCAGAAGGAACGATCGTTAACTGTGGTTAAAGAAGCTGAAGCAGAGGTTATAAACTTTGGACGGTTTACTGACGGATCTAATGTGACGGAGGCAAAACTGGGCGAGACCTTTGGCCAATGGTTGAATGGTAGAGCCGTCTTCGCATTCCAAAGCAAGCAATGGATGATTTGGAATGGTAGTATCTGGTCCTCTGATGACTATGGACTGATGATTAAGCTAGCGTTCCAGTTCATCAGTGAAGCCAAGCAGGCCCTTTTTGATACAGGTAATCATAGTGCTGCGGGAAACCTATCATCATTTGAGAGCCTCAATCGGTTGGAGAACCTTTGCAAATTGGCCGCGACAGATAGAGCCGTTTCATTGAATGACTTTGATAAGGATCCAATGCTCCTTGCAGCTCCTAATCAATGGATAGATCTCCAATCAGGCCATGCCTTTGATCCTGATCCCTCTATTTTGGTCAGCAAATCGATAACCACAGATTATTGTGCTAAATCCTTATGTCCAAACTTTGATGCTTTTCTAAATGGCATCTTTGAGAGTGACTGGTCCCTCATCGATTATGTGCAAAGAGTAATCGGCTATAGTCTTACGGGAACAACTTCAGAGCAGTGTTTGTTTATCTTGATAGGCGATGGAGCCAATGGCAAATCCACATTTGTAAATGTGATTAACAAGCTGTTGGGGGATTATTCAAAGGCAGCCTCTTCTCAAACGCTTGTTGCCAAAGGAAGCTCATCGATCGGTGATGATTTGGTTGATCTCGTATCGGCCAGATTGATCTCGGTAAGTGAGACTGAAGCAGGTGAAGCTCTTGCAGAAGCCAAGATAAAACAAATGACGGGCGGCGATGTTCTAAAGGGGCGACCGTTATATGGAAACTGGTTAGAGTTCAGCATAATTGGCAAGATATTCCTGGCTACTAACAGTCTCCCTCAGATCAATAACACTGACCACGATATCTGGCGGCGCATACACGCTATACCGTTCAACCGTACATTTAGTGCTGAAGAGCAAGACAAAGACCTCGGCGTTAAACTTACCGCGGAACTTCCTGGCATTCTTAACTGGGCCATTCAGGGCTGCTTAGAATGGCAACAGCAAGGCTTAAACCCACCACAAGTGGTCCTTGATCAAGTGAGTGCTTACAAGACTGAGATGGATAGCATTGCGCAATTTGTGGAGCAGGAATGCAGCTTGGCGGCGGAGGCTAAATACCCAGCTTCCCGGCTATACGAAGACTATCGCCATTACTGCCAGATACTTGGCCGCAAGCCGCAGTCTAACAGTGCTTTTAAGAAAGCCCTAGACAAGCTGGTAAACGTCTACCAATCACGGTCCTCCAGCGGGATGCAATGGCATGGTATTGAGCCCTTGATGCAGGTCTAGGACAATATCAGTGTAGTCAGTGTAGTCAGTGTAGTCAGTGTAGTCAGTGTAGTCAGTGTAGGCATTTTGGAAAACTTTCTACAGAATTTTCTCTGGGGACTTTTCGGATTTGCCTACACTGCTGTCTAGCCCCCTAAATTCGTCCATTGATTTTTGGTTTCTCTAATAAGGTTTCTGGGACGGGTGGGCGCATGTTTAATGCGTGATGAGGTCTGATCTGGTTGTATTGCCTGAGCCAGGCATTGATT
>Ga0228672_1000637_pt1 | contig 16406 bp, 15 predicted proteins | sample 90DmetaG_FD_182788 | JGI IMG/M metagenome (GOLD analysis project Ga0228672, IMG submission 182788) | Seawater microbial communities from Monterey Bay, California, United States - 90D | ecosystem: Environmental > Aquatic > Marine > Coastal | place: USA: California | collected 2016-11-08 | reverse complement strand
CAGAATGAGCGTTGCTGAGGTCGGTCGTCGTGTCGGTCTCACACCTTCTCCTTGTGCCGATCGAATTAAGCGCTTAGAAAATCGCGGAGTGATAACGGGTTACTACGCTCGCTTGGCCCCCAGCAAACTGGATGCTGGCCTCGTAGTCTTCGTTCAGGTGACCTTACAACGCACCGCCGGGGACGCATTTAAAGCCTTCACTGGCGCGATCGAGCTCATTCCCGAGGTTGAAGAGTGCCACCTTGTATCAGGGGAATTCGACTTCTTAGTCAAAGCGCGGGTAAAGGACATGACGCACTACAGGGACTTACTGGCAGGATCGTTACTTCAGCTGCCCAATGTGCAGGAGTCTAAGAGCTACCCAGTTATGGAATCAGTTGTGCAGCGCTCGGGGATAAGACTGTAGTAACTCATTCCCTTGCGCTAATGCGTCATGGGCGGCAACCACCCTACTCAATGGGACTCCTTGACACGCGAGCTCGAAAAAATCCTGTCTAATATTCTGACCTGCGTCAAAACCCCCGATAGCGAACAAAGCCGCTGTTATCGGCGCGCTCAGAGCGCACAGCATTCGCGGGAAAGCTGTCATCGGGATAACCCATCGCGATGCAAATCATGATGCTCTCGTCATCCGGAATTTCTGCATGTTCGCGTACAACATCCGATTGCATGATGCCCTGACCATTGATGACACAGCCGAGGCCACGCTCCCATGCTGCTAAGACGATACCGTAAGCTAGGGAGCCAAGAGCAAACTGGCTAATCGCTGCAGGCTCCAGATACTTATCGTAGGTAAGCACCAAAGACACTGGCGCATCAAACTGGCGAAAGCCACGCAACATCCAATCCATGCGCTTTTCTTTGTCATGGCGCTCAATGCCCATAGCCTCAAAAAGTTGGATCGCCACATCGATTTGCCGTTGCCGATGAATACCCTCGTATTCTTCCTTGTAAGGAAAGTCCCGCACATGTGGCTTTCCAGCCAGCGTGTTTTCCGTATTTCCTTTGCGAATTTTATCTAGCACATCACCCGCAACAGCGTGTACCCGCCACGTCTGCGTGTTGTAAGAGCTCGGGGCCCACTTCGCGGTCTCAATGATGTCATCGACAAGCTCCTTTGGTACTGACTTATCCAGAAAACCACGTGCACTTTTTCTTGATTTGGCAAATTGGGTGAAATCCATACAATCTTTCCCTTAATAACTTAGCGAATACGGCGCAGAACCCACGCAACCTCAGCAAAATGATCAGGTGGTCTGAAGACCGAGGTAAACGCATGGGTATTGAACATTTTCCATATATTGTCACAATATATGTCTTAACCTAAAGAGCCATCGATATGAAAATTTTGCGCACACCAGATAACTGCTTTGCCGGACTAACGGACTACCCATTTGAACCTCAGTACACAACGATAAAAACGTCCGACGGGCAGGACTTACGAATTCATCATATTGACGAGGGTCCGAGGGACGGTGCGATAGTTCTGTGCATTCACGGACAACCCGTGTGGAGTTACCTGTATCGCAAGATGATTCCGTTCCTTACGGCCGCAGGGCTTCGTGTTATCTGTCCCGACCTAGTTGGCTACGGTAAGAGTGACAAACCCGCAGCGCGTGAGGACTACACCTACGAGCGGCAGGTCGAATGGATGGGTGCTTGGTTGGAGCAAAATGAGTTCTCAGGGCTCACCTTCTTTGGCCAAGACTGGGGTGGACTCATTGGCCTGCGACTGGTGGCGGCCCACTCTGACCGGTTTGATAACGTCGTTATTGGCAACACGGGCCTGCCGTACAACCCGGACGTGCCGCAAGCTATGGTCGACGAAGTCGAGGACTACCGTGCCAACGCACCAACACCCACACTATTTAGCATGACCAAAGAACTTCGTTCATTATCATGGGACGGCAAAGCGGCGAACCCCGCTCGCGTCTTCGCTGTCTGGCAAAAATTTTGCTGGGAAACTGCGCATTTACCCATTGGCCTTATGTTATCAATGATGACAGAGCGTCAACCTACCCTCATGAAAATCCTACGTGCACTGCTGCATAAACTGGGCATGAGAGCGCCGCTTCCCTCGGCCGTGGCCAAAGCTTACGACGCGCCCTTCCCGAGTGCCGAGTACACGATGGGGCCTCGCGCCATGCCAAGTCAGGTGCCGTCGTTACCGACATCGCCGTCGCTCGAGCAGCAGCGACTGGCCTGGGAGTTTTTCGAAAGCTTCGATAAGCCCTTTGTCTGTGCTTTTGCAGACGATGATCCTGTCACCAAAGGGGGGGACGCCATTTTCTTAAACCGAGTGCCTGGTACCAAGGGCCAGCCCCACACCACCATCAACGGGGCGGGCCACTTCCTGCAGGAGACACGCCCCAAAGAGGTGTCTCAGGTCATTATTGACGTCGTAGCACAGTCGGCCGCCTAGGCCGACCCACTGTTCTGAGGAGCGCACACGGCAGAGCGTCTATACGCACGCTCTGAAGCGAGCGCGCCCAATCACCAGCCCTAGCTAAGATTCGTTGAGTTCCCGGGCCGTCATCTTCCCCAGTTGTGACATGTGCACTTCATCGGGACCATCGGCGATGCGCGAGAAGCGCGCCAGCGTGAATACATCTGGAATCAAGGTATCCTGAGAAACACCCATACCGCCAAACACTTGCATGGCCCGGTCAGCCACTTGCTGAGCCATGTTGGGTGCCACAATCTTCACCATACTGATGTAGGGTCTTGCAGCGGTCATACCTTCGGTATCCATTACATGAGCCGCCTGTAGCGTTAGCAATCGCGCTTGTTCAATGTCGCAACGGCAACGGGCAATCTCATGCTGTACGCTCGTCTTTTTGATGAGCGGCTCACCAAAGGCTACCCGCTCTTCTGCACGCGCGCACATGAGTTCTAAACAGCGCTGCGCCATGCCAACGAGGCCCATGGCGTATTGGAAGCGGCCTGGTCCCAATCTGCCTTGGGCAATCTCGAACCCGCATCCCTCACCCTTAATCATATTCGTGACCGGTACGCGCACATTCTCAAACAGAAGCTCGGCCTCGCCACCTGGCGAGTGAAGACTGTCAAACACGCGCAGTGACCGCACCAACGTTATTCCCGGTGTATCCCTGGGTACCAATATGGTCGAGTGCTGTCGGTGACGAGGGTTCTCAGGGTTCGACAGCCCCATAACCAGCATGATTTTACATCGTGGATTGATAGCACCCGTGGTCCACCACTTACGCCCATTGAGCACGTACTCATCGCCGTCACGCGTTATCGCTAACTCCATGTTAGTGGCGTCGCTAGAGGCGACCTGAGGCTCGGTCATGGCGTAAGCACTTCTAATTTCACCGGCTAACAAAGGGTCAAGCCATTGCTTTTGCTGAGCCTCGGTACCGTACTTCGCCAGTACTTCCATGTTGCCGCGGTCAGGCGCGTTACAGTTGAATACGGGCTGGGCCCACAAGACCTTACTCATCGTCTCAAACAAGGGTGCGATTTCGACATTGCTGAGCCCCGGACTCCATGGCGCGTACTCACGTGGCAAGAACAAATTCCACAGACCTTCAGCTTTTGCCAGCTCACGGAGTTCATCAAACCAAGGCGGGGTAACCCAAAGATTCTCTTGATCCAAACACCACTCGTGCCAATCATGCTCCCGGGGATAAATGTGCTTATCCATAAAAGCTTGCAGCTGAACGTTTAATCCCATCACCCGATCATTTAACTCAAAACCCATCTACGTCATTCCTTTATCAAATGAGGTGCGCTGTCAGTTTTTTGCGCAGCCCTTTTTTTGCTCACATACTCGTTAATCCTGAGATCTAAAACAGCATCGTTTCGACACCCGTTCCCTCAAGTATCGAGTCGACTAATCCACGGTCCGATGATGTGAGCGCCTGATACTGCTCGTTCGTCCACCGCAAGCACTTGGCCTGGTAGGGGAAGGTTTGCTGCACCCACGATGCGCCGTCAATCTCGCATTCCCAGGTCCTCTCACCCTGCTCAAGTGCTTTTGCGTTAGCCAGTTGCGCCGGCGCATAAACCCGTCCAATTTCAGACAGAAGATCACGCAGACTTTCCGGCTGCTCTTCTAAACCTATCCAGTCCTGTGGCGTGGGCTCAAGCCCGCTCTGGTCATGAATTTGATCCACCCATGCCACAGTTCGCGGCGATACTTCATGGGCAATCGCTCGAGACGTGGGATCAAACCCAACCAGCTGCGTTAGCTGACCGTGCAAACCGAAATCGCCTGCGCCAGGGCGATTACCGAGCATGAACTTCTGATTCCCAAGATGCGCTTCCATCGCAGCCAGAAAACGTCGGTAGCTCGCATCAATCACTGGGGCTGTCGTGTCATTCGAGCCCACAACATAGAGCCGGCTAATCTGACGCTCTGCAATATGGTGTTTGAATTTCTGAAAGGACTCGTCCAGCATGCTCACGTCCATACCCAGGGGCAGCAGTGTCCCCGCATTGTCCGCATCTTCGGTAAAGTGCCAGCGGTAGTGGAACATGTACTTCGTAGCCCACTCGTCCGCAAAATCCTCAATAAGATAGTCAATAAAGGCGAGTGCAGGATCCTCTGGCAAAACCGACCGACCCGCATACATCGCCTCGAGGCGCCGAATAATGGGGGTTGAATCACACTCAGCAGTGACGCCGTCGTCGTCCTCGAAAAAAAACGTTGGCATAAAGATGGGACGCGGTTTCTCAACACCCATGGCATCACAAGCAGCATCGGGTTGCCCCCACTGAATGCCGTAAGGGATGCGACGATAGCGAAGCAGTGCCACCATCTTCTGTGTGTAGGGGGAGCCGGTTCCACCAACCAATGTGAGTGGTTTCTTTGATGTCATTGGTAGTCTCTTTTTTTCTGCCACGTAGAATGCAAATATTGACATAATTGATGTCAATATGTAAGCCTCAATCCTTATATGAGGAGCGCATTATGTACCCTGGGGAATACACGTTAATCGGCAACGAGCTCAGTTTTTTCACTCGAAAACTCGAGGCTCAACTGCGTTTTCAACGCATACCCTGGCGCTACCAGTTCAAAACTGAAGCGCGACGGGAAGCGTTTGAAACCAGGGCCGGCACGCATTTCATTCCATTACTGTCGACGCCCGACAGGTGGTTATTACAGGACACCATTTCAATTGGACCCTTCTTGAACGAGCGCTTCAAAGAGTCGCCCGTGATACCAGAGACCACACTGCAGCGGGCCCTCTGTTTTGTTTTAGAAGATGCATTCAATCACTGGCTTGGACGGGTCTGCGTGCATTCACGCTGGTGCTACCCTGATAATGTGGCCTGGGTGGGCCCTCGCTTCGGCGCAAACATGATGCTTGATCGTTCCATTGATCTGCCATTCACCGACGAAGAGTTAGATCAGTTAGGTCACCTAGGTCCGACTATGAACAAGGGCTTCGGACAGAACGCGTGTGCCGTCAATGGCGTTGGCGCAGACCAAGCTAACAGTGTGCAGGCGGATTTTCGAGAAATGCTGGATGTCCTATCAGGACACTTCGCGTGTCACCCATTTCTCCTAGGTGATCGGCCGTGCCTCGCGGACTTTGCATTAGCAGGCGCGAGCAAGGCGCACTTTATTACCGATCCCGAGCCCAAAAGCTGGCTGGGGCAATATGACGCCATGTTGACGCAGTACACCGAGCCCTTCTTTGCCGACGATGAACTTACGGCGGGCGATTGGCTTCATGACGATGCATTTCCAGACACCTTACCCTCAATACTGAACTACCTCGCTAGAACCTATTTCGTGTCATCAGCCGCTAATATTTCGGCAGGGCTCGCAGGCGAGAAATTCTATGAATACGATATTGGTTATGGCGTGACCCGCGCTCGAACGGCGAGACGCCTTAATCAGGCGCGCTTACATGTAAAAGATGAGTTGAATCTCGTGAATGCCGCTCAAGATCCCTCGGTTCGGACACTTCTCGAGCAAACCGGTATCTTGTCATATTACTTACAATAAAAACGGACGATCGCTCAGATCTGCCTAGGACTTCGTCATGACAACTCGCATGAAAATCTGGCTTCTACCTGCCCTCTTCTTTGCTCTTTTCCTCTTTTGGTATACCCCGTCTGGCGGCCCTCTCTCTGACGCCGAGGTCGATAACTTCGTCGTGAAAATGGAAGCAAACGGGAGCTCACCGGAAGCAATTGCGATGATCAGGCAATTTGGTGAAGAAGATACCGGCAAGCATTTCATCATGATCAATAACATCGACTACGATGAGACGCCTGGGAACGTCGCCGGTGCAGCGCCGGGCGAAAATGCACAGCAACTGATGGACCGCTACATGGGACATATGATCCCGGCCATGCTCTCGCGAGGATCACACCCTGTCATGATGGGACCGGCCGCCTATCGCAGCATAGATGTCATTGGCGTCGAGGGTGTGGACACATGGGATATGGGCGGTTTAGTGCGCTACCGAAGTCGACGCGATTTCCTCGAGATCGTGACGGATCCGGCATTTAGCGGTAAACATCACTTCAAAGCGGCAGCACTGGAGAAAACCATCGCCTTCCCCGTCGAGCCCGATTTCAACCTGGGAGATCCGCGGCTACTCATTGGACTTTTGCTTCTTGCCTTAACCGCATTGGCGGACACTCGGCGTTCATCACAGGACGGATAGGATAAGCGACGACGATCTTCGCCTACTCTACCCAGATGATTCTGTGCGCCCCCGCGGCTCAACGTAGCAAATTCACGAAAGGGCTAAACCCAAACCTCGAGGTTATCGGCGCGTTCAATGCGCCGGTTTAGGGATGCGTCGAGAATGGAAGTCATGCCCGATTTGCTAAGCACCGCGTTGACAGCGGCTTTTTCGGTTTCAGACAGACTCACGTAATCGTCCTGAACTCGCTGCAACAGATAAAAACGATGCGGTTGGGCTAGGGCTTCTATGGTCTGCCCACGCAAAGCAAAGGTTGCCGTCCCGCTTGCTTGAGCGAGTCGGCCCACTGCCGGGGTACCCGTTTCTGGTTTATTTTCAGCCAACCAGCCATTAATCGACTCTGCCGCAGCGAGGGTTTCCGGCACAAAATCCTCAGCCAAGACCCGCAAGACAGCCATCAACGACTCAGGCACCTTATCGTCATCAATAAACTCTGTACCTGCGTTAAAAAACTCCGGCACGTCCTGATCGGCACGATTCATTCGCTCGACCCATCGATGCACTGAGACCGCTCGCTGCTGCATGAGCTGTGCAGGATGGGGATCACGACCCAAGTGCGCATACATCGGGGCAATGAGACCAAAGTCACCCACGCTGGGGCGCCACCCAAGTAAGTACGGGTACTGCTCGAAATGCGCATTTAACGCATCTAGATAGTCAAGATAGAGTGACTCGACCACATCCTGAGTGTGCTCGGTAACGCCAAAAATCATGGCCGCGTAGCGCATGCGATTCATCATGGCTTCGGTCTTTTCAACCCTCTCCGGTGTGTCGCGCTGCGAGTGAAGGAAGTGGTAGCGAACAAAGGCGAGATTGTCCTCGGGAAAATTCCATCGATAGTGCATAGCTGGCCGCAATAAGCCATCGGTGCCAATAACGTCAAACAGTGCACTGATAATGCGTTGCTTGGGACCTCTCGGCTGGCTAGGTCGACCATTTTCCGCCTCAAAGTGCTCGATGATGGCAGCGCCATCGCGGATAACCTCACCCTCTGGTGTCACCAGTGTGGGAATGGTCGCTAATTTTCCCTTGGGTAACACCTCTGCCTTGAAGCTCTCATGACCTGTGGAGAGCTCCTCGAACGGGATCTGATATTTAATGAGGTAACTCCGGGCACGCCCCGAGTAAAGCGAGTGCGTAATCGCATAAAGTCGATGGGGTTTTAACATCTTAGCTAGATCTCTCTTTCGTTCGATAAGCCACCCAGAACGGCAGCAATATCAGCGCCGTTAGCATGGCAATGAGCACTGGCATCTTGAATTGGTGGTGGAGGACATTGATCAGCAACTGTTTGGTGTGGCTGTAGCCAGCAGGCACCTCCAATACTCTATTTTCCCTGACATAGCGCTGGTAGGCCGATAACATCGTTTGCAGACGCGCCGGCTTCAAGGCGGCCAGATCACGGGTCTCACCCGGATCTCGAACAATGTCATACAGATGCCACTGTCCATCGCCCAGAGCACCTCGAGTAAACAGGAGCTTGTAGTCACCCTGAAACAACGCTGCGTGGCCCGCTAGTTCATACCCGACAGAATCAGATTCTTCGTATACCCGGTCGATCTCTCCGATAATCAATGGCATGAGATCCCTGCCAACCATGGGTTCGACAGGCCTGCCTCTGTAGCGATCTCGCGGGGCGGTAACGCCAGCAACACTCAGCAGCGTAGGGGTGATATCGGTAACAAAAGAAAAGGCATGATTGATCTCACCGGCTTTGGTGACAGAGGGCCCACTAACGATCAACGGCACTCGCATGCCACCCTCCCCCGCGTAGAATTTAAAAAGCGACAATGGACTGGCGGCTGCACTGGCAAAACTGGGGCTAATCGTGTTGTAACTGCCCTTCAAGCCCAAGGATTCATAGTCAATGTTGTACCCCACTGACGTTGGCCCTTGCCGTGCCGAAAATGATGATGGATCGGCTGAGCCACTGGCTTCAGCGCCGTTATCTGAGGTGAAAATGATGAGGGTATTGTCGTATTCGCCAATTGATTTGAGGTGGTCAAACAATCGACCTAAATGATGATCCATCGCCTCAATCATGGCGCCATAGACCGCCATCCGTTTCGCCTCATAACGTCGCCGCTCGTCGCTTAGGGCTGACCAATCATCGGTGGTCGACATACGAACCATGTCGGTGTCAGGCGGAACGAGACCGAGCTCGATGGAGCGCGCTCGACGCGCTTCTCGCAATACATCCCATCCCTCGTCGTACACGCCCATGTATCGATCGATGTAGGCCTGCGGGGCTTGTACGGGAATGTGTACCGCCTGCAGCGGTATATAGGCAAAGAATGGCTCGCCATCGGCGAGGTTACCGTCGATAAACTCGATCGTCTTATCGACTAAGAAGCGTGATGAGTAAAAATCCTCTGGCAATTGGTAAGGCTCACCATCGGCATACCAGTTGGCGGTGTCATAGAGCGGGATGTAGGGCCGCTGCTCCCAGTTATCGGCACCGGAATCCGCCAACGCGACGGTTCGCTCAAAACCTCGCTGACTAGGCAGTTTCCCCGGTCCTGCGCCCAAATGCCACTTTCCGGCCAAGTAGGTGTGATAGCCAGCATCCTCTAGCAGCGTGGCCACCGTCACGACGTTGCCGCCAAGGACGCCCTGATAATGCTCATATTGCTGTAGCTCAGGCGAGAGCATCTCAGGAATGTTGGGAACACCGGCAAGGTGGGCGTCTACACCGGTTAGTAGCATCGCGCGGGCCGGCGCGCAGTTGGCCGCCGTGTGATAGTTGCTAAACCGGACGCCTTCCTGTGCCAGAACATCCAGGTTGGGTGTGTTGATCTCGCTGCCGTAGGATCCTAGGTCACTGAAACCCAAGTCATCGGCCAACACTAAAACAATGTTCGGACGCCCGGAAGTATCAAGCGATGACCCGCTCGCGCTGTCTGCAATTTCAGTGGCTATTGAACTCGCACTCGAGAGCGCCGCCGCAACGAACAGACAGAGACGATATCTAAAGGGCACTCAATCGTCCTCGCTCAAAACCCGCGAAGCGATTAATAGAAGCACCGCAATAACGACCTCTGAGCGAATCTGACTCGCAAGTGCTGCATCGTGAATCAGCCAAGCAACGGTGCGCCCCACGGCCGTTAGTGACAGGAGAATGGCCGCTGCATAGAACCAGGGGCGATGTCCCGTCATGACACCGAGCAACATTGAGATGCCGAGAAACAGAAAATAGCCCGACATGTCGCCAATCTGTGAGCTGAGACCCAGACCGTCGCCCAGCGTGAGGCCAAACTCGGGCGCAATACCTTCGGGTGCGATCAACCAACGGACGCCCATAACAATGAACACCGCAGCGAGGAGCGAAATAACAAGTGAAAACACTCGTCTCATATTTGAACTCTCCTCTTTCGGGGCACTCTAGCCCTCACGTACTGCGTATACCTGCATCATGATGTGTGCAGCCTCAAGGCCCGAGTTTTGATTCTGACCGGTCACAAAGCGTCGCTCATCGTCCACCGCAACATGGGTGGCAAACACGTCTCTAAAGGCAGTTTGACTCTCAAAAATGGCACCCGCCTTGCGCAACTCGGTCTCGGGATGCTTTGGAGTCACCTCGATCCCCAGTTCCTTTATTTGCTTATCGGTCACGCCTGTCATGCGGCGACCCGCCACAAGCAGGCTACCATCAGTCGCTCGCGCATTGACCAGACCTAATACCCCATGACAAACGCCACCAATAATTGCGTGTTTATCACCGTAGTACGCATCACTCATCTTCTCACCCAAAACAGGACTTTGTGCTAGGTCGTATGATGCTCCCCACCCTCCTGAGATAAAAACAATGTCATAAGCCGTGATATCGACGTCTGCGATAGGAATCGAGTGTTTTGCTTTGGACATCGCAATACTGTCGCTGAGAAACCGCTCATCTTCAGCGGTCCTCATGACGCGATTAATCGTCGCGGGGTCTATCGGTATTTTACCCCCTTTGATACTGGCCAAATCCACATCCATCCCGCCATCTACAAAGGTGTAATAGGGATGGGTTAATTCTGATGCAGCAACACCCGTGGGGTCTCCTTCAGTTTCTCCGATCGGCGCCAACACGCCATGGCTCGTAGTGATGATCAGCGCCCGCTTACCCGCTAAGTCGACAGTCGGCCCGGCATAGTCAGGGTGCAGCCCGGCCTTATGAACCAACTTGGGTAACGAAATCAGGAAAACCGCAACACATATTGCGGCACCGAGGCTTATCTTTACTACCCGACTCATGCCTTAATTACCTAACTGTCCGTGTCAAAAACTAGCGAATGGGTGGTCTCAATATTGAGTTGCCCGGCCAAGCCCGCGGCACGGTGAGCAGCAATTTCTTGATACTCAGGCAACTGCATCATCTCCAGCATCGCGGCTCGCGAGGGATACTGAGCTATCCCCACTAAATCCCAGAGCTCCTCGACCTCACCCAGCATGAGTCGGCTTACCTCACCAGAAAATATGATCTTCCCGCCTACCTTGGAGAGGGTCTTCTGGACACCTTTCGAGTAAATAGCGTAAGCCTCTGCACCCGTCAGCTGCGTCTCACGTCCATCTTCATAGCTCGCTTTATCTCTGAATTTCAGCAGGTTAAGCATGTTAATAGGGCCTTCTGGACCCGGAGCCAAAAAGCCCGCCATCTGCTCCTGCGTTGGGATCACTCTATTTTCTACCTTCATTCTATTCGTACCTTTTGACGCGTCATTTGTAATTTTAAGCGTGAATCCACCGGTCGGCCGAGACTAATTCGGCCAGTAAATGTATTCGTCACCTTCCTCAAAATGCTCGGCGAGCGTTTTATCGATGGCAATCACCTGCTCACCCACTGGCGGATACAGCGATGGTCTTGATGAGGCTGAATGCGCATCGAGCAGCGCCATCAACGCGGCGACCTTCTCGGGCTCGCTCGCCGCCAAATTATTTTTCTCATTAGGGTCATCGGCGAGATTAAAGAGCCACTGTTTATTCGGTCTCGCCGTCACCTGGAGCTTCCAGTCTTTGTGACGCACCACGCGATAATGTCCGCTCTGCCAGAATAACGTGTCACGGCTCCAGGCTTCCCCGCCGTTCCCTGTCGCTAGAGGCAGCAGGTTCTTCCCATCAATGATCACATTTTCAGGCTGCGCTGCACCGGCCGCCGCCGTCAGTGTTGGCATGACATCGATATGCGCCACGGGTTCTTCAGCGACGGTACCCGGTGCAATTTTTGCCGGCCATTTGATCATGAGCGGCACACGGATGCCGCCTTCAAACTGGCTGATCTTCCAACCGCGAAACGGCTTATTGATGTCGGGTAACCCAATGTAGCCAGGACCGCCATTGTCGTTAGTGAAGATGACCAGCGTGTTATCGGCCAGTCCGGCTTCTTCCAGCGCCGCATTGATGCGACCCACACTGCGATCCAGCGAGCGGATCATGGCAGCGTACACTCGCTTACGATGGGGCGTAATATCCCCCACAGCCTCGTAATCCTCTTTCGTTGCTTGCAAGGGTGTGTGCACACCCCAGTGGCCCAGATATAAGAAGAAAGGCCTATTTTTATTTGCGTTGATGATATTAATGGACTCATCCGTCCAGTAATCGGTTAGGTAGCCACGTGGTTCAAATCGGTCTTGATCACCCGAATTGAAGCTATTAGCAAACCCCAAGCGCGCCCAGAGGAATTGATCAATGGGATCAAATTCGAGCTTTGCATTAACAACGCTCGGATCATCCTCTGGAAGGTATAAGGCGCTCGCCATCAGTAAGCTCTGATCAAACCCCTGCTCGTGAGGCGCCATGCCATTTTGCCGTCCAAGGTGCCATTTCCCGATGTGAAAAGTCGCGTACCCCCGCCCTTTAAGCACCTCAGCAATCGTCACCTCCTCAGGCGGTAAGCCTTGTAGCTCATAGGGCGGCTTACTCTGGTCAAGATCACTGTCATATAAGCCAGAAGGAAGTCCGTTATCCATCTCAGCCGATATGCGGTTGATCATGGGTGCCATGCCCGATGGCATTGGCGTGAATTCAAATCCGGTGCGCGTCGGGTAACGTCCTGTCATCAACATGGCACGCGACGGCGCGCAGGTACCGGCACCAGAGTAGGACTGCGTAAAGACAACGCCATCTTGTGCTAACTGGTCAATATGCGGCGTTTTAACCCGCCCGTCGGCCAACCCTCCGCCAAACGTGGAAATATCGTTGTAACCCAGATCATCAGCGACAATCAAAACGATGTTAGGTGGCCGCTCACCCAGAGGCACAACAGCTTCTTCAGGACCTTGATTCCAAGGAATATCTCGCGGCGGGCCCACTTTGTGCTCATTGGCCGACTGATACTTAATCAATGCTAAAAGAAGCTGCGTTTGATTTTGGTAAGCCACTATCCCCGCGATAACCAGCAACGCAGTGACGGATAACACTGTTCTTTTCACGCTTAAGTCCCCAAAGGCGCCGGCAGAAAATTCTCATCTGCGACCGAAGATTATTTAGTCATAGATTATGTCAATTTATGGCTAAGGCGCAAATCTTTGTGTCTAGAGCCTTACTAGACGTGAAGGTCGCTAGATTAATCCGAGGTGAGCAGACCCAACAGCAGCGATTTCACAACCGCACGGCTAGCCTCTACAGATAAGCCTTGCTCGCTACGAAGCCGATGCCACATCTCAAACGACGCACTCGCATGGATGGACTCGCAATCAACCTCAGTAACGTCTTGCAGCTCCGGTAACCACGCCTCCAGATCTTTTCGCAAACCTCGCTGATTCCGCGCGTAGTTTGTGCGGAGCGTCTCGTAGCGCCAAAGCTGCGCTTTGGTACCCAATACCACGTTTTTCAGTTGCTCAAATGCAGCGCTTCGTCGCTCAACGGCCCGATTGACTCGCTCTGTGAGCGAACCCTGTCTGTCGCCACCGATAAACAGGGCTTCATAAGAGTCGCGTAATTGATCATCGGCGGCTTTGAATAGCGTTTCCATATCGTCGAAATGACGGAAGAACGAGCGTATCAAAACGCCGGCACGATCTGATATCTGCTGAGCGGTGGGGACCAATATGCCCTCTTCTTGAAGGGAAAGCGCCGCGTCGATAATGGCGAAGCGCGTCCGCTCACCCCGTTGCCTCCGCCCATCTATTGAGATGCCTTGGTCACTGCCCGCCATGAAGTCCTCTGGTGAAACTTAACGTTACGAAACTACAAGTGTACACCGACCAACCAAACCAAGGCACTGCGCAATAAACGGAGAAATTCGCTCACAAGATTTTTAGTGCGTAGGACAACACACAGGAACTCATCGGCTGAAATGCCGCCTTGATTCCGCCCAAAAAGCTACCCACTTTTCGGTCTGTTAGTATGCGCAAGTATCAACACAATGTTGACTGAACTAAAAAATCCCCCAATGCCTGAAAACACGAGCATCGTCATGACAACGACTAAACACCGAGGCGCCACGGTAGCCACTTTGTTTTTATCACTCTGTTCACTGATTGCAAATGCCAACGAGAGCGTGCTCAACAGTATCGAGCGAAGATCGAATCAGCTCACTGACTTGAGTGATCTCATATGGGATCTCGCTGAAGTGGGCTATCAAGAAACGCGCTCAAGCGCTGCACTCAAGAGTGCTCTCGAAGCGGAGGGGTTTTCCATCGAGAGTGGTGTTGCTGAAATTCCCACGGCTTTTATCGCAACCTACGGATCGGGTGAACCTGTCATCGCTGTCATGGGTGAATTCGATGCATTACCGGGTATCAGTCAAGCCGCTTTGCCGTACCCAAAAGCGATTGAGGGAAAACATTCAGCACAAGCCTGCGGTCACCACTTATTTGGCGCCGGGTCACTCGGCGCGGCCATCGCTACAAAAGAGTGGCTCGAACAAACCGGCACATCCGGCACCATTCAGTTTTTCGGCACACCGGCGGAGGAAGGCGGATCGGGAAAAGTCTACATGGTACGAGCGGGCCTCTTTGACAACGTCGACACGGTCATACATTGGCACCCGGCATCGGTTAATGCAGCTGATTCAGCCAGCACCCTTGCCAATCGCTCCGCAAAATTCACCTTTTCGGGGATTTCTTCACACGCTGCATCGGCACCGGAGCGCGGCAGATCTGCCCTCGATGCGGTCGAGTCGATGAACTTTATGGTCAATCTATTACGAGAACATGTACCGGCGTCTACGAGGTTGCACTACGTCATCACAGATGGAGGCTCTGCACCTAACGTTGTTCCGAACAAAGCCCAGAGTTTTTATTACGTAAGACATCCCGATGAGAGCAGCTTAAGAGCCATCTGGGACCGCGTGGTTGCCACCGCCGAAGCGGCGGCGCTCGGCACAAGCACGACAATGAGCTACGAAGTCATTCATGGTAATTACAGTGTGTTGCCCAACGACACGCTCGCTCAGGTCATGCATAAAAACCTTTCGGTGGTCGGTGGCGTGAACTACACCGAGGCCGACGTAGCCTTTGCTAACGAGATCGCCAAGACCTTGCCCGACGACGCGCTCCTGGCCGAAAGAGCAGCACAAATTAAACCCTACACCTCCGGCGTCCGCGGAAACGGATCAACAGACGTTGGCGATGTGAGCTGGACCGTACCAACGGTAGGGATGAGTGCAGCGACATGGGTACCCGGTACAGGCGCGCACACTTGGCAGGCGGTTGCGGCGGGACGCACCCCCATTGGACACAAAGGCATGATCGTCGCCGCGAAATCGATGGCACTGACCGCCGTCGATCTCTTCAAAAACCCAGCGCTTCTCAGCGCCGCAAAAGACGAGTTTTACTCGCGACGTGGTCGAGACTTTGAATACGAAGCCTTATTGGGTGATAGAGAGCCGCCGCTCGACTACCGCCGCTAAAAGCCCCACCCCGTTGTCACCCGCAAGCCGCAAAGAATGTTTCAACGATCGCTTCAGCGCAGAAGCCAGAACCCGTTGTTGATAAGGCAGACTCTCGACGTAATCGGGAAGCATTTCGTCAAAGCTTTCTGATGACGCAGCCTGTGCTTGAAACCCCTCAAGAAACGAAACCAAGGCAGCACGCACCGAGGCGCTCAAATTGTTGTCAAATTGCAATTGCCATGTCATATCAGGACTCAGCTGACACTCAGCAACGAATTCGCCCGGAATACGTGCGCCCCACTCATTTGGGGCAATCAAAGAAAGCTGCCAGTCCAAGCCTACCCGATACAAAAAATAGGTGTTATCCGGAGCAACCCTGAATTTAAATGCGGCGGACAGTACGAGACTCGAACACCAATAGTCCAAAAGCGCCTCATCGGCTGACTTAGGGCGAATTTCAGCAGGAGCTGCGGCCGCCATTTGCTGCAAGACCATGACAACGCCCTTTCCTTGCGGATTTCCCTGTGGATTCACCGTGTCTTCCATAGCTAACGCTGGTCCCGTTTAGTCAGTCTCTTTGTGCTTGTGTGATACGCAGGACAAGCGTGACTGTATTGCCCTGACTTAACCTGCCAACTCTGGCTGTGCCGCTATGATTGAAGTCTTAATGGCTTGTGGAATCGGGCGACTCTTGCGCGTTGCCTTATCAACAAAGACGTAGGTAAAGGACCCTCGAGTAGCCACCTCATTCGTGGACGTATTCAACATCTCAAATTCAAGTGCACAGCTGCTGTTACCCATTTTAGTGAAACGACACGACACTTCCAAAATGTCCCACGCCATACATTCGCCAACGAAGTCGATATTGGCATTTACCGTGAAGGTCAAGAAATCCCCATCTG
>Ga0228672_1000634_pt1 | contig 16471 bp, 16 predicted proteins | sample 90DmetaG_FD_182788 | JGI IMG/M metagenome (GOLD analysis project Ga0228672, IMG submission 182788) | Seawater microbial communities from Monterey Bay, California, United States - 90D | ecosystem: Environmental > Aquatic > Marine > Coastal | place: USA: California | collected 2016-11-08 | reverse complement strand
TCTGGTTACGCCGAAAACGAATATCATCTGCTCCATAGAGTGTTAGAGTTTCTGCTCGACCACCATCTCTTCCAGCTCGTCCAATTTCCTGATAGTAGCTTTCAATTGATTTAGGTAAGTCTGCATGTACGACCCATCTTATATCAGGCTTATCCACTCCCATACCAAACGCTAAAGTTGCAACAACAATCAGACTTTCTTCAATAGCAAAGCGGCTTTCAACAACTCTTCGATCATCCGAAGCCATGCCACCATGATAGTAACATGAAATGTATCCAGCATCTTTGAGTGCTTGAGATAGCGTTTCCGTTTTGGCCCTGGTACCACAGTAAACAATACCCGATTGACCCTTGCGCTGTTGCACAAAATCCATGATCTGGCGCCGAGGTTTATCTTTAGGTACGAAGCTAAGGAAAATATTAGGCCTATCAAAACCTCGCAAAAATGTTTTTGGTGTAACACCGTCAAAAAGCCGCTCAATTATTTCTTGTTGGGTATCGTTATCTGCAGTCGCAGTAAATGCACTTAATGGAACACCCAAGCTACGCCGTAATTTACCAATGTTTAGATAATCTGGTCTAAAGTCATGTCCCCATTGACTTACACAATGAGCCTCATCCACAGCTATAGAATTAACATTAGATTTTCTCAGAATATTTTGTATCCTACTCGAATTCAAACGCTCAGGAGCCACATAGAGAAGCTTTAGATCGCCAGAACCAATCTGTGAAAAAACCGTGTCTGTCTCTTCTTGCGTATTGCCTGAGGTAATTGCACCAGCTGCCACTCCAGCTGCTTGTAAACCACGTACCTGGTCACGCATTAGTGCAATAAGGGGAGAAATAACGACTGTTAGGCCGTCATTTAGAAGAGCAGGTAACTGAAAGCATAAAGATTTTCCACCTCCGGTAGGCATGATTGCTAAGACATTCTCACCGCTTGTCACAGCATCAATAATTTCGCCTTGACCAGGTCGAAAATTATTAAACCCAAAAACGTCATTTAACAGGGTTTTTGTACTTTCCATGGGTGACGTTCGGGCTCCATTTAAGAAGAGGGTTTCCCTCAGTGTGATTACATAGTCAAGTCGTTTTCACGACTTGTTGAACATTATACTTTAAGTTGATTTTGTTACAGGGATTACTGACTTAACTCTTTTGCTTTCCCTTTTTGCATAATATTACGTCCCGCTTGGCGGGATAAAGATTTAATAGTAGTGTTTGCAGAAATTTCTCCTTCTTTAGAGAATAATTCAACATTTTGAGATATTTTTGAAAGGTCATAAAGATAATTAACCATCACTCCTTTCGACTGTAGCAATCCCTTTTCAGAGAGATCTGCATCTATATTAATCTGATGAATGATAGCACCGTTTCCAAGATGAAACTTAGCAACTGGGTCAATGGGACGTCTATTTTTTCCTTTCACCTCTACTAGATAATGAGCAGTAATTTGCTTTAACATACCTTGGTCTTGTACAAGTTTTTCGAGCCCCTCGTCTTTTATCCACTTTGTGAGACCAGGTATCGGGGAAAGGGTTACAAACGTTTTTAAATGTGGCATTTCCCGAGATAGGTCTTGTGCAACTTGTTTAATAAGTGAGTTTCCAAAAGAGATACCCGATAGACCTTCCTGACAATTAGAAATTGAGTAGAAAATGGCAGAATTAGCACCTTGAAGATCTATCTCCTCCCGTGACTCGGATAATACCTTCTGAATCGAGGTTGCCACGCCGTTAGTCAATGCAACTTCAACAAAAATTAATGGATCGTCAGGCATTGATGGATGAAAAAAAGCAAAGCAGCGGCGGTCCTTTGGCAAAAGGCGGCGACGAAGATCTTCCAAATTTTTTATTTCATGAACAGCCTCATATTCAACTATCTTTTCCAAAATTGATGCTGACGTATCCCAAGTGATTTGTCTCAAGACTAAAAATCCACGGTTGAACCAGCTTCTAAGAAGGTGAATAAAATCAAAATCTGTACGGGCGTAAGATGGATTCTCCCTAAGCAAGGACAATAATTGCTCTCTCATTTTGACCAAATCAGCTGTTGCACCTGGAGCATGATTGAGTCTTCTAAATAACTCCTTACGTCTTGGTTCAGACGCCTCTGAAAGCCTTTTAAATATTTCAGGTGATTGTGTTTCTTGATATTTTTGCGCAAGATCCACCAATAAATCAGGATCTATATCGAGGTCTTTGTTTAGAAAGGAAAAGAAGTCCAGGCGTCCTTTTTCGTCGAGTTCATGATATTTTTCGAGGATCACACCGGCCAGTTGCAAGCCGGACACCTCAGTTACTTCTGATAGCAAAGAGAGACATAACTTCGATATTGACCCTTCTTTACTACCACCCCTTTGAAACGGTCGTCTAAGAAGTAAGGTCGATAGTAAATCTCCTAAAGCGTTCGCTGTAGACATCTTTTAAATACTCCTAAAAAATCTTTGCCAAGCCAGTCGATAGACCGTTAGATATCGATAAACTTCCTTCGTTTATCAACCATTTTCTAAGAATGAAAGTTTTTGCACCAAATTTACGCTAGGTCATTTACCTTAGTGGCAAGCCGCGCACGGGCGCGAATGACTTTTTATTGCAGCGCCGGTAAGCGTTTAATTACGCTAGGTCAGCCTTGCCACTTACTTAATTGTAACGCAGTTTTTTAAAAGCGATCAACTCAAAATGAGAAGGAAACATACATGGCAATGCTCGCAATCTGTATGCCCATACTGGCCGGTAAAAAAGAAAAATGGCAAGCAATGATGGATCAAGTAACTAATGATCCAAATTTTGCAGCATCAAGAGAAAATGCGGGAGTTCACGAACGATCCTTTCTGCAAGAAACACCTGCAGGCGATTTTGTAATATTAACTTTCGAGGGTGATGATCCTGAGGCAAGTTTTGCAACTATAATGCAAGATATGCCTGCGGATTTTGCGGATTTTGCAAAAGATGTACACGGCTTAGACGTAAATGCTCCGCCCCCACCAATGCCAAAACTTGTTTTTGACAGTAGATCTTAAAAGAAAGAAAATAGTGATACGGTTGCTTTCAAACGTGAGGGCGAAGGTACACTTCAATTTAAAACTGGCGAGATAATCTCAGGCGTCTGGACTGGAAACGTGAATGTAAAATCTGCATCAATCATTGATGAGCACGGTTCACAATGGATGGGTGATTTACACAAAGTGACTGCTTTATTTAGTATATTTTCCTTATTTATGTGGTGCCCGGGGGCGGATTTGAACCACCGACACGAGGATTTTCAGTAGCGATGGCATTAGATTAATATTCAATTACAACATGTTATATAATAATTAATTAGGTGTGCAAAAAAGTGTGTTTTTACTGCTTCGTTTGCTCTGGAGAAACCACTGTGTCTTGAACCAATGGCGGCTGCACCGGTCTCGCGATCTGTTGATGCGGCAGCGTACCATGATCCTAAATGCGGTCCGTGCACATTGCGCAGAGTTTGGGATCATTGCAGCTCAGGGGGCTCGAAAAGTTTCTGAACTGGTCATTAGCCTTCGTAATGATGACACGCACGCAGTGCCGCAGATAGGTGTATGTGCCCTTTTGTCCTTGGCATCTCAACTTGACAGTTTGGAACAAGAAGTCCGTAGAATTGAGCGCCAGCTTTTGGCGTGGCATCGACAAAACGCTGCGAGCCAGCGGCTTGAGACCATCCCGGGTATTGGCCTTATCACGGCGACTGCGCTGGCCGCGAGCGTGCCTGATCCGACTGTCTTCAAATCTGGCCGACAGTTTGCAGCTTATCTTGGCCTTGTGCCTCGACAGAACTCTTCGGGAGGTAAGGATCGACTTGGACATATATCGAAGATGGGTAACGGTTATTTGCGTCGGTTACTTGTTATTGGCGCTAACTCCGTCACGCGACGGGCACCAACCATTGACAGCCGAACGGGCACTTGGGAGCGCTCGCTATTAGAGCGCAAACCAACCCGAGTTGTGAGCGTGGCCATTGCCAATAAGACTGCGCGCGCCGCTTGGGCATTGCTCTCGAAAGGAGAAAGCTACAAGGCCACACCTGCGTTTTGAGCGCAGCAGATACAACCGGCGCCTAATATCGCCGCAACCGAATGCAAGGGCAGAAGTAGGTGATGATGATCAAAAGGAACTGAAGTTAGGACACCCCGAGGCACTGTCTGGGCTCACAAGCTCGCTAGTCTGATTGGGACCTAACGTGCGGACTTCATCAAGGCCAGCGGTAACATCAACCGCATCAAAAGGTCGAACACATAACCGCGACCTGCAACCATCAAAGTCACTCAAATTAATCCTTGCAAATAAGGAGCCGTGCACACATGACAGTGCCGCTCCACATATTCATCTAAATGTTCAGGATTAGGCTTAAAATAAATCACCGTCAGTGTTTTCATCGATTTCTCCCATTTAGGGGTCATTCGCTTTGGCTAGTATCTAAACAATTAACCTATTCTGGCCATCCAAGCCGGAGCAGCTCATGCCACTTGAACAAAAACCCGATTGCCCTCGACCTTTACTGGATAGGTTTTCAAATCTACAAAAACTGGTGCCGACAAAGCCTTGCCCGTGCAGATATCGAACCGACCACCATGCAGCGGGCATTCGATCACGCAGTCAACTACAAGGCCCTGTTCCAGGCTTTCCTCTTCATGCGTGCACATTACATCACTGGCAAAGAACCCTTTTTTTGTGTTGTAGATCGCATAGCTATGGCCATTGTGCTCCCAAGCAATCAAATCTTCTTCGTCGATATCTGTGGTTTCACAAGCGTCAATCCATTGGGTCATTGGTGTGTCGGGCTCCATTTATCGAGGGCTTCAAGAAACTTCTCATTCTCACCGTCATACATCGAAATATTGGTTTGCGGATACGGGAAGTTACCTGCGGTTACTTCGCTATGGAATTTGCCAAGGGCGGCAACACGCTCGTCATGGATCTGTTTGTGCAAACGTCCCACATGGCCAAAGGCATAGGCGTGCTTTGGCGGTTTATCCTCTTCGCTGGCTTCACCACAGATATCGGCCACGAAGGACATGATTACATCGCCCGCCATGCCTGATCCTAGAGAGAAGGTTACAATCGATGTCCTATTGTTTACGGCTTCCAGAACCTCTTTGGCAATGCATTCGGCCTCAACAGCGATTACGCCCACATCCTCCATACGCTTTAACGTCTCATAGATTTTCAATGCCTCACCAGCTTTGCGGCCCCACCCGCGCAGGCCTCCGCAATAGTGGCTGAAGGTCGGGATCAACCCGATATGGCTCTGCACCGGTATGCCCTCGCGGGCCATCATCTCCATCGCTTCAAATGATCGCAGGGTGTAATATAGGTCAGCGCCGCGTCTCATTGCGTCGAAGGCGTCGGCGAGGAGTTCATCATTTGAACCCAATTGCGCCCAGGTATTGGCAACGCTAGTGAAATGTGTTGGTGCGATGCTGCGTACATCTTCAATCTGATCGGTGCCGACAGAAAACAGGTCAATTCCTGCCTCGACGCAAGCCTGGACTTCGTCTTTGTTGGACGGATTTGCGATAGAAAGTTTGCAACCCGAGCCTTTTAGCATTTGTAGATCGGCAATGGTGTAATTGCGGACCGCAGGTTTACGGCTGAAATCATAGATACGTTTCATCGATTACATTGTCCTTTGTGCAATTGGCTTCACTGGGCCACCTTGAGTGATCATATGCGGGGCTTGCCTGATGCTGGGCGCCCTGGTCGACAGGCCAAGCGAGCGGCGGAGGGTGACCACAAAAATCTCCCAGTTGGTACGGAAAAACCCGGGGTCGGGTTGCGGCACCTGCTCTTTCACGGCATCGGCCAGTCGAGGCAAAGCATGGAACGGGACCTGAGGGTAAAGGTGATGCTCCATGTGGTTGTTCATGTTCATGTAAAGAAACTTCGCCAGCCAGTTGGTGCGAAAGGACCGTGTGCTTTCAAGAATCGACGGGGAGTTTTCTTGTAGTTCGGCATGCTGGATCAGACCGAATAGAAGCATGACCGGTGCACCAAAAATACGGGGCAGAACAACCAACCAGATCGGCCACCAAATGCCAAAGAAGGGTGCCGCTCCGATCACGGCGTAAAGGGCCAGCATGATGCGTGCGTTGCGAGTCATCTTTGAGAACTCTTGCTCTGGCGAGCAGTTGCGCATCATGTCAGTATATTTCTTTGTAGCCAGCAGCCAGAACACATGCACATGAAAGCGCAGCAAACCAAAGCCGGTGATCTCTGTAATCCATCCCTTCAGACCTATTGGTGTATCGAAAGGGAACTGTGCGTCCTTCTCAGGCCACCATGTGAAGGTATGATGTGAGGTGTGGGTGTAGCGTCGGTGTAGCGGTTCTTCTAGATATATCAGCGAAGATACCCACAGTACTGCTTCGTTCAACCATCGTGTTCTGAATGCAGTGCCGTGCGCGGTCTCGTGGCTCAAGGAATAAGCGGGAACAGTCAGCAAAACTCCATGCACAAACATGGCCAACCAAACCCACCATGTTCCAAGGGACATCCAAACCAGACTGCCGGTCAAGGCCAGCGCGATAAGCCATTGTAATATATATATTACACCCGGTTTATCAGATCGGGAGGCAATCGATTTCAACTTTTTTTTATCCAATTTTACGCCAGATGACGCTGCATTGGTTGGAAAATCATGAGTCACTATAAATCTCCTCAGCTTGCGTAATTTGAGTTTTCATCGTTGAGGATTGCCTTGATCTCTTCCAGATGCGACACCGCCAAATGCGGATATTCTTCCATCTCACCTGCAGTCTTCTCAGCTAAATCATCGCTCATGACCCTTAGTCTTTGACCCGTTTGAAGAGCTCGGATGTATGTTTCTGCGGCGCGTTCAAAATAATAGAGACGATTGAAGGTCTCTGCTACGGTATCACCAACCACAAGGATGCCGTGGTTTCCCATGATCATAATTTTCTTTTTCGTGTCAGACATCAGCGATGCGCATCGTTCTCCCTCATCTCCGGTGACAAGGCCGCCGAAACCATCATCAATGACATAGCGATCAAAGAAGGTAGCGGTATTTTGATCGACTGGCAAAAGTCGACTATCTTTCAAACTGGCTAACACTGTTGACCAGATTGGATGAGCGTGCATTGCGCATTTCGCTTGTGGGCAAAGCCGATGTAGCGCGCCATGCAAACCCCATGCAGCTGGGTCCGGAGCATTCGGTGCGCTCATGGTTTCAGTGTCCTGCGCATCGAACAGCATCAAATCTGTAGCGCAAACCCGCGAGAAGTGCTTGCCAACCGGGTTCATAAGGAACTGTGTTCCCTCATCATTGGTCGCCAAGCTAAAATGGTTTACGACCGCTTCGTGCATGTTCAGCCGCGCAGTCCAACGCAGTGCGGCTGCTAAATCTACGCGTTCCTGCCAGTGTCCTATATTCGCTCCATCAATAGCGAGTGTATTTTCTGTCATCAGCATAAGTGCAACCTCCTCGCGAAAATGTTATGGACACGATGGAGTATGATCATCTGGGGTAAGAGGCGAAACATACCCCTCACGGATGACGCTCTCATCGTGGGCTTTGCGGCTAAAAACCTCTCGAACCATGGGCACAAAGGTCTCGAGTGGTTCCATAGGATAGTCTGGATCAAAACTGGATTGATCCCACCGTTCACAAAATTCAGCACAAGAATCAAAAAGTGGATGATCTCGGAATTGATCGCGCGCGTCTTTGTCCCAGCCATAATGGTGGGCGTAATACAGCATCTGAAAAATGCCATGATGTTCAACGGTCCAGGCAACGTCCCATCGCACAAATGGTCGGATAACTTCTGCTGACATGCGATCATGATTCTGTGGCGCTAGCCCGTCACCGATATCATGCAAAAGTGCGCCAACCACCCAGTCTATATCAGCACCATCGCGGAGCGCGCGCGTGCCAGATTGCAACCCGTGGTCCAGGCGGGTGATTCTATATCCCTCAAGTGTGGTTTCACCAGCCTTGCGCAATTCGGTCAGGACCCGATCTGCAGTCAAAGCAAGAAAAGGTTTTTCTAGCTTGGCTAAGAGCGCATATTCTGTGGCCGTGCCATCCTTCATTGAAGTAAAGTTAACTTTCTTATTCATTGGACTGTTCCTTTTGTATACAAGCTTACAGTGCCGCAGACGAGAAACTCTATGCCCTTCCAGCTGTTTCTACGTACATGCGCTCGAGTTCTGCCTGACGTTCCATAGAATCAGGATCAAGGTCTGATGAGGCAGGTATGTCGGTTCTAAAGTGCTGATAAGCATCTTCTCCGCGCACCAATATTGCACTGTCATGGTCATGCTTAGTTTGTCGGACATGGGTTGCCAAATATTGGACATTCAATCCAATGCGACGGTCTTCGGACTTGTTGGGCATTGACGCATGGAGCGTCCAGCCGTGATGGAAGGTAGCCTCACCTGGGCGCAAAGGACAAAGTTCAGATTGGTCTTCATCTACAGATTTGACTGTCTGACCCTGCAGTAGAACATTAGTATCGTCTTCGGTCGCGGAATGCTCGACCTTACCCATTTTATGACTGCCCGGTATCATCTTCATGCACCCACTTTGTGCCGTAGCCGGAGAAAGTGCCAGCCACATGCTAACTTGATCATCGTGGCTCAAACCCCAATAAGTAAGGTCCTGATGCCAGCTGACGTGGCTTAGAGTGTGTGGCTCTTTGATAATATAGGTAACGTTGTAGAGTAGGATGTTGGGACCTATCATCTGTTCCACCATATCCAGAACCGAGGGCAATGTCGCCAATTCCAAAGCAGATGTCATGAAGGTGTGTGCTTTGGAACGATAGTGCAAAGAGCCGATTTGCTCTTCGATTTTTTCAAGTCTATTGCGATGGAGGTTTGCCGTCTCTTCGCTCAAAAAAGGAACAGGGGATACATATCCACTTTCTTCGTATTGCTTTAAGTAAGCAGCGAAATCTAGCGCCATAATCTCTCCTCACTAAATTCAAAAATTGAAGTGGTGCGCGTATTTGCTGTTATCAGCATAAGTGCCACCTCCCTACGAATAAGTCACAGACACAATGGAGTATAATCTGGTGATTGAAAAATGATAAATTCTAAGTATATTTATAATTTAAAGTAATGTAATTGGATCATGACATGACGCAATACAGCCAAGGATTGCCACCGCTAAATTGGTTGCGCAGTTTCGAGGCCTGCGCCCGGTTAGGGTCATACACCGCCGCGGCAAAAGAGCTTAACATCACCCAGCCAGCTGTGTCGCATCAGATCCGACTTCTAGAGGCACATCTACAACAAAACCTGTTTATGCGTGATGGTCGCAGAAAATGCCTTACGACTGCCGGCCACGACTATGTCTATTTCGTGCAAGAGGCCTTTGACCTACTGCGTGTTGGAACACGGTCGGTTTTTGATCCAGATCGCGGCAAATCACTGACACTGCGTGTTAACATGGCCTTCACCCTATTCTGGTTGATTCCACGATTGGATAGCCTATATCAACGCCACCCATGGATACGGCTGAACATCCTGCCCCATATCTCTGATACAGAGGAACGACCTTCCAATTTTGCGATCGAAATCGTCAATCTCGTTACGCGATCCCAAAAAAACTATCGGCCTCTGCGGGATGAATACTTCTTCCCGGTCTGTTCACCGGCATTGGTGGCATCAGGGGGCCTTGATGGTGTCCCTTTATTCGAGAGCGCTAGCACGACCGCGAATTGGGAAACCTGGCATGGCTCCAAACATTCGGGCCCTGTGCTCAGACCCGTCAACATTTCCTCGACCGTGGTGATTTCCCTTAATGCTGCAATCAATGGCGTGGGCATGGCACTGGCGCACACCAGCTTGTTCGAGACCGCGTCAGCGGCTGGGCATCTTGTTCGGCCCTATGACGGTCAGATCAAGATGCGGGAACGGTATTTCGTGAACCAGCCATGGGAAAAGGAGCAGACAGCGGCTACTCGCGCCTTTCTGGAATGGCTGGATGATCAGCTTACATCCTAAGCCAAATCTTACAGGGTCTGCCATCAGTTCCCATGGAACAGACTGGGCTGATTGCGTAGATCATGGTTTCAGGCTAAGCGTAACCATCACAAACCAAAAAGTTGTTTGGATCAGAAAAAAGGCTGACTTTTGAGCTACGTCTCAAAACATTTGCTCCTGAAGACAGACTTCTGCTTTTTGAAGGAACGAAGCAACAATCATAGCCTTCAGACAATATCCCGAAAATAGGCACCCGTAAATTAGCATCAATCGCGGACGTAGCTTGCTCATCAAGCTGAGCGATACCTTTGACGGATGCAACCGCTAAAAGGCAACTGTTGGCATAAGGAAAGTGCAAAGGCTTATTGTTTAGAGCAAGTCAACCCCGGTAAGTTCATGCCGGGTGCCTCGGGTAAAAGCGGAGACTCGGTGACGATTTGTTCCAGCCCAATTTCTTGAACCCTCTTAGTTAGTTTAAGGTCGGCAATCGGAACATCTCGGGATGGATATAGACAAGTCCCCTGACGTTTGCTTGTCTCGGCGTCACACCAGAACACAGTCTTGTCCAAAATTGGATTTTGCAAATCGGGCTTGGTATTGATCGGCTCGACCTTAAGCGCAATATCTGGATGATTTTTTGTAAAGTTCGAAAGCTGTGGCCCAAGTCAGCGCGATATGAAAATGCTGTGTGCCCCCACGCAAAGCGTTTCATCCAGTCCACCGCGCAAATTGGAAATCACTGTTTCAAGCTGCCCAAAGCGGCGTTTTGCAGCCCCCCACAGTATCTCTCCCTGAGGGGTCAGCCGGATGTGGGTATGGCGGCGTTCGAACAGCGGAAAGCTGAGCTCGCCCTCTAATTTGGATATCTGGTAACTGACTGCTCCTTTTGACATGTGCAATGCTTCACCAGCCACGGTGAAGAATATTCTCAAGCTGTCTAAAGACCAAAATCGCATGGAGTTGTTTAAAATTATTGAACAAATAGGTCAAATTTTTAGATTTGCAGAAACTCATAACCTCCGCTTAGGTCATAACGAAGACAAAATCAAATTTCCAATCAGGGGGAAAACATGACTGATAAATTTGTAAAACAGCAACAATCCTTGCTTATGCGGGGTCTTATCGACCGGCGGCAGTTTATGACATCTGCACTCGCAGCCGGTGTTGCTGTTCCAGCAGCCTTGGGTCTGGCGACACAAGCTTTCGCCGCAACACCGAAAAAAGGTGGGATGATGCGGTTCGGCATGGGCCACGGCTCAACAACAGACACACTGGACCCAGCCACCTATGAGAATGCTTGGAGTCAAAATGTAGGATATGCCTTTTCAAACCACCTTACTGAAGTGGGTCCAAACGGACAACTTCGCCCTGAACTTGCTGAAAGCTATGAAGCCTCGGCCGATGCTGCCACTTGGCGGTTTAAGATCCGCTCAGGCGTAGAGTTCCACAATGGCAAGACCCTTACGCCGCAAGATGTTGTAGACAGCTTCAACCATCACCGTGGTGAAGATTCAACATCCGCAGCCAAAGGATTGCTAACCGCGGTCAATGAAATCTCAATTGACGGCGACACCGTTGTGTTTGCTCTTGCTGATGGCAATGCTGACTTCCCGTTCATTGTATCAGATTACCACTTCTCAATACGCCCATCCAATGGTGATGGCACAATGGATTGGAGTTCAGGGATCGGAACTGGCGGATTTGTTCTGGACAGCTTTGAGCCTGGCGTTGCGGCAAAATTCACCAAGTTTCCAAATTACTGGAAAGAAGGCGCAGGCCACGCAGACTCAATCGAAATTCTGTCGTTGATTGATGGGACAGCGCGGCAGAATGCTGCGATGAACGGCGACGTAGATATCATCGACAGGGTTGATCCCAAAACAGTTAACCTGATGGAGCGTGTGCCAAATCTTAATGTTCAAGAAAGCACCGGCACATTGCACTATACCTTCCCAATGCGGTTAGATGTTGCGCCGTTTGATAACTATGACCTGCGTATGGCGCTTAAACATGCTGTAAAACGTCAGGAATTGGTTGACAAAATCCTTCTCGGACATGGTGCCTTGGGCAATGACCATCCGATCTCGACTGCGAACCCCTATCATAATGGTGATCTACCACAACGGGAGTTTGACGCAGACAAAGCGGCCTTCCACTACAAGAAATCTGGCCACTCGGGTGCGATTCAGCTGTCTGCAGCTGATGCAGCATTCGCAGGCGCGGTTGATGCGGCCCAGTTGATTGCGAACTCAGCAGCTGAAGCGGGTATCAACGTGGAAGTGGTACGTGAGCCATCTGATGGGTACTGGTCAAACGTGTGGAACAAAAAAGGCTGGTGCGCTTGCTATTGGGGCGGCCGTCCGACCGAAGACTGGATGTTCTCAGCCGCTTACACCAACGACACCGAATGGAATGATACAGCCTGGAAGGGCACTGATTCATCTGCTCGGTTCAACGAATTGGTTCAAGCAGCACGTAAAGAGCTCGACACATCAAAACGTCGCGAGCAATATTACGAAGCCCAGGCACTGGTTAATGATGATGGCGGCGCATTGGTTCCAATGTTTGCCAACTATATCTCAGCCGTGAACAAAAGAATTGGACAACCAGAAGAAAGGGCAGCCAACTGGGATCTTGATGGTGCAAAAGCCGCCGAGCGTTGGTGGGTCGAAGGCTAACTTCGCAATAACATTTGTACAGGCCGACCCCTGTTGGCCTGTACAATACCTTAATCTAACAGAGCGGTGATTTCCCTTGCATCCTGTATTTAGAACGGTTCTTGAGCGTTTAGGCTTGGGGCTTGCCACACTATTTATCGTCTCAATCATTATTTTTTCGGCGATAGAAATGTTACCCGGAGACTTTGGTGAAGCGGTACTTGGACAGGCTGCAACCAAAGAAACGGTGGCTGCATTTCGCCGTGAACTTGGGCTGGATGAGCCGGCATATATGCGATATGCACAGTGGATAGGTAACGTTGTGCAAGGTGACCTCGGCACCTCATTTTCTGGCCGCAATGCGTCTGGGATAGACCGCTCCCGCCCCGTCGTAGATCTTATAGCTCCACGGTTGTGGAACACTCTGTTTTTGGCTTCTATGACAGCGATTATCGCGGTTCCTATCGCCCTTGCGCTGGGAATAACCAGCGCGCTTTACCGCAATTCGATTTATGATCGCACCGTCAACACGGCGACGCTAACAACGATTTCCTTTCCGGAATTCTTTGTCGCTTATATCCTTATCCTTTTGCTCGCTTCGCTCTGGCCGGTGTTTCCATCTCTGGCAAACGTTGATGCGGCGACACCGCTTGCAGAGCGAATGTTTAAAGCCGCCCTGCCGGCTATGACGCTCACGCTTGTGATTGTTGCGCATATGATGCGGATGACCAGGGCCGCTATTATCAATTTGCTGGCCAGCCCTTATATCCAAATGGCGCGTCTGTCTGGCGCATCCCAAACAGAAGTCATCATCAAACACGCGCTGCCCAATGCCTGGGCACCAATTGCCACTGTGATTGCGTTTAACCTTGCCTATCTGGTGGTTGGCGTTGTGGTGGTAGAGGTTGTGTTTGTCTATCCGGGCGTCGGTCAACTGATGGTGGATGCCGTGACAAGTCGGGATATTCCGGTCGTGCAAGGCTGCGCCCTGATTTTTGCAATGACCTATATCCTGCTTAATCTGACAGCCGATATCATTGGCATCATAACAAACCCGAGGCTTCTGCACCCGAAATGACACAAGACCCTGAAACCTATTCTGCACTTGGCGAAGTCGGCGCTTTTCAAGAACGCCGTACTCTTTGGACAAGAATAAAGCTGGATTTAAAGAAATCACCGATGACCGCCCGCTTTGGGATGTCTGTCATTCTTATCTACGCTATTGTCGCCATCTTTGCGCCGCTCCTGGCACCCTATGGCGAAGCAGAAGTGTTCCCAGTGCCCTATGCGCCTTGGAGTTCTGAGTTTATCTTCGGCACAGATCAAATTGGGCGCGATATTTTCTCGCGGATGATATATGGTGCTCGCAATACTGTTGGCATTGCAGTTGCAACGACATTATTAGCATTTCTCATCGGTGGTGCTCTTGGGCTTGCAGCGGCCATAAACCGGTCCTGGCTAGATCAGTTTCTAAGCCGGACAGTGGATGTTTTAATGGCCATCCCCAGTCTTATTTTTGCGCTGGTTCTGCTGTCAATTTTTGGCTCAACCGTAATTAACCTTATAATAATAATCGCCGTTCTAGACAGCACGCGTGTGTTCCGTTTAACCCGTGCTGTGGCCATTAATGTTGTGGTTATGGATTATGTTGAAGCCGCCCGCCTGCGGGGCGAAGGTATTGGATGGATTATGCGCCGCGAAATTTTGCCCAATATCATGCCGCCACTGGTTGCTGAGTTTGGACTGCGTTTCTGCTTTGTGTTTCTTGCAATTGCAGCGCTGTCTTTCTTGGGTGTTGGCATTCAACCGCCCACTGCGGATTGGGGATCAATGGTCCGCGAAAATGCGTCTTTAATCCAATTTGCGCAATATGATCTAAAAGCCGGTCTGACCCCCCTGCTGCCCGCATCAGCGATTGCACTGCTGACAGTGGCAGTGAATTTTGTCGTGGATTGGTTCCTACAGAAAACAAGTGGTATTCGCGATGAATAAGAGCAGTCCAAAAGGCGATATCCTGCTTGATATCAAAGGCCTGAAAATCCAAGGGTTTTCAGATGAAAAGTGGCATGACATCGTCAATGGCGTTGACCTTACACTGCGGCGCGGTGAGGTCATGGGACTTATTGGCGAATCTGGTGCCGGAAAATCCACTCTGGGTCTTGCCGCTATGGGCTATACCCAGCCAGGTTGCCGGATAACAGCCGGGGAAATTATCTTTGACGGTGTGGACTTGGCAAAGTTAAGCGACGCTGAAAAGCGAAAGTTCTGGGGCAACCGGATGACCTATGTGGCACAATCTGCCGCCGCCTCTTTCAATCCGGCACATCGGCTCATCGCGCAGACCACAGCCTCTACCATTCGCGCTGGCCTTAAAGATCGCAGCGAAGCTTACAGCGATGCGCGTATCCTTTATGATGCATTAAATTTACCCGACCCCGAACATATTGGTGACCGCTACCCGCATCAGGTATCAGGCGGGCAATTACAACGCGTCATGACCGCAATGGCAATGTCACCGCGGCCGGATTTAATTGTTTTTGATGAGCCCACCACCGCGCTTGATGTGACTACGCAGGTGGAAGTGTTGTCTTCAATGCGCAAAATTGTTGAAGAGTTTAATACGGCTGCGATTTACATCACCCATGATCTCGCTGTGGTAGCCCAGATGTCAGATTTTATAAAAGTTCTGCGCTACGGCTATGAGGTGGAAGAAGCCCCGACCCGTGAGATGTTAAGTACGCCAAAAGAAAGCTATACCAAATCGCTTTGGTCAGTGCGTGCGTTAGAAAAGCAAGAGCAAGAAATAGGTCAGAGCATCTTGTCCTTAAAAGGCATTGATGCCGCCTATGGCGCGTCAAAGGTTTTGTTCGACGTCGATATCGAAGTTCCCAAAGGATCAACTGTCGCAGTGGTTGGCGAATCTGGTTCGGGAAAATCGACAACGGCGCGGGTGATCACCGGCCTGCTGCCGCAAACCGCCGGCAGTGTTCATTTTGACGGCACCGAATTGCCACCAGCATTGGCAGATCGCAGCAAAGACCAAAAGCGCCGTATTCAAATGATTTATCAAATGGCGGACACGGCGATGAACCCGCGTCAAACAGTGCGCGATATTATAGGCAGGCCGCTGGAATTCTATCTTGATCTGCGCGGCAAAGCCAAAAATGACCGTATTACTGAGTTGCTTGAGATGATTGAACTGGACGGCCGCTTTCTAGAGCGTCTTCCAAGCGAATTGTCAGGGGGTCAGAAACAGCGCATTTGTATCGCTCGGGCTTTGGCCGCCAATCCAGATTTTGTGATTTGCGACGAAGTTACCTCGGCTCTTGATCAGATCGTTCAGGAAGGCATTCTAAAGCTGCTGCTGCGTCTGCAAAAGGAATTGGGACTAACCTATCTGTTTATTACACATGATATTTCAACGGTTAAAGCCATTTCGGATCAGGTCGTGGTCATGAACGAAGGAAAAGTCGTTGAACAGGGCCGAAAAACCGAAGTCTTTCAACCGCCACATCCCGATTATACTGAGTTATTGCTGTCTTCCGTGCCCGAAATGGATCCAGATTGGCTAACAAACCTAAATGCCAAACGCGCCGATTTGAAAGGTTAAGCGATTATCTAAGGTCCCTTTTAATCTTTTGCGAGATGTCCTTTTCGAAGATCAACGCCTCGTTTTCATAAGCCTCTAGGCGTGCTGTAAGATGAAAATACTCGGCGTCTGAAACCATTTTGGCATATTAAGATTTAGAGCAGCCAAGCGTTCATGCGTCGATCCACTTTAAAAATGATTCAAAAGAATAAGCGATCCATATTTTTAAGTCTGCACCAACAACCAATCAATCATTGC
>Ga0228672_1000630_pt1 | contig 16571 bp, 12 predicted proteins | sample 90DmetaG_FD_182788 | JGI IMG/M metagenome (GOLD analysis project Ga0228672, IMG submission 182788) | Seawater microbial communities from Monterey Bay, California, United States - 90D | ecosystem: Environmental > Aquatic > Marine > Coastal | place: USA: California | collected 2016-11-08 | reverse complement strand
ACATTGTTTTAAAAATTTCGAAATTACGCTACAAAAGAGCGCAACTCCTAGGTTATGAAACGCACTCACATTTTGTGTTAGAAGAACGAATGGCAAAAACCCCTGAAGCAGTGCGCACTTTTTTAGAGGATCTCTTGGGAAAAGCTCTTCCTGCTGCAAAAAAAGAATTTGAGGAACTACAGGATTTTGCTAAAAATCTAGACGGTATCGACCGTCTCGAAAAATGGGATAGCGCCTATTACTCTGAAAAACTAAAACAACAACGCTTCAATTTTGATGACGAACAGTTAAAACCTTTTTTTAAATTAGAACATGTTATTGAAGGCGCCTTTGGGGTTGCCCAAAAATTATTTGGAATAACGTTTATACAAACAGATGAAATTGACACCTACCACAACGATGTCATGACCTATAAAGTTGAGGATTCAAAACAAAATTTAGTCGCCATTTTTTATGCAGATTTTTTTCCTAGAGCCGGCAAGCGTAACGGTGCTTGGATGACCTCATTCAAATCTCAACATCAAAAAAACAACATAAATGAAAGACCACACGTGTCCATCGTTTGTAATTTCACAAAACCAACCGCAACAAAACCATCGTTGTTAACATTTAACGAAGTTACCACACTGTTTCATGAGTTTGGACACGCCCTTCATGGAATGCTAGCAAACACTGTGTATCCGAGTTTATCTGGAACCAGCGTGGCATGGGACTTTGTAGAACTCCCAAGTCAAATTATGGAAAATTGGTGTTATGAAAAAGAAGCGTTAGCACTCTTTGCAAAACACTACGAGACTGGGGAGTCTATTCCTATGGAACTTATTGACAAAATAAAAGCAGCCTCTACATTCCAACAAGGAATGCAAACACTTAGACAGTTAAGTTTTGGTTTATTAGACATGAGTTGGCACGGAATTAACCCTACCAAAATAACAGATGTAAAGCAACATGAAACCGTTGCATTTCTAGAGACTCAATTATTTCCGGATGTGCCGCAAAATTGTATGTCAACAGCATTTGCACACATCTTTCAAGGAGGGTATTCATCTGGATACTACAGCTACAAATGGGCCGAAGTTTTAGATGCTGATGCGTTTGAGTATTTTAAAGAAAATGATCTTTTTGACCCAAAAATTGCTGCAGCTTTCAAAACGCATATATTAAGTAAAGGAGGGACTCAAGACCCTTTAGAATTGTATGTTAAATTTAGAGGTCAAAAACCAAAATCAGAAGCCTTACTAAAACGATCCGGCCTTTTGAACTAGAGTAAAAACAATTGCAAAAATAACTGCTAGAACAGGAACTGCTTCCACCCAAAAAGAGGCATAATATCGTCCTTGTTGTTTATTGCTTTTAGACAAAAACACTGCTGTTAGTACACTAATAAAGCAAACCGTTAAAAAATTATTTTGATTGAACTGATGTTTAAACAATTCTAATAAAATAGAATCTCCTAACAAAGCATAACCTATAAGCCTAGTGTTTTTAATTCCAATTTTTTGAGGGATGGTTGAAAGGTGAACTTGATCTTCGTCTAAATCGCGAATTTCAAAAGGAAGCATCAAGACTATGACAATAAATGTGCGTTGTACCGCTAAAATCCAATGGTCCATATTTAGCACCAACTTGGATTCTAACACAGGCAATACTGCCGTTGTCATCGCCCAAACAAATGCAATAATATAAATTTTAACACCGCCTATTGACCTTAAGTTTTTCGGCGTTTTGAAACCCATAGGGATGGCATAGAAAAAAGTAATTAAAGCCAAAAAAACAAAAAGAATTTGAGTGTTTTGATGCAATTGAAAAAACACAACTACAAAACCCATAAAACTCAAAAAAGACACCAATTGAATGTATTTTAATCGGGTGGTAAGGGAGCGGTAATAAAACTTCGTGAGTCCAAAATATTTAACGAAATTATAGCCTGAAACAGAACCACAAAAGACGGCAGAGTAAAAACTATTAGAATGCTCTAATTCAAATTCATAAGCTGTTAAAATACAAAAAGAAAGCACTGCAAGCGCAACATGTATGCTACAATTAATATAGAAATCAAGGGCACGTTTAAAACGAATCATAATACAAAAATAAGTAAACTGTTAATAACCCTAATATTTGTTTGATAACTTTAATTATTAGAAAATTAAATCTTTATTAAATTCCTTAATTTTGCTATCTATTTATGAATCCTGCACGATGAAAACAGATGTATTTGCCTCAAGGCATATTGGACCAAGAGAAGCACACTCCAGTGAAATGCTGCAGCTTGTTGGATCAAATTCTGTCGAAGAACTGATCCGTGAAACCGTTCCAGACAACATTCGACTCCAATCCCCATTAAATCTGGAAGCTCCCTTAAGTGAACAAGAATATCTTGAACACATTCATCAGCTGGCCTCAAAAAATAAAGTTTTTAAATCTTTTATTGGAATGGGCTACCACCCCTCCAATCTTCCGGCAGTTATTCAACGAAATATTTTAGAAAACCCGGGTTGGTACACCGCTTATACACCCTACCAAGCTGAAATTGCACAAGGGCGTTTAGAGGCTTTGTTAAATTATCAAACCATGATTTCTGACTTGACAGGAATGGAACTTGCCAACGCCTCATTGTTGGATGAAAGTACTGCAGCTGCTGAAGCAATGGCACTCTTATTTGCTGTCCGTCCAAAAACACAAGCAAAAGCAGGTATCGTAAAGTTTTTTGTTTCAAATGAAGTACTGCCACAAACACTATCTGTCTTAAAAACACGTGCAACTCCAATTGGAATTGAACTTATAGTAGGAGCTGTTGATACTTTTAACTTTTCAACAGATTTTTTTGGTGCACTTCTTCAATATCCAGGAAAATCAGGCGTAATTATGGATTTGAAACGCTTTATTTCTAAAGCGAATCAAAACGAAATAAAAGTAGCCGTTTCTGCGGATATACTTAGTTTAGTTGTGTTAGAATCTCCAGGAAAATTGGGTGCAGATGTTGTAGTTGGCACCACTCAACGTTTCGGAATTCCGATGGGTTATGGCGGACCACATGCAGCTTATTTTGCTACAAAAGAACTCTACAAACGATTTATTCCGGGAAGAATAATTGGAGTCACTAAAGACATGGATGGTAATCGTGCTTTGCGAATGGCGCTCCAAACACGTGAACAACATATCAAAAGAGATCGGGCAACTTCAAATATTTGTACCGCGCAAGTACTACTTGCAGTAATGGCAGGAATGTATGCCGTATATCATGGACCAAAAGGTCTAAAATATATTGCTAATAAAATTCATTATACTACCGTCGCTTTAGCCGAGATACTAGAAAGCTTAGAGTTTGAATTAGTACACCAATCCTTTTTTGATACCATTCAAGTCAGGGTGCCTGAAAATTCTGAGCTCAAAACTAAAGCAGAACAACATAAAGTTAATTTTTATTATCCAGATAAAACAACCGTTTCTATCTCAATAAATGAAACCACAACGCTTTCGGATCTAAACTTGATAGTCTCTATTTTTGCCGACGTTTATGGTAAAAAGACATCTCAACTTGAAGAATTAAGTTCAAACACAAGAATCCCTGAAACTGCACAACGTGGTTCTGAGTTCATGACCAATGTGATTTTCAACAGTCACCACTCAGAAACAGAACTGATGCGTTACATTAAACGTTTAGAGCGTAAAGATTTGTCCTTAAACTTCTCTATGATTTCATTGGGGTCTTGTACAATGAAACTCAACGCTGCCGTAGAAATGCTGCCATTAAGCTGGCCAAACTGGGGAAATATTCATCCGTTTGCTCCGCTAGATCAAGTGGAAGGCTACCGAACTGTACTCACCAAACTCGAAGCGCAACTCACAGAAATTACTGGGTTTGCAGGGACATCCCTTCAGCCAAATTCAGGAGCGCAAGGTGAATTTGCTGGACTAATGGTCATCAGAGCTTATCACGAGTCTAGAGGGGATATGCATCGAAAAATCTGTATCATTCCATCATCTGCACACGGAACTAATCCAGCGAGTGCAGTAATGGCAGGAATGAAAGTTGTCGTGACAAAATCCTCTGAAAATGGGAATATTGATGTAAAGGATTTAAGAGAAAAAGCAACTCTCCATAAAGATAATTTAGCAGCCTTAATGGTAACCTACCCCTCCACCCACGGAGTATATGAGTCTGCGATTAAAGAAATCACTCAAATTATTCATGATAATGGTGGTCAGGTTTATATGGATGGTGCAAACATGAATGCACAAGTAGGTCTGACTAATCCTGGGAATATTGGTGCCGATGTATGTCACTTGAACCTTCACAAAACCTTTGCAATTCCACATGGTGGTGGAGGACCTGGTGTTGGCCCGATATGTGTGGCAAAGCAATTAACACCATTTTTACCAGGAAATCCTCTAATTGAAACAGGAGGCTCTGTAGCCATTAGTTCTATTTCGGGGGCGCCCTTTGGATCTTCTTTAGCTTGTTTAATTTCCTACGGCTACATTAGAATGCTTGGCGCTAAAGGATTGACCGATTCTACAAAAATTGCGATCCTAAATGCCAACTATATCAAAGAGCGTCTTGAAGGACATTATGAAGCATTATACTCTGGAGAACAAGGACGTGCGGCTCATGAAATGATTATTGATTGTCGCAGTTTTAAAACCAACGGTATTGAGGTAGTGGATATTGCCAAACGACTTATGGATTTCGGATTTCATGCGCCAACTGTATCCTTTCCTGTGGCTGGCACCATGATGATTGAACCCACAGAAAGTGAAAGCAAAGCAGAAATGGATCGTTTTTGTGATGCCATGATTGCGATTCGAAAAGAAATTGAAACCGCAACTAAAGACCAACCTAATAACCCCCTAAAAAATGCACCCCATACACAAGAAATGCTCACTAAAGATATATGGGAGTTCCCTTACAGTCGAGCGGTTGCTGCATTTCCATTAGATTATATAAAAGAAGATAAATTTTGGCCGTCTGTCCGTCGAGTGGATGATGCCTATGGCGATCGAAATTTAATATGTACATGTGCTCCAATAGAAGCATATGAAGAAGCTTAATACACACACTATGAATATCAAAATTACAGGGGTCGGGAGTTACATTCCAAAACTAGTACAGAAAAATGAAGCCTTTCAACAGCATACATTTTTAAACATTGATGGATCAGAAATCCCATCTTCTAATGAGGTGATCGTAAAAAAATTTAAAGCCATTACCGGAATTTCCGAACGCCGCTACGCAGAAAGTCATCTGACAGCTTCTGACCTAGGAGCATTAGCCGGTAAAAAAGCAATTGAAGATGCTGCAATCGATCCTGAAACTTTAGATTACATCATTCTTGCACATAACTTTGGAGATGTCAAATCAGGGTCTATTCAGAGTGATATTTTACCGTGTTTAGCCGCGCGAGTAAAAAATAGTTTAAAAATAAAAAATCCAAAATGTGTGGCTTATGACATTCTTTTTGGATGTCCTGGTTGGGTTGAAGGCGTCATTCAAGCGCAAGCTTTTATTAAAGCAGGCATGGCAAAACGATGTTTAGTTATTGGAGCAGAAACACTTTCAAGAGTGGTCGACCCACACGACAGAGATTCTATGATTTACTCGGACGGAGCTGGTGCTACCATTATTGAATCATCGGATGACGAAGGGGGTATTTTATCTCACGAATCTGCATCTTACACACTTGACGAGGTTTATCATTTGTTTTTTGGATGTTCAAACAACAAGTCTTTTGAGGAAGACACGCGTTTCATAAAAATGTACGGTCGTAAAATTTATGAGTTCGCTTTATCTAATGTCCCAGCTGCAATGAAAACATGTTTAGACAACAGTGGTGTGGATATCACCGATGTGAAAAAAATATTAATTCATCAGGCCAATGAAAAGATGGACGAGGCTATTATAAATCGGTTCTACAGACTTTATAAAACCCCTGTACCTGAAGGCATTATGCCGATGAGTATTCATAAATTAGGGAACAGTTCTGTTGCAACTGTACCAACCTTGCTTGACCTCATTAAAAGTGGTCAAATGGAAGGCCATAAACTAAACAAAGGAGATATTGTTATATTTGCTAGTGTCGGTGCGGGAATGCACATCAACGCTATCACCTATAAATACTAATATGTACGCCAACAATTTTCCTAAGAAACGTTATAAACTTACACTGAAATTTCTTAGACAACACATTGCGCCAACAGAAACTATTTTGGATTTAGGTGTTGAAAATCCATTTTCTGAACTCCTAAAAACAGAGGGGTTCAAGGTAAAAAATACTAGCGGAGAGGATTTAGATCTTGACATCAGCGCACTTGAAACTGACAAGTCTGATGTTGTGACCGCTTTTGAAATTTTTGAACATTTGCTCTCTCCTTTTACTGTTTTACAAAATATCCAGTCCAAAAAACTGGTTGCTAGTATTCCACTCAGATTATGGTTTGCATCTGCATACCGTAGTAAAACTGACCCTAGAGACCGTCATTTTCATGAGTTTGAATCTTGGCAGTTTGATTGGTTATTAGAAAAAGCAGGCTGGAGAATCATCGCTAGCGAACAATGGACGAATCCTACCAATAAAATTGGGTTTAGACCTTTGCTCCGTTGGTTTACGCCGAGGTATTATATTGTTTATGCCGAAAGAATTTGAGATTTTATATTGTCATACCGGCCCATAATGAAGCTGATTTTATTGGCAGAACACTCCATTCACTCATAAATCAGAGTTTACGACCTGCTAAAATTGTGGTGGTGGACGATCATTCATCTGATGCAACAGCATCCATCGTTACAGATTTATCCAAACAATACCCCTGGATTTCATTGGTTTCAAATTCCTCAACAGAAGCACACTTGCCTGGCGAGAAAATTATAACCGCTTTTTACAAAGGTTTTGAATCCTTAGATTCAAAATACGATGTTGTTTGTAAATTTGATGCGGATGTAATATTTCCCCAAAATTATTTGGAAACTCTTGCTCAGCATTATACCAGAAATCCAAAACTTGGGATGGTTGCAGGGCATTGTTATATAGAACAAAATGGAAGTTGGGTGTTGGAAAATCTAACCTCCAAAGATCACATTCGAGGAGGCTTAAAAGCATACAAAAAAACTTGTTTTACGGAAATTGGAGGCTTAAAAAAATCGATGGGCTGGGATACTATTGACGAATTGTTGGCACTTTATCACGGTTGGGAATTTGAAACGGATGCGACATTGCATGTAAAACACCTCAAGCCAACCGGGGCGAATTATAACAAAAGTGCTAAATATTTGCAGGGAACTGCACTGTATAAAATGCGTTACGGCTTTATTTTAGCCTTTTTATCGGCCTTAAAATTAGCCTACAAAAAGCGCCGGATAACGCTTTTTTGGGATTATATCTCTGGCTACATTAAAGCCTATAATCAGAACGAAGCCTTTCTAATTGATAAAGATCAAGGGGCATTTGTAAGAGCGTATCGTTGGAAAAATATCAGGCGTAAATTTAGACTTCTACGCTAACCATCCAATTCAATTCGTCAGCAAGTGTTCCAATTCTAATGCCATTTATGGTGTCCAAAACCAATTGACCCACCGGACTTGTATTTGAGACATGAATGAGCGAATCTTTATATCCAATCTCCTGAATCATTGCAATACCCACGGCAGTACCTGTCCCAAATGCTTCTTCTAATTGACCGTTATTTGAGGCTTCAACAACTTCATCAATTGTGATGGGTCGCTCTACGACTTCATAGCCTTTATGACGTAAAAATTCAATCACACTCATACGGGTTATGCCTGCTAAAATCGATCCGTCTAAAGAAGGAGTTACAAAGACGCCATTAATCTTAAAAAAGATATTCATGGTGCCTACTTCTTGAATGTACTTAAATTCATTAGCATCTAACCAAAGGACTTGATCAAATCCTTTGGATTTAGCAATTTCGGTTGGTAGTACAGCAGCTGCATAATTTCCTGCGGCTTTAGCTTCTCCTGTGCCTCCATGTGCCGCCCGAATAAAAGTGGTCTCTGCATACAAACGAACACGGTTAGTATAAATTGGTTTTGAAGGCGAGGCCATCACAATAAATTTATAAGAATTTGCAGCACGCATTCCAATAAAGGCTTCATCGGCAAACATAAAAGGACGCAAATACAATGCACTACCTTCATGAGGTGGTATCCATTTTTGGTCCAAATGCACCAATTGTTTCAAGGCCTCTACAAACAATGTTTCAGAAAACTCAGGCATCCCCAAACGTCGGGCACTAAAATTAAGACGTTCTGCATTTTTTTCGGGGCGGAATAATAAAGGGGTTCCTGTTGCACTGAGGGTTGCTTTCATCCCCTCAAATAAGGCTTGCCCATAATGCAAGGCCATACAGGCTGGGTGCATTGGAATCATTCCCATAGGTGTTATTCTGGGGTTTTTCCATTGCCCATCTTCATAGTCACATACAAACATATGATCTGTAAATGTGCGTCCTAAGGCAATGGTGTCAAAATCAAGTGTATCAACTTTTGACTCCTTAACTGTTGTTATTGAAATGGCATTTGACATGGGTATAAAGCGGTTTTAAATAGAATTAACTACTTGTTATTTAAACTTTTTTAACTGTGTTTTAGTGATCTCACTAAGTACCAAGCGACCACTAATTGAGGCGCGTTCATTTAATAATTCACTCCAATGGTCGGTGCCCTCCCAAAAAATTTTTTTTAACTTCTCAAGAGCTTCAGGATTGTAGTTACACAATTGTTCTGCCAGTTGCTGTACTTCAGAATCTAAGCTTTCTATTGACGAACATAGTTTCATAAATAACCCTTTTTCTTGGGCCCACTGTGGCGAGAAAAAACGAGAAGCTTCTAAGCTTAACTGAGACATGGCAGTTGAGCCTATCTTACGACTTACTGCAGGTTCGATCACAAAAGGACCAATTCCAATAGTAAGTTCGCTAAGCTTTATTTCTGAATGGGTTGTTGCTATACAATAATCGGTCGCAGCCGCTAACCCAACACCCCCTCCAACTGCTTTTCCCTGAACACGACCAACAGTAATTTTAGGACACTTGCGAAGCGCGTTAATCACATTTGCAAAGCCTTCAAAAAATGCGGCACCTTCTTGCGGATTTGAAATTGCTATCAATTCGTCAAAACTAGCACCCGCACAAAAGGTACGGTCGCCACCACTTTTTAGTACAATAATTGCGATAGATGAATCTAAACTAGCAGTTTCAATTAATTCCGTGAGCTTGGCTAATAGTGCTGCTGGTAATGCATTGTGAGGCGGATTATAAAATTCAATATAACCGACTTTATTTTCTACAGTTAAGTGTACGTAGGAAGCTGACATATTACATGAATTTGTTTTGGCTAATATACTAGAATTTTAGGGTTTTAACTAGTACTCTAAAACTTCATAAACGGAAATCGAGTCTCCAAGACTTGTGCCTTCTTGGTTAAGGTTGATAAAAATGTAAGATGCTCTGGAGCCGATGGATTAAACGGTTTGTGAGCAAAGCCTTTTTGCAGTTGATTCACCTCTTCCATGATAGAATTTGTCTCAGCATGGATCCAAACAGATTTAAATTTTCCCCATATATAATCGACAGCTATAGGATTCGGGTGTACCATATCTTTTTTATAAAAGCGGTAATCGCGAAGCTCATCCATGACCAATTCATAAGATGGAAAATAGTGCATATTTTTGGTTGTGTTTATCACGGAATGAAGTGCCGCTATAAGATGGGCTTTACTTTGATTATTTTCGACAAAACCATCTTTAAGGTGTCGAACAGGAGATATTGAACACACTACAGACACAGATGAGTTAAACGATTTAAGGATTGATAACATCGTTTTAAAGCTGTCCTCCAGTTGTTGGATGCTCAAAATAGATTTTTCAAATTCTTTTTGTGGTTGTTTATGGCAGTTTGCAACAATTGTTTTTGACTCTATATGTTCATAAACCCAAGCCGTTCCAAACGTTAAAAAAACATGCGATGCAGTCTTTAGTTGATTTTGAGTTGATTTCAATTCCAGATTTAGCTGGGCCAAAATTTCGGTTTGAGATGTCGAACTCAATCGCGAATGGGCTTGGAAACTTTGCCAACAACCATTACTAAAAAACACATCCTTTTCAGTGTATGGGGTGTTGTGATGTGCTCTTTTAAGTAATTCTAAAATCGCAATGGGATGAAACAATACACCTAAGGGGTTTACCTTGTTTGGAAATTTATAATATGAAAATTTCTCCGCAATATTTTCAGCAAAACAAGAGCCTAACAACACCAATTTTGAATGGTAGTTAATGGCGGGCACTTGTTTTTCTAAAGGGAGTTGTGTTTGAAGTTTCACCTGTTTAGATTATACGATATAGGATTTGGCTTTTTCTAAAGCTTCTGGCAATCCCGCTGGATGCTTTCCACCTGCAGTCGCGTAAAACGGTTGTCCACCACCACCTCCTTGAATATATGTTCCAAGTTCGCGAACAATAGTTCCTGCATTTAACCCTTTAGAGGCTACTAATCCTTTGGATACAAAACACGACAATAATGCTTTTCCTTGAGATTCCGTTCCAAAAAGAAGCACTGAGTTATCAAATTCTTGGCCGATTTCAAAAGACAAATCCTTAATACCTGCAGCGTCCAAATCGACTAACTTTGCTAGGAATTGAATTCCATTAATGGTTTCAATTTCTTGTTTTAAATTTCCTTTCATAGACGCGGCTTTGTCTTTTAAAAGGGCTTCAATTTGTTTTTTGAGTTTTGAATTTTCAGATTTAAGATCATTCAACGATTTTACAGGGTCGCTGGAGTTATTAAGAGCTAGTTTAATTTGGTCATAACTCGCATTGTTCTGAACATAAAATTCTTTTGCAGCATCATTAGTAATTGCCTCAATACGACGAATTCCTGAAGCTACAGCACCTTCCGACTTGATTTTAAAATGCCAAATATCAGCGGTATTTTTAACATGAGTTCCTCCACAGAGTTCAATCGAATTTCCAAAACGAACAGTGCGAACTACATCGCCATATTTTTCGCCAAAAAGCGCTATTGCCCCTTCCGAAACGGCTTGTTCCATTGGTACGGCTGGCTGCACTATTCGATCTAGTTTGCCTTCAATCCGCGCATTTACAAAATTTTCAATTTGTTTTAATTCATCAGGAGTAACTTTTGCAAAATGAGAAAAATCAAAACGTAAATATTTAGAGTGTACTGCAGAGCCTTTTTGTTCTACATGAGTACCTAAAATTTCTCTCAAAGCTTGATGCAACAAATGGGTAGCTGTATGGTTACATTCAGTGCGGAATCGTTGATTTACATCGACTACTGCTGTGAATGTATCTGTGAGGTTTTTGGGTAAACTTTTTGCAATATGAACAGCTACATTGTTCTCTCTTTTCGTGTCAAGAATGTAAATGATATCTCCGTTAGCTGCTTCCAAATAGCCTTTATCGCCTACCTGTCCCCCACTTTCTGAGTAGAATGGTGTGAGATTAAATACCAGTTGATATTGCTCTCCGTATTTTGCGGAGGTAAATTTCCTATATTTAGCAAGTTTTACAGAAGATTTCAATACTTCATAACCTACGAATTCTTGTACATCGTCATCTAAAATGATGGTCCAGTCATCGGTTGAGACTTCACTTGCTGCTCTAGAACGAGTTTTTTGTTTTTGAAGTTCTTTTTCAAATCCAACCGTATCCAGAGTCATGTTTTTTTCGCCTAAAATCAGTGCGGTTAAATCTACAGGAAATCCATAGGTGTCATACAATTCGAAGGCTTTATCGCCAGAAACTTGTTCGCCTCTAGTTGTCTCAATAATTCGATCTAACAACACCAACCCTTGATCGAGGGTTCTTAAAAAGGATGTTTCTTCTTCTTTAATCACATTTTGGATTAATTGTTTTTGCACTAAAAGTTCTGGAAAAACAGCACCCATTTGTTTAGTTAGTACAGAAACCAATCGGTACATAAATGGTTGTTTTAAATCCAAAAAGGTAAAACCATAACGTATGGCACGTCTCAATATTCTACGGATCACATAACCCGCTCCTGTGTTGCTAGGCAATTGTCCATCAGCAATAGAAAACGCTACTGCTCTTACATGATCGGATATGACACGAATGGCTATATCTTGTTTTGGTTCGTCGGCGTAATCTCTTCCCGAAATAGTTTCAATTTCTCGAATAATGGGAGTAAAAACATCGGTATCATAATTTGAATTTACATTTTGGAGCACCATACAAAGGCGTTCAAACCCCATACCAGTATCAATATGTTTATTTGGTAAAGCCACTAAACTTCCGTTCGCTTTGCGGTTATATTCCATAAAAACCAAATTCCAAATCTCAACCACTTGAGGATGATCTTTATTAATCAATTCCTGACCCGATACTTTATCTTTTTCTTCTTTAGAACGAATATCAACATGAATTTCACTACAAGGTCCACAAGGTCCTTGTTCGCCCATTTCCCAAAAATTATCGTTTTTGTTTCCCATCAAAATACGGTCTTCAGGGATCAATGCTTTCCAGAATTCATAAGCTTCGGAATCCATTGAAGTGCCATCTTCTTTACTACCTTCAAATACGGTTACATACAGAATTTCTTTGTCTATTTTATAGACTTCTGTCAATAATTCCCAAGCCCATTCAATGGCTTCTTTTTTGAAATAATCTCCAAAACTCCAATTCCCCAACATTTCAAAAAGCGTGTGGTGGTAGGTATCATACCCTACTTCTTCCAAGTCGTTGTGTTTTCCTGAAACTCTTAAACATTTTTGAGTATCGGTTATTCTATTTTTGGGCGGTGTGTCTTGACCCAAAAAATAGGCTTTAAAAGGAGCCATTCCCGAATTGACAAATAACAGAGAAGGATCATCTTTTACAACCATCGGAGCTGATTGTAAAACCTGGTGTTTTTTGGATTCAAAAAAGGTTAAAAATTGAGATCTTATATCTTGAGATTTCATATAAAAATGTTAAGCTTAGTGTAATAATTTGTTTTTAGTTCGAAACAATTTATATATTTGTTCTAAAGGTCCTCTATCATTTTAAATAATAAGGTCTTATTTCCAACAAAAATAGAACTTTTTAGGCAATGTCTAATGTAAAATATTATTACGATCCCGAAACACTTACGTATCGTCAGATAGTTCGTAAAAAAAGAACCGCCTTTAAGCATACATTTATGTTTTTATTAGCGGCTGGTATTTTTGGGTTTATATTTGTTTCTATTGGAGGTCACTATTTTGAATCTCCTCGAGAAAAAGCTCTAAATCGTGAGCTGGAAAATCTAGAGCTTCACTTCAATCTTCTAAATAAAAAGATGGAAGAAGTTGAAGCAGTTTTAACAAATATTGAAGATCGCGATAATGCGATTTACCGTCTTTATTTTGAAGTCAATCCTATACCAGAAGCCCAACGCAAACAAGGACTTGGTGGAGTCAACCGCTATAAAAAATATGATGGGTTCAATAACTCGGAGTTAATTATCGACGCAAATAAACGTATTGATATTCTTCAAAAGCGCATAATAGTCCAGTCCAAATCTCTTGATGAGATCACCAATCTGGCAAAAGACAAAGAGAGTTTTTTGGCCAAGATTCCAGCTATCCAGCCCATCAAAAATGAAGATTTGACCCGCATGGCATCTGGATATGGATATCGAAGTGATCCTTTTACAAAGGTTCGAAAATTTCATTATGGAATGGATTTTACAGCTCCACGTGGTACACCAATTTATGCGACCGGCGATGGCGTGATTAAACGTGCAGATGGGCGTTCATCGGGTTATGGACGTCACATTAGAATTGATCATGGCTATGGTTATATTAGTTTGTATGCCCACCTTTACAAGTATAATGTTAGAAGAGGTCAAAAAGTAAAACGAGGTGATCTTATTGGTTATGTAGGGAGCACAGGACGCTCACAGGCACCACACTTGCACTATGAAGTCTGGAAGGATAAAAAACGTATTAACCCTGTTAATTTTTATTACGGAAACCTGAGCCCTGAAGAATTTGATACGTTATTAGCAATTGCATCCCTTGAAAATCAATCTTTAGATTAATGCATTTAGACCTTCCTACAAAACGCTATTATAGTATAGGAGAAGTCGCAAAAGCATTTGATGTCAATGCGTCTTTGATTCGCTTTTGGGACAAGGAATTTGATGCGCTTAAACCTAAAAAAAATGCCAAAGGCAACCGTCGATTTACTCCAGAAGATGTTCAAAGTTTGAAGCTAATATATAACTTGGTAAAAGAGCGAGGCTATACTTTGGAAGGCGCTAAAACATATCTTAAAGAACAAGACCAAAAGTCGCTTAACAACTTTGAAATTATCACGAAATTAGAACGTGTAAAAAATGAGTTGACAAAAATCAAAAATCAACTTTAAACTCAATTTGTATTACAGCAAATTCTGATCCTATTTTTTACGCATATAAATCGTAATTGGAACCCCTTTAAAATCATACAGGTCTCTTAGTTTATTTTCTAAAAAACGCTTATAGGGCTCTTTAACATATTGCGGTAAGTTACAGAAAAATGCAAATTGCGGTTGTGGGGTCGGCAATTGCATAATATATTTTATTTTAACAAACTTACCTTTCAATGCCGGTGGCGGATAGTTTTCGATAATAGGCAATAAATCATCATTTAGCACACTTGTTTTTAGACGCTTAGAACGGTTTTTATACACTTCCAATGCTGTTTCCATAGCTTTGTATATCCGTTGTTTTGTGAGTGCTGATATGAACACAATGGGTACATCTGTAAACGGTTGTATTTGTTCTCTAATATGTGTTTCAAATGCTTTGGTAGTTTTGGTATCTTTTTCAACCAAGTCCCATTTATTTACCAAAATTACAATCCCTTTGTGGTTGCGTTGTGCCAACCAAAAAATATTTTGAACCTGGCCATCAAATCCACGTTGAGCATCACAGACCAATAAACATACATCGGCGTGTTCTATGGCTCGAACTGAACGCATAACCGAATAAAATTCTAAATCTTCTTTGACTTTGGCTTTTCGACGAATTCCAGCGGTATCCACTAAGTTAAATTCAAAACCAAATCGGTTGTATTTAGTGTCAATAGAATCTCGAGTGGTCCCCGCTATATCGGTTACAATGTAACGGTCTTCACCAATTAGTGCATTGATAAAAGAGGATTTACCTGCATTAGGTCGCCCTACTACTGCAAAACGTGGTAAAGTCACTTCTTCTACTTCTTCTACTTCAGGCAAAGCTTTCACTAAGGCATCTAGCAAATCGCCAGTACCGCTTCCATTGATACTCGCAATGGTGAAATATTCTCCTAATCCTAAGGCATAAAACTCAACCGCATCTTGTTCACGTATGGCATTATCGACCTTGTTGACAACTAAAAAAACTGGTTTTTGTACCTTTCTGAGCAACTTAGCAACATCTTCGTCCATACCTGTAACACCCGATTCTACATCGACCATAAAAATAATGGCATCTGCTTCTTCGATTGCTAGCTCGACTTGTTTGTCGATTTCGGCTTCAAATACATCATCACTTCCAAGCACGTATCCACCTGTATCGATTAGGGAAAATTCTTTACCATTCCAATCACTCTTACCATAGTGACGATCACGAGTGACTCCACTCACGGCATCAACAATGGCTTCACGCCTTTGAATCAACCGATTAAAAAAAGTTGATTTTCCTACATTTGGACGTCCTACAATCGCTACAATATTGCTCATATGCTTATAAATTGCTGCAAAAATAGGAAATATCCTTTTGGCAAGCTCTTTTTTATTAAAGTTTAAAAATTATCTAAATTCAAATTTATATCTTTAGGAATCCCGAAAATCTATTATGATTCAAATTAGTAACGAAATTGTCTTAAGACCACGCTTCTCAATCCTATTAAACAAAAGCCCAAAACAAGTTTTTGAAGTTTTGGAAACCAACCAAACTTCCTGCACAATAGAAGGGTTATTTGGACCTATTACAATTGGACTTTAGACATTCAATATACAACACCACTACTCTTAACGTTTTTGATGGTAGTTGTGTAGATTTCATTGTACATTAGTGGACGGCTTGGCAAACAAAAGGGACGCTATCAAATGCTAGAATTATATGATCTTATTGATCGTATTTTGAAAACTATTTAAGACGCCTACAGATGAAAGTCTATTTTTTTTAGGAATTATTATATCCAAAACGTTTGAGTTGGTTTTGGTTGGATCGCCAATTTTTATTCACTTTTACATACAGTTCTAGATGCACTTGTTTACCAAAAAATTTCTCTAAATCTTTTCGGGCCTCTACCCCAACCCTTTTTAGAGCTGTACCCCTATGACCAATAATAATTCCTTTTTGTGTTTCACGTTCTACCATAATTACAGAACGCATACGGATGATGTTTTCTTCCTCAAAAAACTCTTCGGTAGTAACCTCAACCGCATAAGGGATTTCCTTTTTGTAATGGATTAAAATCTTTTCACGGATTTTTTCATTTACAAAAAATCGTTCGGGTTTGTCTGTCAATTGATCTTTCGGATAATAGGCTGGAGATTCTGGTAATAGCTCCAAAATACGATCAAATA
>Ga0228672_1000629_pt1 | contig 16585 bp, 14 predicted proteins | sample 90DmetaG_FD_182788 | JGI IMG/M metagenome (GOLD analysis project Ga0228672, IMG submission 182788) | Seawater microbial communities from Monterey Bay, California, United States - 90D | ecosystem: Environmental > Aquatic > Marine > Coastal | place: USA: California | collected 2016-11-08 | reverse complement strand
CCCCTTTTTTAATTCTTCCATCACGAACTCCAACATCTAAAGCTAAAGGTATCGAGGCAGCAGAAGTATTCCCATGCATATCAAGGGTCTGAATGACTTTTTCCATAGGTAGATTTATCCTTTTGGCAACTGCTTTGATGATTCGTATATTGGCTTGATGGGGTACCATCCAGTCAAGGCTCTCTGAATTCATCTTGCAGTCTTTAAGTGTTTCTTCTGCTAAATCAGATAAGCGGTTAACTGCAATTTTAAAAACTTCATTGCCTTCCATTTCGATTATTCCTAATTCATCGATTCCATTGTTATTGACATGGAGTGAGGACAGATAACTTCCATCACTATAAAGTTTAGAGTGTTTTATGCCAGTATTGCTATCAGCTGATAACACAACAGCGCCAGCACCATCAGCAAATAAAATAGCAGTCGATCGGTCACTCCAGTCAACAATTTTAGACATTGTTTCGCTTCCAACGACTAAAATATTTTTAGCGCTCCCATTTTCAATATATTGCTGAGCGGCACTTAATGCAAATACAAAACCAGCACAAACCGCTTGAAGGTCAAAAGCTGGACATGATGCACCAAGACGGTCCTGAAGCATTGTTGCTGTGGCAGGGAATATTTTGTCCGGTGTTGTTGTCGCAAGGATAATTAGATCGATGTCTTGTGGGTTAATTTCTGCCATTGATAGAGCATTTAAGCTAGCTTCTAGCGCAAGGTCACAGGTGCTTTCATTAGTAACAATTCTTCTTTCTTTGATTCCAGTTCTTGCGGTAATCCATTCATCTGAAGTGTCGAGAGTTTTTTCAAGATCAAAATTGGTAATAATCTTTGAAGGGAGATAGCTTCCAGTACCAGTAATTCTTGCAAAATTTTTCATTATTTGTGCTCTTCCAGTTCGCGTGTCAGCTGCCTTGAGATCTTATCAGTAATTTTAGCATGCGCTTCAAGATAGGCTTCTTTGATTGCTTGGAGGAAAGAGTCGATATCTGCATTGCCATGACTTTTTACTACAACACCTCTTAAGCCTAAAAGACTAGCCCCATTATATTTTCCTGGATCTACTTTAGACCTAAAGTCTCTCATAACTGGCTTAGCAATTATTGCAACTAGTTTAGTAAAGATATTTTTAGTGAAAGATTTTTTAATAAAGAAGGAGAACATTTTAGCTACTCCTTCACTAGCTTTTAGTGCAATATTACCCTCAAACCCGTCGCAAACAATAACATCGACATTACCCTTATAAATATCATCTCCTTCAACAAAACCAATATAGTTAAGAGATGAGTTTTTTAATAGCTCTGATGTTTCCTGGCTTTTATCATTTCCCTTAAGCTCTTCTGTTCCAACATTTAAAAGACCAACAGAAGGGCTATCAATATTCTCTGTATTCTGAACTGCGATAGAGCCCATGATTGCAAACTGAAGGAGAGTGCTCGGCTTTGAGTCAATATTAGCTCCTAAGTCAAGTACATGTGTCGGGCCATTAAGTGTAGGAACTGCAGACATAATAGCTGGCCTATCAACTCCTGATATTGTTTTGAGCACAAACCTTGCAATAGACATTAATGCCCCAGTATTACCAGCACTAACGCATGCATCTGCCTCACCATTTTTCACTAAATTTATGGCTACCCTCATCGAAGAGTCTTTTTTGTGCCTTAGAGCAACAGATGGAGAGTCGTCCATGTTGATAACTTCACTGGCATGAGTTATTACAATACGATTAGTGAATTTTGAATATAAAGAGTTGTTATTTAGCTCTTTTTCTATTCCTGTCTTATCACCAACAAAGTTAACTAAAAGATCATCATAGATCTTTAGAGCATTGATGCCAGCATTAATGGTAACAGGTAACCCAAAATCACCACCCGAGGCATCTATTGATACCTTAATAGACATGATTTAGTTAGGCTTCAACCTCTTCAATATCATCAACAGCTTTAATTACTTGCTTGCCGCGATAGTATCCATCTGCTGTTATGTGATGTCTAAGATGAGTCTCTCCAGTTTCTTGGTCTTCAGACAATGCAGGGTTCTTTAATGCATTGTGAGAACGACGCATTCCTCTTTTAGATGGTGTCTTTCTGCTTTTTTGAACTGCCATATTTACTCCTTGCCTAAATCGGCTATTTTTATATTTTTCAGAACATCGAAAGGATGTTCCCGAACTTCTTCAACTATGTTTCCTTTGTCAGTCTTAAAGCCGCAATCATAATCATGAGAAGGGGCCATAGGAATTGATAAAAGAATTTCATCAGTAATTAAATCTTTTATTTCTAGCTCTTCATTATCTCCAATAAGAAAGATTTCAAATTTATCATCTAGGCTATCAGCCTGGAATTCATTTCTAGCAAATGCTATATCAAATGGAACCTTTAAATCTACTTGAAGACTATCTAAACATCGTTGACAATCTAAAACAAGTATAGACTTTATTATCCCTTCAACACTTGGGATTCTTCCATTTACTAGCCGAAAAGATAAATCTACTTCGACCTTGTCATTTTCATTCTTTGCGATTTCAGAAAGTCTTGATAATTCGGAAACTTTATAGCCTCCATTTAGCTTGACTTCTTTCTTAGCAAAGTTAAAAAAATTAATTCTATTAGGAAGCTTATTAGCCTTTTCCATTATCTAATTTATAAAGCCGAAAATTATACCCAATAGTTTACTTAATGTTAAGAGCTTTCTCTCTGTCTTTTAATCTCAAAAAGACTAATCGCAGTTGCCACTGACACATTGAGGCTTTCTACATTTCCAGACATTGGAATAGAGACCAATTGATCACAAGTTTTTTTGACTAATGGTCTAATTCCTTTACCTTCAGAACCGACTACAATAGCAATTGATCCAGTTAGATTGACATTGTAAATAGAGGACTGTGAATTTCCATCAAGACCAACAACCCAAATATCTCTTTCTTGAATTTGTTTTATTGTTCTTGACAAGTTTGTTACATGAAAAATTTGAAGGCTATTAATAGCTCCGGCTGATGTTCTATGGACTAAAGCATTAATTGGCGCTGAACCATCTTTATTGATAACTACATGAGAAACTCCAGCTGCATTAGCACTTCTAAGGCAGGCCCCTAAATTTCTAGGGTCCTGGATGGAATCTAGAATAAGAATCATTGATTTTTGATCAAACATAGCAATTGAATGAAAAAAAGATTCTTCACTTTGAATTGGTTGAATCATGACTTCTGATACGACGCCTTGATGGACCTCTCCTTTTGAAATCTTATCTAAGTTGAATTTATCAGAAATTGAATATAGTATTTTGTGGGAATTAAGAGTATTTGTTAAATTAATAATTCTTTTGTCTTTTCTTCCTTTTTGAATTAGCACTCTTATAACTAATTCAGGACTAGAACTTAATACACTTTCAATACTATGGAATCCAAAGATGTAAATTGATTTAGACATAAAAACCAGACTTATTTAAGTTTATCGTAATAAATTTCAATAAATGCTTGATCTCTAAGGTCTTTAAGCCATTGTGTATAATATATTTCAGCATTTTGATATATTACTCTCTCTTCACACTCTTTTAGTTTACTACTTATAAACCTTTCATCAATTTTAATTGCAATTGCTAAGCCATAAATAGTTGAATAGATTTCTGAAACTTCATTTGTTTTAAGAGAGTCTAGCATTTCAAGAGTTGGGTTATTCACTGTTAGCCAATCAGTAACACCACCGTTTTTATAACTGAGATGTTGGGAGTGAAGTTTAGCAAAAGCTTCAAAAGATGCTCCTTTGGAGATGTGGTTGGAGATTTTGTTTAAAAAAGATTTAATTAAAGTATTTGTTTGCTCTAGATCAGGTGAATCTGAATCAATTTCTGAGATTATTATTTGAGCAATCTTAATTTGTTTTTGATCATATTCTAGATTATTATTTAAGCATTGATCTAGGATATATTGAGTTGATATTTCCAAGTCTTTGGTAATATAACGCTGAAGATTGAGAATTGCTAATTTTTCAATAACTTCTTTTTTTATAGATTCTATTTCATCAAAATTTAAAAGTTCTTCTGTAGATAAATTATTTTTTTTTGCAATATCAACAAGAATTTTATTTACATCTCCATCATTTGGAAGTATGTTGAACTCTTTGGCTTTTTCAAGTTGAATGACTATATCAATTTGAGTGTTAATCAAATCAATCTTTTCATTATATGATTTTCTCGAAAATATTTTATTTTCAAATGAACTTACAAGAATCGGACTGTTATTGATAATTGCAATAATAGTATTTTCTGAAAATGAAATTTCTGAAAAAATAATAAGAAAGAAAACTATAAATTTTTTCAATTTCTAAGATTTGCAGAATACCCTGGAATTTTATTTTCAATTTTATTTTTAAGAGGAGTGGTAGTCGATCCAAGACCGGTTAGAACTACCTCCATGCGAGTGTTATAGTTATATCCACCTGAAGAATCGTCTGTCTTGAAGTGGGCTACTCTGAATGCCCAACAGCATGACTCATATGCAATTCCAGATGTTTCAGAGTTAGTAACACCTGTGGAAGTTGTTTTATCTAAACCTCCAAAAACATGAACAGAGTTAGTAATGGGATAAGCTCCAAAAAATCTTTCAGTCACTTTTGTTCCATTATCAATAAAGCTTAATGAGATAAATTTTCTAGAAGATGGGCTATAGGTAATAGTATTTTCCTTTTTGACTATTTCTGATGTTTTAGGATCGAATTGAGCAGCTGAGCTAATTGAAAAGTCATTGACTGCCATATCAATCGAACCTGCGATGTCAGAGTAGGATAATCTTGTTTCATAATTTGTATTCGCGGTATCACTAACGACTTCATCATCAGCATAATATGTTTGCGCTATCTTCATGCTCAGTAAATCTTTATCATCTTCTAGGGCGCCATTTTTTCTGTATGTTGACTCCAAGCTCAAAGTAATGTCATTAGCATTAGTGATTCGATCTAGACCTGTATATCTTTCGCCAGATGTAAGGTCAGCGAAACTAATAATATCATCATACTTATCAGTACTATCAAACAGCGGTATATTCCCTTGAACTTTTTTAGCTCTGTAGCTATAGGTAATTATTGGACTAATCCGATGAGTTGCTTTATAGCCAAATAAAGCGCTATTCTTGATAGTTGTAAAATCAATATCAAGACCAGAACCAAAAATCGTTCTATCAATATTAGGATTATTTTTAAGAGAGTAATTTGTTATCGAAACATTTATATTTGGAGTTACTTTTGGATATTCTATGTTAAGTTCTCTAGAAATTCCAATACTTCCATGAGTTCTTGCGCCTGATTCTTTACTGGACGTATCATGTGCAAAGCGAGTACTTACTATATCAACTTGTAATGGTATTTTACCATCTGAATTGAAAGTTTTTGAGGCTGAGCCTTCTAGAGGCCTTGTGTATTCTGGAGTTCCAGAATTCACCACTTGCTCATCTTCTGTAAGAAGTGATAGTGAAAGATTTTTTTCTTTGTTTTGATATGAGTATTTAAGGGATGACTTCAAAGTTTTTAAATCGGTATTAGTTCTTGCAATTTCTTCAAAATATTTTGAATCTGAAACTCGATGATAATTTGCGCTTAAATGAACTTTATCAGATAAATCTAATTCTTCAGAAAAATTAACAAGCCATCTTTTAAGACCAGTAATCTTATCTTCCGGCAAATACCTTGCATCAACCGATAATATCGAATCTTCATGTTCAGGAGAAAGCTTTGGAGCAATTAGTTGTCTATACTTTCCCTCATAAATAAATCTTCTACTTGACATGTAAGTTAAGGCTAAAAGAAGATCACGATCGGGAGCTAAGTTAAAATAGTATGGAACTCTTATGCTATAAGAGTCTTCATTTTGACCAGTTTCATTATAGGTTGAATAATCCGGAGTTAGAAAGCCCGAGCCCCTTCCAGACAACACCCAGCTGTATTTAGGAGTGTAAAAAATTGGTACACCATAAAATTTAAGAGTAGCATTGTCTGCAACACCTCTATTTTTCTCTAAATTAAGTTCTATTTCATCAGCATCAATCAACCAGTCATGTTGATTTATTGGGCAAAGACTATATGTAGAATTTGTCAGAACAACCCTTTTGGAGTCTCTTTCTATGATTTCAGTAAAACCATTTGCACCTCTTAACTCATTTGAGTAATCTTGATAGTTAGCATTTTTTGCGATTGCATTTAGTTCATCATTCTCTCTTGACACAAACAAATAATCACTCGATATTAGATAAGATTGATCTTGAAATTGAACGTTATTAAAAGCGGAAATTGACCTATCAGTTGATGAAATTGAAACATCATTTGCGGACAGAAATAAATTTTGTGAGTTGACTTCAACGTTTCCAGAAAGAAGATATTTATCTTCAATAATTTCGCTTTGATCAGCTTCTACATCAAGTGGTCCAGTATTTTCAGATAATTTTTTAACAGGAAAAATTGTTTGATATTCAGGGCAACGGTCACAAAAACTTTGATCAAGTTCACAACTTAGATTCACTCCATTGGCGTTAGTAGAAAAGTGACTAAAAATAACAATAAGAAAAATAATGTATTTCTTCATAAATCTTAAGTCAATAGAAAAATGATATTTTATCATTATAAATGGATAGATAATCGCTCTGATTTTGGATGTTTATTTGAAATCTTAAAATGTAATTTGAATTGTATTTATGGGTAAAATAGTTTTTTTGATTTAATGAAGTTTTTTTTAATTCTTCTACACCTTGTTTTTTTCAAATATGACCATATCTTTCTTTTTAACTTAATTTTATTTTAAGGACACTGCGTGAGTAATAATAAAAATGGAGCCCAAATGGCTTGGAATGATAATAACAATCAAACACCACCCGAGTTAGATGAAGTTATTAAAGACTTTAAAAATAAATTTAACTCCACCTTCGGAGGCAAATCTTCAGGTAACTCTGGAGCAAGTAAAGCAGCCAAAGGCAGCTTTAAATATATCTTTATCCTGGCTTTTATTGTTTGGTTAGCAACTGGAATATACATTGTTGACCCTGCAGAAAGAGGTGTAGTGCTTCGATTTGGTGCTTTCCAAACCTCAGCAACTCAGGGTCCTCATTGGCACATTCCTTACCCAGTTGAGTCGGTCTATAAGATTAACGTTGAACAGATTCGTTCTGCAGAAATCGGCTTTAGAAATGTTCAAAATTCCTACGGTGGTGGTGTCAGCTCGGAATCACTCATGCTGACCAAGGATGAAAATATGGTTGACGTTAAGTTAGCTGTTCAATATAAGGTTGCAGATGCACAAGCATTCCTGTTTAACGTATTTCAACCTGAATTGACACTAAGCCACGTGGTTCAAAGTGTTATCAGACAAGTTGTTGGTGACAATACAATGGATTATGTTTTAACAACTGGTCGAGAGCAGGTTGCTCAGGAAGTGAAGGTTGCTTCCCAAGCCTTACTTAATGAGTACAATACTGGGCTTATGATTACTGCTGTAACTATGCAGGATGCTCAGCCACCAGTCCAACTGAAAGCAGCATTTGATGATGTTGTTAAGGCGCGTGAAGATGAGCAGCGATACATTAACGAGGCCAGAGCCTATGCGAATGATATCGTTCCAAAGGCTCGAGGAGCGAGTCAGAGACTTCTTGCAGAAGCTGAAGCATATAAGTCAGAAGTGGTTTCAAAGTCTGAAGGTGAGGCCTATCGTTTCAATCAAATACTAACGGAGTATACAAAAGCTCCTGAAGTCACAAGGGAGCGACTTTATAGGGAAACATTAGAAGATGTTCTAAGCACGACCAATAAGGTTATTGTTGATTCAAGTTCAAATTCAATGATGTACTTGCCTATTGACCAGTTAATTAACTCATCAAAGACACCTAAATCATCATCTTCAACGAATTCATTTCAGCAAACTCCTTCGGGAAGTTCAAATAATCAAGGGGTTCTACGTTCAAGGGAGAATAGATAATGAAAAGAATAATTTTAGTATTGGCTATCTTGGGCGCTATCCTTCTTTCATCAAGCCTTTATACTGTTAATGAAACTCAGGTTGCTATTAAACTTAGACTAGGTGAGATTGTCTCTGTTGAAAATAAACCTGGACTGAAGTTCAAGACTCCTTTCGTTAATAATGTAGTCTCGTTTGATAAACGTATACAAACTCTAGATTCTGCTGCTGAGTCATTCCTAACGGTTGAGAAGAAGAACGTGGTTGTTGACTCATACGTTAAATGGCGAATCGTTGATACCGAGAAGTTCTATATTTCGACGGGTGGTGCTATGGCATCTGCCAACTTGAGATTAGCCCAGAATAACCAGGATGCACTTAGAACTGAGTTTTCTAAAAGAACTATTATTGAAGTAGTTTCTGACGAGCGTGAAGCAATCATGGCAAGTGTAAAAGCTAAACTTAAAACCATTGCTGAAGATGAATTTGGTATTGAGGTTATAGATGTTCGTATTAAGCGAATTGAGCTAGCTCAGGAAGTAAGAAACTCGGTATATAGCCGAATGGAGACTGAAAGAAAAAGTATTGCTAACAAATTCCGTTCAGAGGGTGCTGAAGAGGCTGAAAAAATTCAGGCCTTTGCAGACAAAGAGAGAACAATTATCTTAGCGAATGCTTATCGTGACTCTGAGAAGATTCGTGGTGAGGGCGACGCTATATCTGCAAGTAATTATGCTGAAGCATACAGCCAAGATAGTGACTTTTACTCTTTCTACCGTTCACTTGAATCTTACAAAAAGTCATTCAGTGATCAGGGCGATATTTTGGTCCTAAACCCAGAATCAGAGTTTTTCCGCTACTTCAACCCAACTAAGTAATTTAGGGTTATGAGTAATTGGCAGTTACCCGAGGGCATAGATGAGCTCACTGGTGACCAAGCCAACGCTTTTGAGAGCGCGAGAAGAGACTTATTAGATTTATACCAAAGTTGGGGGTACGAAATTATTGTACCTCCAATGATTGAATATGCAGACAATCTTGTTCTAAATTCCAAATCAATTGATGACAAAACCTTTAAGTTTCTTGACTCAGTTTCCGCTCGGATGCTGGGAGTTCACTCTGATATAACACCCCAAATTGCCAGAATTGACTCCAAAAGAGCAAGCTCTGGGGGCATCAATAGGTACTGTTATATCAACGCAATACTTCAAACTAAGGCGGATGATTTTTATGCTTCAAGGTCACCTATACAAGCAGGTGTTGAGCTTTATGGTTTTAAGGGGATAGATGCGGATATAGAGGTCATTGTGTTGATGCTTTCATCCTTAAATATCTTAGGAATATCAACTCCAATTCTAAGTCTTGGTAACACAGTAATTTTTAATGCTTTGTGCGATTCAGCTAATCTTCAAGCAAATAATAGATCTGCTCTAAGAGATATTTTCAGAAGGAAATCAATTCCTGATTTAGATAATTTTCTAAGTCAAAACCAAATTAAAGAGTCTGACAAGTTTAAATCTTTGATTTCCCTTGATGGTGATGAGACTGTTCTTGATGATGCGTTAGAGGCTTTTAAGGGTATGCCATTAATCATTAAGGCGATTAATGACTTAAGAAAACTGAATGATTTTTTCAAAGACCACGACACCGAATTAATGTTTGATTTGGGTGAAGTCAAAGCCTATGAATATCATGACGGCATTGTATTCGCAGCATATACTAATAAATTTTCAAAAGCTATCGCTCAGGGTGGTAGATATGATGGTTTAAGTCAATCATTTGGATCTCCAAGAGAAGCTACAGGATTTTCATTTGACCTTAAATTTTTAATACATCAACAGGCAATTGGTTTAAAAAACAAGAGAGTGCTAAATGCACCAAATATTGACAATCCTGACTTTATACAGTTAGTTAACCAATTGAGAGCTCAAGGTCACATCATTAGAACTGATTTGAAAGGATCGGATAGTGTTGATTTTGTTAACGATAATGGGAAATGGAAGCTAAAGGAATAAAATGGGAAAAAATGTAGTAATCATTGGTACTCAATGGGGCGATGAGGGTAAAGGAAAGATAGTTGATTTGATTACTGATAAAGTCAGCTCTGTAGTTCGTTTTCAGGGAGGACATAATGCTGGACACACTTTAGTTATCGACGGTAAAAAAACAGTTCTTCACCTCATACCCTCTGGCATCTTAAGAAAAAAAGTTAATTGCTTCATTGGTCATGGCGTGGTTTTATCAATGACTGCCCTTTTAAAAGAGATGAATGAGCTAGAGAACTCTGGAGTGGAAGTGAGCTCTAGACTTAAGATTAGCCCGGGATGCCCTTTGATTCTTCCTTACCACATAGAGCTTGATAATGCTCGTGAGGCGCACAGAGGCAAAGCAGCAATTGGAACGACTGGAAATGGTATTGGTCCAGCGTATGAGGATAAAGTGGCAAGAAGAGGGTTGCGAGTTGGAGATTTATTGGATGAAGATCTTTTTAAAACAAAATTAAAGGATGTTGTTGATTATCATAATTTCAGTCTAGAGCAATACTACAATCAAACACCAGTAGATTTTGACAGTGTACTGTCTGAAGCATTGAACCAAGCAAAAATCATTAAGCCAATGATCATGGATGTTGCTGATGAACTTCACAAGCAAATGGATAACTCTGAAAACATTTTATTTGAAGGGGCTCAAGGTGCCCTTTTAGATATTGATCAAGGTACATACCCTTTTGTAACTTCATCCAATACTACTTCTGGTGGAGCGGTAACCGGCTCAGGAGTAGGGGTCAGAGATATTGATTATGTTCTAGGTATTGTGAAAGCCTATACAACAAGAGTTGGGGGCGGGCCTTTTCCTACTGAACTTGATTATGACGTGAATACTGATGAGGGTGATCCAGTTGGAAGGGAGCTTTGTTCTAAAGGGCGCGAATTTGGAGCGACTACTGGTCGTCAAAGAAGATGTGGATGGCTTGATTTAGTTATATTGAATCGTTCATTCAGGCTTAATGCAGTGAGCGGTATTTGTTTAACTAAGCTGGACGTCATGGATGACTTGGACTCAATTAAGATTTGTATAGCCTATGAGATTGATGGTCAAAGAACCTCGATTCCTCCATTTTCTGCAGAAGGCTACAGCGCTGCTAAACCTATTTATATTGAAATGCCCGGCTGGAAAACCTCTACTATAGGAACTCACTCATTTGACGATTTACCCAAAGAAGCTCAGGACTATATCAGAAAGATTGAAGAGTTAAGCCAGATTCCTGTGGACATTCTCTCAACAGGTCCTGATAGAGATGAGACATTGATATTGAAAAATCCATTTGAATAGTTATAAAAAAGACTAAGCTTGCTTTATACTTAGCACATTATGTCAGACCCTCACTATCTTCGTGAAGCGGAAAAATATGAGAGCCCGATTCCGTCTCGAGAACATATTTTAAGTTTTATTCAAAAAAGACCCAAAAGTAAGCGGCAACTCTTCGAGCTCCTTTCGATAGAGGATGAACAAAAAAAAGCCTTTGAGAGACGCCTGAGAGCAATGGTGCGTGATAAACAGCTTAGCTGTAACAAAAACGGTGTATATCGCCCTTTCTCCAATAGGGGACTGATCTCTGGAACTGTAATTGCCAACCCAAAAGGTTTTGGATTTGTCTCTCTTGATAAAGGTGGAAAAGATTTAAGGCTTTCAAGTCAACAAATGAAGTTGGTCTTTCATGGCGATAAGGTCAAAGTTCGTCTTTTGAATCGAAAGCTTGATGCTGAAATTGTTCAAGTTACTCAAACAGTTAAGACTTTAGTGGGCCGTCTTCATATTAATCAAGACGAGCGTTATGTTGTAGTTGATGATAGAAGAATCAAGCATGAGATTGATATTGTAGAGTTGATAGAAGGCTGTGCAGACAATCAAGTCGTCGTAGTTGAGGTGCTTAACTCTCCAACCCTTGAAAAAAATGCTTCAGGCAGAATCACCTCAATTATTGGTAACTATCTGGATGAGGGGGTCGAAGTGGATTCAGCAATTCATCGTCACGAAATCCCCGCCATTTTTGGAGATAAGGCCCTTGAAGAGTCTGCAAAGCTTCCTAACAAGGTACTAACAAAAGATAAAAAAGGTAGGGTTGATATAACTCACCTTGAGCTAGTAACGATAGACGGTGAGGATTCACGAGACTTCGATGATGCAGTGTACGCGATTCCATCGAAAAATGGTTGGAAGTTAATGGTTGCAATTGCAGACGTTTCACATTACGTCAAAGAGGGCTCTCAGTTAGATGCTGAATCACTAGAGAGAGGTAATTCAGTATACTTCCCGCATCGAGTAGTTCCAATGCTTCCAGAATCTATATCTAATGGTCTCTGCTCACTTAATCCTGAAGTAGAAAGGCTCTGCATGGTCTGTGAAATGGAGATTGACTCATTAGGCTCTCTTCTTGAGTATAAGTTTTATTCAGCAGTGATGCTTTCTCATGCTCGATTAACCTACACAGAGGTTAATGAGATGCTAGAGAATAAAAAAAGTAAGCTCAGAAAAAAATACAAAAAAATTGAAAATAACATTGATTTTTTGTATGGGCTTTACCAAACACTCAGAATCTCAAGACAAAAGAGAGGTGTTATGGATTTTGATAGAATAGAAAGCCAAATTCTCTTTGATGATCAAGGAAAAATTGAAAACATTGTTGCTCGAAAAAGAAATGATGCACACCGCTTAATTGAAGAGTGCATGCTCATGGCGAATCAAGCTGCGGCAAAATACCTCCAAAAAGAAAATGAAGATTTTCTCTACAGGGTTCATCCAAAGCCAACACCTGAGAAGGTTGAGATAACTAGGCAATTCCTTACTGCTATAGATCTCAGACTGGATGGCGGCCTTGAGCCAGAATCAAGTGATTTTGCTAAATTACTTAAAAACGCATCTGGAAGAGAGGATGAAAATATTATAAAGACAGTAGTCCTAAGGACAATGAAGCAGGCTACCTATACACCAAATAATGAGGGCCATTTTGGATTAGCCTTCGAAGACTATGCTCACTTTACCTCTCCCATTCGTCGCTATCCTGATTTGCTGGTACACAGGGCAATCAAGAGGGCGCTCTCTAATAAACATCGAGAACGTTCTAATAAAATGGTTGAACTCGGCGCTCACCTGTCTATGACAGAAAGAAGAGCTGATGACGCCTCTAGAGACGTTGAACAATGGCTTAAATGCGAGTACATGAGAGACAAGGTAGGTGAAAGCTTTAATGGCGTTATTTCAGGAGTTGCTGGCTTTGGACTGTTTGTAGAGCTGACAGAAATATTCGTTGAAGGCTTAATTAGTGTTCGTGACCTTAAAGAGGACTACTTTATCTATGATGATGTCCACCATCAACTCAAGGGTCAAAGAGGAGGAAGAATCTACCGACTTGGAGACTTGATCAAAGTCAAAGTGGCGTCAGTCAACCTTGATGATAGAAAAATTGAGTTTGTCCCAGTTTCTAAATAAACTATTCTGTAATTGCACCACGTGAAGCTGACTGAGCTAGTTTTCCATACTTAGCTAAAACACCTTTAGTGTATCTTGGCTCTGGCTGCTTCCAGTTAGAAAGTCTATCGCTAATGATTGATTCGTCCACTATCAGCTCGAGTCGATTACTTTCAGCATCAATAAGAATTTCATCGCCATCCTCAATAATTGCTAAAGCTCCACCAGTATAGGCTTCGGGTGTAATGTGTCCCACTACAAAGCCATGGGTTCCGCCCGAGAATCTTCCATCGGTTATGAGTGCAACTTTGCCCCCTAGTCCTTTGCCCATAACTGCGGAAGTTGGCGCCAACATTTCTCTCATTCCAGGCCCACCTTTGGGTCCTTCATAGCGAATCACGATGACATCACCCTCAACGATCTGATCCTTTAAGATTGCCTGAAGAGCATCCTCCTCACAGGCAAAGGTTTTGGCACTACCTCTAAAGGTTAACCCTTCCTTTCCTGTAATTTTAGCAACAGCTCCTTCGGTAGCAAGATTACCTCTTAAAATTCTTAAGTGTGAATCCTTTTTGATAGGATTATCTAGAGGCATAATAATTTCTTGATCAGACTCATATGGTTTGACATCCTTTAAGTTTTCAGCAAGGGTTTTTCCAGTCACCGTCAAGCATTCTCCATGAAGCATGCCAGCATCTAAAAGCATTTTCATTAAAGGTAGTGTGCCTCCAATTTGAACCAGCTCACTCATCATATATTTGCCTGAAGGTTTAAGGTCAGCCAAAACAGGAACATTGGCGCCGATCCTTGTAAAGTCATCAATAGATAGGTCAACATTAATGGCATCTGCCATAGCAATCAAATGAAGGACAGCATTAGTCGAGCCGCCCAAGGTGATAATTAAAGTGATCGCATTTTCAAACGCTTCCTTAGTCATGATATCACTAGGCTTAATGTCTTTTTCGAGAAGGTTTAGAACCGCCTTTCCAGCTCTTGAACAGTCATTATTTTTGTCATCAGAGATTGCATCTTGCGCGGATGAATTTGGAAGGCTCATACCCAATGCCTCGATTGCTGAAGCCATAGTATTTGCCGTATACATTCCACCACAAGACCCTGGTCCAGGAATTGCTTGAGACTCAATCTGCTCCAACTCTATGTCGTTGATATCATTATTCGCTCGCTTTCCAACCGCTTCGAAAACGCTAACAATATCAGTATGGTTTGCACCTGGCTGAATAGTGCCTCCATATACGAAAACTGAAGGGCGATTAAGTCTTGCAAGACCCATCACACAACCTGGCATATTTTTGTCGCAACCACCAATAGCAACTACACCATCAAACCCTTGGCACGACGTTACAGTTTCTATTGAGTCTGCTATAACCTCTCTCGAGACTAGGGAGTATTTCATCCCTTCAGATCCCATTGAAATACCATCAGATATAGTAATAGTGTTGAAAATAACGCCTTTACCACCAGCACTATTGACTCCCTTTTCAGCTTCACTCGCCAAATCATTAATATGCATGTTGCATGGGGTTACCATAGACCAAGTTGACGCAATCCCAACCTGAGGCTTTTTAAAATCTTCTTTTTTGAAGCCTACTGGGTAGAGCATTGCCCGAGATGCGGCACGCTCGTAACCATCAATTACAACTGATGAATATTTTCTAGAGTTCGACATGACTTTTAAATTAGCAAAAAAATATAAATTTTAGACTAAAATAACCCGCTTCTAATGTCAATTAAGGCTATAAGTTGAGTAAGGCCAACCAAATTATCAAACTAATGGAGCCATTCATAGAGGAAGGCAGGCTCCTCCCAAGAAGCGCTGAGACTATCAGCGAATGTATAGATGACTTTGTTGTTATTGAAAATGAAAATCAAGTGATTGCTTGTGCTGGTTTAAAGGTCTATGAACAAGAAAAGGTAGGCGAAATTTATGCTTTGGTTGTAAATAAGAGTTTTCATAATACTGATACTTCTTCAAAATTAATGCAATTATTAATAGACAAAGCTACCAATATGGAGCTAATCTCAATTTTTGCATTATCGAAATATGGTGGTAGGTTCTTTTTTAGGTTTGATTTTAAGGAGACGAAATTATCTTCTCTTCCCGAGTCAAGACAAAAGAGTTATGATTATGAAAGAAGCTCAATCATTTATTCAAGAAAGCTTTGAGCTATTGTTAAGATAGTGTTTTTTAAATAAGGCTTATTAATGCGACTTAAAGACAGAATACGCGGATATCTCCCGGTTGTCATTGATGTTGAAACATCCGGATTTAATGAAAAGACTGATGCATTGTTAGAAATTTGCGCCATCATAATCAGTATGGATGAAAGAGGTTCTTTTTTTCCAAAGACAACGCTCCACTATCACGTCAAACCTTTTGAGGGGGCTAATATTGAGCCATCAGCAATAAAGTTTAATGGTATCGATATAGACAACCCTTTCAGACTAGCCGTAAGTGAAGAAAGAGCTCTAACTGAGATATTTGAAGAGATTAATAAAGCGCTAAAATCTGAGGAGTGTTCAAGATCTATTTTGGTGGGTCATAATGCCTTTTTTGATCTTGGGTTTGTCAAAGCGGCAACTAAAAGGGCAGGCCTAAAAAGTCCATTTCATCAGTTCTCAACAATTGACACTGTTAGCCTTTCAGCATTTTATTGTGGTGAGACAGTGCTTGCTAAAGCGATTTCTAAAATTGGAATTGAGTGGGACAATAATGAGGCTCATTCAGCGCTATACGATACTCAAAAAACCTCTGAACTCTTTTGTCAAATCTTTAACTCTAAAAAAATAGGCGATTAAGGACTCTCATTCTCAATTTTTCTAAGATATTTGTAGTCTAGTGCCCATTTAATAAAGTCATCTGTATTGATTTTATCGCTCCTAAATCTTTCCCTTAAAAGATGGTTTTCAACTCTTTGAAAGAAAATTAAGCTTAGTTGTTTGTCCTGAAGTTTTTTTATTTCATTAAGTTTAGTTTTGTAAAGCGTTGGTTCAATAATGTTTGAGAGTTTTGGACTCACTCCTAATAGGATCAAAAGACATTCATTAAAACTTAGATGTGAAGTTTCAGTCAAGAAGTCATGCCAATACTTACGAGTTTTTAGCTGATTATTATTTGGATTAAGATCTTTAAAGTCTAGGATATTATCTGATAATAGAGAGTCAA
>Ga0228672_1000617_pt1:0-12500 | contig 16857 bp, 17 predicted proteins | sample 90DmetaG_FD_182788 | JGI IMG/M metagenome (GOLD analysis project Ga0228672, IMG submission 182788) | Seawater microbial communities from Monterey Bay, California, United States - 90D | ecosystem: Environmental > Aquatic > Marine > Coastal | place: USA: California | collected 2016-11-08 | reverse complement strand
CTGCGAGCCTTATCCGACCCTCAGACAGGCGAGGCCCCGGGCAAAACCCGAGGCCGCAATGTGCGTTCGAAAAATCAGTGCTCAATGTGTCCTGCAATTCACACCAAGTCTCGCAGCTGGCTGCGTTCTTCATCGACCCGTGAGCCGAGTGATCCACTGCTCAGAGTTGTGATACAAGTTTTTTTGTTTCGGGCGATCCGCCCAGCGTTCGATAAAGTTCTGCGTTCGAGAACTGGGTTCACGTTCGCGGAACGCTCGTCGGAGTCGGACGGACTCCGACGGTCCGTCCAGCAGAGGCCCAGCACTCCGCTCCGGCGAGCGACCGGGTCCCCCGTGCTTCCGAGGCGGGACGACCGAACGGCCGTCCTCGTTGGGGCTAGCTTCCCGAAGGAACCCCCTCAGCCGTCGTCCACAGACGGCCGGGATCAGCCACCCCGCGGCACGAGAGACGCTTCGTAAGCGCGTTCGAGTTATAAGTTCTCCCTCGCCGGCGACCGAGGCCTGCGAGGGACGGGAACGACCGCCGCACCGGCGGCCGCCCCCAGAGTGATCGAAGCGTACTAAATGAATTAGTACTCATCGGTAATGATCCTTCCGCAGGTTCACCTACGAAAACCTTGTTACGACTTTTACTTCTTCTAAATGATCAAGTTCGGTTGTCTTTCCGGCACGTCGGCGCGACCGGAAGGCCGCTCCGAGCGCCAGTCCGACGACCTCACTAAATCATTCAATCAGTAGTAGCGACGGGCGGTGTGTACAAAGCGCAGGGACTTAATCAGCACGAGCTAATGACTCGTGCTTACTGGGAATTCCTCGTTCGAGGGGAAGAATTACAAGCCCCTGTCCCCAGCACGAAGGAGGCTCAACGGGTTACCCGGCCCTGTCGGGCAGGGAGCACACGCTGGCTCCTTCAATGTAGCGCGCGTGCGGCCTCGGACATCTGAGGGCATCACAGACCTGCTATTGCTCTGTCTCGTGCGGCTGAACGCCGCTTGTCCCTCTAAGAAGAGCGTCCGACGCAGAGGATCGGAACGCCTATTTAGTAGGCTAGAGAGTCGTCCGTTATCGGAATTAACCAGACAAATCGCTCCACCAACTAAGAGCGGCCATGCACCACCATCCACAGAATCAAGAAAGAGCTCTCAATCTGTCAATCCTTCCTGTGTCCGGACCGAGTGAGATTTCGCGTGTTGAGTCAAATTAAGCCGCAGGCTCCATTTCTGGTGTGCGCTTCCGTCAATTCCTTTAAGTTTCAGCTTTGCAACCATACTTCCCCCGGAACCCAAAGGCTTTGGTTTCCCGGAAGCTGCCCGGCGCGTCATTTGAGGAACGCAGCCGGATCGCTGGCTGGCATCGTTTATGGTCAAAACTAGGACGGTATCTGATCGTCTTCGAACCTCTGACTTTCGTTCTTGATTAATGGAAACATTCTTGGCAAATGCTTTCGCAGTAGTTCGTCTTGCGCGGATCCAAGAATTTCACCTCTAACCGCGCAGTACGAATGCCCCCGTCTGTCCCTCTTAATCATTACCTCGTCTCCGAAAACCAACAAAATAGAACCGAGGTCCTATTCCATTATTCCATGCACCATTATCCAGGCGTCGCGCCTGCCTTGAGCACTCTAATTTTTTCAAAGTAAACTTGTCGGTCACCCGAGACAACCGGTGAAGATCATCGGGGGAAACCGACCGCGTGTTCGGCACCGACAGTGACCGCCGGTAGGCGGACCGTCGGACCGGAACTGAGATCCAACTACGAGCTTTTTAACCGCAGCAACTTTAATATACGCTATTGGAGCTGGAATTACCGCGGCGGCTGGCACCAGACTTGCCCTCCAATAGATCCTCGTTAAAGGATTTAGAGTGTACTCATTCCAATTACGGGGTCTCAAAAGAGTCCCGTATTGTTATTTTTCGTCACTACCTCCCCGTTCCGGGAGTGGGTAATTTGCGCGCCTGCTGCCTTCCTTGGATGTGGTAGCCGTTTCTCAGGCTCCCTCTCCGGAATCGAACCCTGATTCCCCGTTACCCGTTACGACCATGGTAGGCACGTAACCTACCATCGACAGTTGATAAGGCAGACACTTGAAAGATACGTCGCCGGGACGTGCCCGTGCGATCAGCCCAAAGTTATTCAGAGTCACCACGCGGACGGACTCGAGGTCCGATTGGTTTTGGTCTAATAAAAGCGCTCGTCCCGGGAGGTCGGAGCTCTGCTGCATGTATTAGCTCTAGAATTGCCACAGTTATCCAAGTAGTGAGGTACGATCTAAGGAATCGTAACTGATTTAATGAGCCATTCGCGGTTTCGCCTTGATACGGCATGTACTTAGACATGCATGGCTTAATCTTTGAGACAAGCATATGACTACTGGCAGGATCAACCAGGTAACCTCTGATATCCGGGGCCTCCTGGGGGAGGCCCCGACGGTCGCCGCGTCCCGCCCGACGGCGGGACCGCGTTCTTCGCAGTCCGCTACTTCACTTTCGCAGATGCTGTGGCGGTTCGAGCGCATCGCTCCTCGCCGGCTTCAGCGCCGGGAGGCGAGCTCGACGACGTCTGGGGGAGTCGGCGTCGGACGCACGGGCAGGGACGCCCTGTCGTCTTTTTTTTTTTTTCGCCGGTGTTCCGCTCCGCGGCAACGGCCTTCGCCGAGCCGCGCGCGGACTCGCCGAGGAGTTTCCCCGGCGCCGGTGCCGCGCCACCGGCGACTGTCGCCGGAGTGTCCGTTAGGGCGAGGGTCTCCCTGACCCGCCCTTCCGGACACCCAACGCGGCAGTCGCCGGCGGCGCTTGCACGCCGCCGGGGTCGAGAGCCGTGGATGCGACGGCCGCGAGCGCGATCGCCCGGGTGCGGTCGGCGACGGGAACGACGGACGTCGCGGGCGGGAGTCGGGGACCGGCCGGAGAGAAAAACTCTCCCGCGGCCGCCCCCGTTCCTCCGCCCGCGCCTCCGTCCACCCGTCAGACCGCTCCGAGGATCTCGCTCTCGAGCACGCGCTCCACATATATAGGCACGGAACCGGACAACCTTCTGCCTCTTTCTCCCCTCGACCGAGTGGTGCGGCACGGAGGAACCGGTTCCTCGGGGGTCGCGGGCGTCCAGGAGTGTCGTGTCGCGTTCGCGGGCGCTGTTCGGCACCACACTGTAATACGTACCATAAAAATACGAATACACGGCAAGCTTATCGGATTTTCTGGATTTTTTTATTTTTTTTTTTTTTGTATCAATACATCGAGTTGTGAATAAATAGCGTAAAAGTTAATATAATATTTACAATTCCTGAAGGGGTATTTATCTCGATTTCCTTGCTTAGGATTTGACATCTACGTAATAAAGTACAAAGGTTCTCGATTAAATAGCGACGAATAATGATATGTTTCTATTTTTACAGTTACATCGTCTTACGTAAACGAAATCACCGCGGAGACGACCACACCGGATCACCACCGGAGCCCCGACGAGCGCGCGCGTTTGCCGGGCGAGGTCGTAGGCGGCCGCCCGATAGGCGCGACAGGTCCCGGTAGCTCGCGTCGGCGGTTCCTAAACGACCGATGCACGCCGAAAGACGAGAGAATTGGAAGTGGAGCATGTTCGTGTCTACGCTTTCAAAAAAATGAAAAATGTTGGATGTTTATTATGTCCAGCGTCCTCTCCGTACATAATAGGCGTCCTTTTACTTTTCTAGAGATCTTGCAAGTAATCCAGAAGAACGTTTCGGTTTGCACGAATTAGTATTGCTGCTTTCGATGAGTCCCTTGATTGCTTAAATCAGACTATTCTAAACAGATTTTTAAGAGATCCAACTTAAATTAATAAGTAATATAAAAATAAAAGGTTTCAATTTTGAAATTGCAAAACATTGTTGAGTATTTTATTTATGAATGATAAAGGATAGCCATTCTCACAAGCTGCATCTTTAATTTGGATGAGAGCCCTATCAAAGGAATGTTGGTTATTACAGATTTTTGTAATTCTATAAAGCTTTCATGTTAATACATTCCTAAGAATCTTTTTTGCTGACACAACAATGATTCCAGTTAACCAATGATTCAACTTTAAAGTTGAAACATAGTCTCTTTGTTATATAACCCAGCAAGACAATTCCCATTGTTAATATTGGCATCCAAGTCCAGAAAATTAATACAGTTTTTTCCATTTGAGGTCTTTTTTAAATTAAGGACATTTGGGTATATTTTACGGAACAAGTTGGAAAATTCTTTACAGTTAAAGACTAGGATATCATGAGTATATCTGGAAAAAGCAATGTTAACATTACAAATTTGATTTTCATATTAATGGAGATAAATATTTGCAAAGGCACTACTATAAGAACTTCCCATAGGTATATGCTTTTAATTTGTTTATAGAATCTCTTACCATTAAAAAGAAAATTACTAAATATACAAAATTCTACTAAATTAAGCCAGAAACCTTTTTTGCAGTTGAAGCATTGTATGTCATGTTCATAAAGTGAGGCACAAATAGATCTAATATTATCCTGTGGTACACTAGTAAACAAATTTTCAAAGTCAAAAGTTTCAATACTTTTACAATTCCTTAAGAAGTTAAGAAATGGTTGGTTATTATTAATAATTTTACATGTATCCTTTTTAAGAAACTTCATATAAATTTTTATTCAGGTAATTAAAGAAAATTTTACAAGCTTGGTTAATTTGTATTACATGTTAACAAATCTAAATTGAATGGGGTTTTTTTTATGGAATTTAATTGTGGCAAAAAGGTATGCAAAATTGAAATGACTGAAGTCCATTTTTAAATATTTACATTTGTTTGAAACATCTTTAATGACAGCATCCATGTCCTCCCAGAGAACACAATAATGAGTATTTAAAACATAATCATCAAGTAAAACCTGCCTACAGAAGGATTCCAAAGTTATTTTCAGCTTTATCGATAGCGGAAACAATAAGTTGTTTTTTAATATCTGCAATTCTCTTTCCTAAGTTCTGTTTGAAAAAGTATTTATTGTTATTACACTTTTTCTCGAATTTTCTTTAAACATTTCAATAAACTTGAATTTCCACTCTTTAAAACTTTCAATGGGCCAACTACATTTAAAAGCAAGTTTATAAATAAATAAGTCAACTTGTTTACTAAGGTCATCAATTATAATACTCTAATCTCAGGAAAGGTGTCTAGTCTAAATTTTGTGCCTGAACTCATATAATATCTTAAAATTGGGTCCTCAATGACAGAAAGATCACCAGTAATGATATGGCTATGATATTTGTCTACATATTTGCTATATTTATCAAGTTTACAGTAACATTCTTGATCTGAGATGAAGTCAATATTTTTACTATGAAGGTCATAACTACAAATATAGTGTTTGAAGGAAATATGAGAAAGCAACTTTGATATTGCATTTGATTTTTGGTGGGAAAGATTCTTTACATTCATGCATAATTTCATTGAAATTAACATTATCAAACAGCTTATTAAAAAATTTTTAATGACTAAAAATTGTCTTTTACGACTAATGCAAGAATCAAGTCGTAGAGATATCAGTAATTTTGAGTTTGCGTTTAATGAGATCCAATATGATATCTCTTATTTTCATTATTATTAAAGCAAGAACTTTTAAAACATGCTATCCAAAACCATTCAAGAGCTTTATTTTTGCAAGCAAATATTTTTACATCTGATAACTTTGATATTGTTGTAAGTCATTTCTTTAAAGTTAATATTATCCTGTATATATCTTTGCATATCTACTTTAACACACTTTTTGTTTCTATTTTTACTCCTGGAATCCCCTGCAGCTGTACCAAAAGGTGTTAAACATTCCATAAATACTATTATACAGTTTCCTATTTTTACTAAATTAAGACAGAAACCTTTTTTGCAGTTGAAACATTGTATGTCATGTTCATGAAGTGAGGCACAGATACATCTAATATTATCTTGTGCTACACTAGTAAACAAATTTTCAAAGTCAAAAGTTTCAATACTTTTACAATTATTTGCTTTCCTTAAGAAGTTAAGAACTTGGTGGTTATTATTAATGATTTCACATGTATCATTTTTAGAGATTTCACATGAAATCTCATTCAGGTAATTAAAGAAAATTTTATATGCTTGTTCATTATAGCAATTTGTATTACATGTTACAAATCTAAATTTAATTAGAGTTTTTATGGAATTCAATTGTGGCAAAAAGATATGGAAAAATGAAATGACTGAAGTCAATTTGGTAATAATTACCTTTATCTGAAATATCTTTGATGACAGCATCCATATCCTCCCCAAGAACACAATAATGAGTATTTAAAACATACTCATTTAGTAAAACCTGCCTATAGAAGGATTTGCAAAGGATTGCAAATTCATTTTCAGCTTCACCAACAGTGGAAATAATAAATTGCCTTTTAATACCTGCAATTTTCTTTCTTAATTTCTGTTTGAGAAAGTTTTTTTTTTGTCGTTACATTTTTTTCTCAAATTTCAAGTAATTTTCTTTAAACATTTCAATAAACTTGAATTTCCTCTCTTTAAAACTTTCAATGGGCCAACTACATTCAAAAGCAAGTTTAGAAATCAATAAGTTCAACTTGTTTACTAAGGTTATCAATTATTACTGTAATCTTAGGAAAGGTCTCCAGTCTAAATTTTGTGTGTCTAAACTCATATAATATCTTAAAATTGGGTCCTCAATGATACAAAGATCACCAGTAATGATATGGCTGTGATATTTGTCTACAAATTTGCTATATTGATCAAGTTTACAATAACATTCTTGATCTGAGATGAAGTCCAATATTTTGTACTATGAAGGTCATAATTACAAATATAGTGTTTGAGGGAAATATGAGAAAGCAACTTTTATATTGCATTTGATTTTTGGTGGGAAAGATTCATTACATTTATTTATAACTTCATTTAAAATTAACATCAGCTTATTAACAAAGCTAATGACTAAACATTGTCAATTACGACTAATGCAAGAATCAGTCGTAGAGATATCAGTACTTTTGAGTTTGCGTTTAATAAGATCCAAGATGATATCTCTAATTTGATTATTCTTAAAGCAAGAACATGTTATCCAAAACCATTTAAGAGCTTTATTTTTGCAAGCAAATATTATTCATCTGATAACTATGATATCATTGTAAGTCATTTCTTTAAAGTTAATATCCTCAATATATCTTTGCATATGTACTTTAACACACTTTTCGCTTCTATTTTTACCCCTGGAATCCCCTCGAAACCCCTGCAGCTGTACCAAAGGTGTTAAACATGCCATAAATACTATTATACAGTTTCATATTTTTACCATTAACCATAGAGTTTAAGCCATATGGATAGACAGATAGATAGATTTCAATTTACAGATGTAAACATTCTCTGCTATTAATCGATTATCATTTGAGTCATTAAAAGCAGTAATATAAAATATGGCCCGATCAAATGTATGCATCTGAAAATGCTGCAGTTCCACATCTTTTTTAATGCTTTCCCCAAATTCAGCAATATCAGCTCTGTGTCCATTCATACGTACCCGGGAAAGCGAAAGACGAGAGGCCACACCGGATCCCCGAGGAGCGCGGGCGTTCGCCGGGTGAGGCCGTAGGTGGCCGCCGGAAAGCCGCTCCCCATCGGAAGGGAGCGCGACCACGCCGGATCTTCGCCCGAGCCGCGACGCGCGCGCGCGTTCGTCGGTCGAGGCCGCAGGCGGCCGCCGCAAAGGCGCTCCCCGTCCCGAGGGAGAACGGCCACACCGGATCTGCGCCTGATCCCGGACGCGCGCGCGCTCGTCGGGTGAGGCCGTGGTCCGCCGGCGGGAGGGCGCGACACGTCCCGAGGGAGAACGGCCACACCGGATCTGCGCCTGATCCCGGACGCGTGCGCGCTCGTCGGGTGAGGCCGTGGTCCGCCGGCGGGAGGGCGCGACACGTCCCGGTAGGTCGCCTTGTCCGGTCCTAAGCGACCGATCCACGATGAAAGGCGAGAGATTTGGAAGTGGATATATATGTGTATATATATGCATATATATGTATACAGATAGTTAGATATGCGCGTGTGTGTCTGCGTACATATGTCACGCTTTCAGTTCAGAGTCTGTTTAGACCAAAGTTATTTACATTGTACGTTATTTAAAATAGACACAACAGTTAACTGATGTGGCCAACAGAGAGTATATAACGTTGAACAGAACATGTATATAGCGGTAAAAGGATCGGTGTCGATTACCATAAAGGGAAAAGGAAATCGTTTCTCAGAAATACGCAACTTGCGCGCAAATGCAGGCGGAAAACCGATTCGCTAGCAACGGAATAGGAACAGTCAGTAGTTCTAAGAGTTAGCGGATGCATTTCTCGTCAAGTTTCAGCGTCTTACCACTTTTTCACGAAATAAAACTTGGGTGCTCTGGAAACAGGACGGACGTGCAGTGGACTGATGGAAAGAGAGCGCGAGTACGACACTCGCGAACCCGTCACACTCGTAACGACACTTCGTGCTTTTTACAACTGTTTGTCAACAGGGGCAGGAGCGATTCCACAACATTCCGCCACGTCTTAATTTTGCTTCGAAGAATCGTTCACGTACACGTTTGAAACCGAGCTCGTTCCAGGAAAGGATTTGCGAAGTCCGATTGTAATAAGAGCACGTTTCGGTAAGCAGGTCGACAAACAAGGAACTGCGGCTCTGCACCGAAGACGTAGTCCCACAAGGCTTCGAAACGGCCGTCCGCTCACTCGTCTTCCGTTTGTGCTCGGTTACTTTTTATCGTTTCTCAGTCATGTCTCGATTACACGAAGAAGACGCGCAGACTGCGTCAAGTATTTGTCGACGCGGACGAAGGGAGAACCGAAATACTCTTCTTTATAAATTTCGGCTACGAATCCGTGTCTGTTGCAAGCACTTCGCCAATCGCGTGCTTACAAAAACACAGTCCGATCGACCGCTTTCTCGACGATCCCTCCTTTGAGAGCACCAGCTGACTTGTTTCGAGACGGTAAGAACAAGACTGTCGGTGAGTAAATGAAAGAATGTAAACCAGTACTTCGTTGTAATGCACCACGACACAAAACCAACGTAACGGAGCACACAAACGGAAGCAGACGGCTGTTTCCAATGTGTGTTGGGACTTCGTCTTCGGTGCGGAGCCAAAGGGGACGAACTACGAAAGGGTGAAGTAACTGATCGGTCCCCTTCGGCTCTGCGCCGAAGAGGAAGTCCCACCACGCCTCGAAACAGCCGTCTGCTTCGCACTGCGTGTATCTGTACGAAGATATCAGCATATCTTCGTACAGATACAGTCACAGTTACAGATTTCCCTTTGAAGTTCAAGCAATGCATTTTCTGTTCGCTGCGAACAGGTAGAAATCCGGGACGTACGACGTGTAGTTTAAAAGGACTGCAAAAAGACGGAGGTTGCAGCCCCACGATAGGAAGTGCGCAGGAGAACTGCAGTGGCGATCTGAGAACCCGCATTCTTCGGGGCGGTACACGCACGCTTTACCTCCGCGCCACCGGTTAACGGGAATCGCACGGATCTGGAGCGCGCTGTAGACGCTCGCAACGAGCGCGTAAAGGGCGCAATGCCCGTGCGCGCGCAGTAACACGAGACTGCGCAGACGCGACGCTCCGAGTGCGTTCGCGAGATCTAGCCGTTCGGACCGAATCGAAACGCACTCTACGGAACGGGAAACAGGTGACACTGGATCGAAGCGAATGCATCTGCACGCGTGGGAAGAAAATGAACTTCAGCCGCTGCATTCGGTTTCGCGTCGGAAGACACGTTTTCAAAGACTTTTAAGCTACCGGGAAGTTCGGACGGTGTTTCAGCCTCTTGACGGCGGTATAAACGGCACCTCAAGTCCCACGGGGGCGTGACGGGCACCTCAAGTCCCACGGGGGCGTGACGGGCACCTCAAGTCCCACGGGGGCGTGACGGGCACCCCAACTCCCACGGTGGAGTGGCGGGCACCTCAACTCCCACGAACGTGAAATCGGATGTGGAGCGCGCTGTAGACGCTCCCAGCGAGCGCGTAAGGGTGGCACTGACCATGCGCGCGCGACGGCCTCGGCGCCACGGACTTCATCATCCAACGGGGAAACACACACGTCTTTACTCTGCGACTTCTTAGACACACGCGATTACCGACTGCGAATTCTTTCTTGCCACCAACTCCGAATAGTATCGGAACGAAACGATTAAATTTTTATTCCCCAGGAGAACAGCAGACGAGTGAAAACCATTCCGTGCCGTTCTTCTTCGGACAGAAATGGCACGAATTAAGACACCACGCATGCAAATGCGACAGCATCAACTCACACGTTTACACAGCCGGAACTCTTTCGGAAACGTCCTGATGACCTGCAGAAGGCAATGTTTACGGAGCGGAAATCAATGTAAGTAAATAAAAGGCCGAAATGTCGAATAAAAGGAAACAAGAAACCAATTGGATTTCAACAAATTAATACGAATTAGAAAGAAGAAAAAGACACTGGAAATAAAAAGGAGCAGGAAGAAGAAGAAGCAGAAGAACAGGAGATTGGAGTTATCAGATTCCCGGAAAGTGCAGGAATGAAAGCGTTAACGGATGGTCTGTTCCGGAAGTAAGGAGAGCTAATGGACAGCAGCGGAAGACCATTGTTAACGTTACTGCTCGGAAGGGAAGGGAAGGGGAAGAAAGCGGGAAAGGGGAGCCCGACGGAGCACCTCACGAAACAGGCAGTCCTTGTCGAGATTAATCACACTCTTATTGTTTAACTGGTAACCGTATATGTTTTTATAATTTCAGTTTGGGCAACACCAGTAGCTAGTGTAACCTTGTTTATGCAGGTGTGAGTGCAGTGCCATGTGCTCGATTCATTTAGAACTTGATTAAACTTCTGTTTATCATCGGACTCTGAATCTTTTTATCTTTACAGTCCTTGTGTGGAACCGTGACTCGTCTGAGTCGGGAGTGGTCGTCAACCGAGCGTCGCAGTAAGGAGGCGCTGTAGTGTACCGGAGATGAGACACGGTCGAACACGAAAATAGGAAAAACGCGAGGGAGAGAGTCCGGACGCGCGGCCGCGCCCCCCAAGGGGCGCGACAGGGGGACTCTCGACCAGGCGGAAAGGCAGGCGCTCCGCTAAGCGGCAGCAGCAGAAATTCCGAGAGGGTTCGAAAAATTTTTTTCGGCGCTGACGCGCCGGGAGCAGTAACGATTAAATAAGTTGTTTCTCTCAGGGGGCTGGCGCTCCCGCGACCCGACACACACCGGAAAAAGAAAGCGGTGTGACGTGCAGTCCATACTCATTGCATCGGTAGTGTCTACAGACACTCTTCTACCAGCAAAAAAAAAGAAACCGTAACTCATATTTTTTTACTTATCCTCCAATTGTTAATGCAACGAATTCTATTCGATATGCGACATTCATGGTCTATACCAGGGGTGGCCAACCTGCGGCTCTTTGAAGGATTATTTGTGGCTCTCGATAAATGTACCCTTTTCATTTTTGTGCTATTATATTTTAAAAAATTATTATCGTTCTGTATGTGTTTCAAAGTGTCTTTGAAATTACTGACGACAAATATCAATATTTTTTAATATTTAACTTCAATAAACATATTTTGTAGTTTTGTTTTTATATGTTTTCAATAAATATAATTTCTGTAAAAAAAAAAAATTTTTTTAAATACCTTTTAAATACGTATTTAACTGCGGCTCGCGAAACATTTTAAATTTTGAAAAACGGATACTACTAAACGGAAAAACGGATATTGCACAAATAATGCACAAATTATGACGACAACACGTATGTATATGTATAAGTAACAGGAAAGACAGTAAAAAAACGCACAATGAATTAACTGTAATTAACAATGTGTAACATAAACTTGATTTTCACTTATCACATATATCAAAAGCAACAGATTGATTCATAATTCATAAGATTTCTTCAACAGATTCTTTCGGAAAGGTTCGCTGGAGAGATTATCCTTATTTGCCTCTTCGTTCGTTTCAGTAGTCTGTGATGTTTCCACTTTCTTCCTATCACCTGCATGACCTCTCCTGAAAAAAAATGAAGAAAAGAAATCAGAAAAAAAATCAGAAACTTATTTAAACTATAGAACACAGTTACATACATAACACAATTACTCGTAATTACTGATACATTAAAAAACAGAAAGAAACACAACACTGAAATTCGAATAGCAGAAAACCATATCTTTATGCTAAATGAAGTTAAAATACTTGTTATTATTTAAACAATTGAACTTTCTAAATACGCTAAAGATGATACAGTGGTTTTATTCAACCATAGAAGGTGAAATTATTGAGGAAATGAAATTTATGGATACGGGCACACCGGAACAGAATGAACTTTGAAAATTTAAAAAAAAAACCCACCGCAGCAAGTCCGCACCGCGTCCCCGAGCGCGTACGGACCCTCTCCCGGCAGGAAAAAAGGGTCACACCGGAGCAGACCGGGACTTTGAAAAAAAAAAAAAAAGGAAGAACGGAAGAGCACAAGCCAGA
>Ga0228672_1000607_pt1 | contig 17078 bp, 27 predicted proteins | sample 90DmetaG_FD_182788 | JGI IMG/M metagenome (GOLD analysis project Ga0228672, IMG submission 182788) | Seawater microbial communities from Monterey Bay, California, United States - 90D | ecosystem: Environmental > Aquatic > Marine > Coastal | place: USA: California | collected 2016-11-08 | reverse complement strand
CTCAGTAGATGGATTAGCTAAAGTTACATTACCTGTAAGTGTGAGTACAAAGTTTTGATTAGCAGCAAAGTCTAGTGTGACTGAGCCTGTGTTTGTTGCGTCGGTGTCTGTTGTGGCTACTGCTGTTCCTGTTACTGTAACTCCGTTTGCAGTTGTTTCAATTTTTTTAGCGTTTGAATAATAAAGTTGAGCTGCACCATTTTCAATAAACTTAGCCATATCATCATTATCAGCACCAGACTTTAATATTAAATCTGTCGCTCTTATGTATAGAGAACCAGAGCCAGTTTCGTGAATAAAAGAATTATGATTAGTGTTTTCGTGATATATTTCTAAGTCATCACTTGCACCAAATTTTGATTTAATATTATCAGCGTGTGCTAAATCCCCTGTCATAGTACCACCAGACTTAGGTAGGGCAGCATCAGCAGTTGTATTGGCTGTTACACCTGTGGCAATATCGGTGTTGATTGAGTTGGCAAGTTTATCTGCTGTTACTGCATCGTCTAAAATCTTTGCTGTAGTGACTGCATCAGCAGCAATAGTAAGTGCTGTAGCACCTGTTACATCTCCTGTGTGAGTAGCGTTAGTTACTTTAGCTGTATTGGCGGTTATTGCATTTGCTTGGCTTGTAGTAATACCTGTCTTAGCGGTGTTAGCAGCAATAGCTGTATTAATCGCATTGGCTAGTTTAGCCTCTGTAACTGCATCATCTGCAATCTTAGCTGTTGAAATAGAGCCATCAGCAACCGAAGCTCCTGATAGTAAATTAGTGGCTGTTACTTTCTTAGAAGTACCGCCATCATTGATTAATAATTCCTCACTACCTCCTAATGAAGTTTTTGCTGGTAAGGCTGATACTTTAGTTGTTGCCATGTTTACTCCGTAATAATATAGTCAGGACTAGCATCACTAGATGACTCAGTTATAAAATACAAGCCAGTTGATTCTGTTTCTATTTCTTGTTCAGGAGAAGCAGGAGGACCTACTGGTGTATCATCCCACCCTCTCCTTCTAAATAAGTAAACAGGTACAAACTTTCTTTGTTTTCTAGTTAACTTATATGCCATTACTCTAACCTGTCTAAAAGTTTTTCACGTCCAATGTTTCTACGTTGTTCTATATCTGCTAACTTATCTGTAAATTGTTCTACTAATGGAGCATAAGAAACATCTACTGGTACAACTTTCTTTCTTGTTGGAAGCTTTCCTTTATATGCTTCTGGCTCTTTAAAATTTGTTTTAGCTTTTGTATGACTATCTTTAGGTGTAGCCATTAATCCTTTTGGCTCAGGTAAAGATGACATCTCAGGCAAATCTTTTGTTTCTTTATGTGCTTTTAATTCTGCACCTGACTCTACTGTAGGTTTAGAATAACTCCTGTCCTTTACTGAATCTAAGTTATCTTCTCCACTTAACATCTGGTCCAGTATGTCATGTATTTCACTTGTTTCTTCTTCAAAAGAACCTTGTTCGTTATTAAACTGTAGACCATTTTCTTCTAAAAAAGAAGCTAGTTCTTCCGGAGAACCTGTAGGATTTTCAACTTTAAATACTTGCTCAAGAATTTCATTATAAAGTTTTGCAATCTTTTGCTTTATCTTGTCTAGTTCTAAGTCTAAAGCACTATCATCAAATAAATCAGCTATGTTCATAGTTCTCCTAATTAGCTAAATATAACCCCCTCATGTAGAAGGGGTTACGGTTTAACTAACTATTATCTGTCAGTTACAAAAGCGAAACCTGAAGCGTCACGCATCTCACCAACACCATAAATAGTGTCAGCAGTATACAAGTCACCTAGGTACTCTTGCATGTAAGATGATTGTGAACGTACTCCTAGTTGCTCAACTAGAGCCATTGCGTCTTTATGTAGAACTAGACCAATGTCATGTACGACTGAACCAGTAGCACACTGAGTAGTACCCATAGCGTTAGTAACATATACATCAATACCGTAGATTTGTCCAACCTTACCAGTCTTGATTGCATTACCGTCACCAATAAACGCTTGCTCAGTATAACGCTGAATGCCTAACATGTCAGTGTACTGACGTGGAGTTAGAACAATTGCACGTCCGTCCTGTGGTACGTCAGCTAGGTCTAGCTTCTCTACCATTGCACGGATTGCAGCGTCACCACCAGTTGCTAGTGAAATAGCATTACCAGTACCTGAGCGGTCCCAGTCAGAAAGTACACCAGAACTGTTAAATACTTGTGCCTTGTTCCAACCTGAGTTACCTGCTGTACCGTTACCACCGTTAAGTGCTGCTGCTTTGTTAAACAAGTCTAGGTCGACCTGTGTACTTAGAGCATAGCCAGCATCTTCTGTGTAGAATCTACGTAGAGAGCTCAATGCTTGAACCTCTGCCATATCTTCAATTAGCACTGAGTATTCATAGTGCTTGTCAATGCTTAGTGCTGTGTTGCCATGAGTATCGCCTTGAATCTTTACTAGCGAGTTCTCTCCCTTTGAAGTTGCTGAACCACGTACCGGTGTTGGGATGTTGATTGTATCACCCTTCTTACCTTTGTGGTTGATGCGAGTTACCAAATTAGCTAATACTAAGTTCTTTTGATAACTGGCAATAACTTCGTCACTCCACAACTCTGGAATAAAAGTTGCAGCTGTAGTGACTGTTTGGTTATTAGTACCAATTACACCTGTTGCCATTTTATATATCTCCTATATATCTTATTATTTTACCCTCCCCTCTGCGTAAGCCTCGTAGATTTCATCTTCTAAACTCTGATAACGCTTTGGGTCAGTCTGTTTTAAACGTATTAAATCAGCACGCCTGTAAATCTTTTTACCAGCTGTTGACTCACCGGAAGCTCTTGATACTCCTTCACCTGCTTTCATTGCAGTATCTCTTTTAGTCTTTTTGCTTTCATTTACTTCTTTCGTCTTAGAAATCATTTGTCTTTCTTTCCAAGTCGTAAGCAGTTCATTGGCTGCATCAAAGTCATAAGAGTCTGCTTCTTTATACAAGCGTTGTCTTATCTTACTTCCATTTACCCACTCCTGAAATCCTCCGTCAGTAATGACTTCTTGGAAATCTGGATGTGCTTTTTCGAGTTGTTGGGCAGTCAAAGCAGCTTGTTGCTGTTGTGTCTGTTCCGAAAACTCTCTGAACCTAGGATGATTATCTATAATTTGCCTGACTGCTTCTTCAGGATTATCATAAAAATCTGCTGGCTCACTTGTGGTAGTCTGTTGGCTTTGCGAACTTATCTGTGATTGCAAATAAGAATCAGTAAGCTTTCTAAGTTCACCAATCTCTTGCCCTTTCCTACCTAGTTCTTTCTCTAGGTTCTCATAGGCTTCAGCTATTTCTGATGAGGACTTACCTTGAAATTTCTTAGGAAGCTCAGGCTCTGTTGTTTCTTGCTCTTGAGTTACTTCCTCGTTGACTTCATCCTCTACAGCTAATGCTTCTAAAGATTCGTTTGCTTGCTCTTCTACTGGTTCTTCATGAACCTCAGGGTCTACAATTTTACTACTCATGCTTCTTACCTCCGTCTTTTAAGATTATGGGGGTTATAAAAATGTTAGAGCTGGTACTAATCCAGTTGTTCTAACGCTAGTTTGGTAGCTTCCTCTAAATTAATAAACATGTTTAGGAAAGATACCTGTCCTCTACGTAAGTGTAGAGTCTTTTCATCTTCAATGTCATAGATTTTTTCAAGTGACTCTGCTAGTTTAGTGTACTCTTCTAACAATACACGCCAGCCATCATGTTGAATCATGTCTAATCGTTGTTCTAATACTTCTTTATCTGTCATTTATTTCTATTTGCTAAAGCTTTTTTAGTTGCTCTACGTTTACGAGAAGCTTCTTTATCTGCTCTTTCACTAACAACTCTTTTTCTAAGTCTGCCTGCTCCTTTTGGTCCTTTTGGTATATAAGCTCTTCTTCCAGTTTTAGGTTTTGCTAGTCCTTTTTTCATTTATTCTCCTGTTATCCGTTCATTGCCTTAGACAAATTAAGTATAGTTTCTGAGTTTAGATGTTCTACTTCAGGTACATTACGTGCAGTTTCTGACTGTATACCTTTTATTCTTACCATCTTTTCAGCTAGTTCTAGTTGTTTCTTAGCTAAAGTTTCATTAGATGCTTTATCACCTGCATCTACTTGTAGCTTCTGTGCTTCTGCATATAGCTTATTAATATCTGCTTTGAGTTCCTCTAGTTCAAGCATAGACTTTTGCATTTCTATTTGTTTAATCTGTTGTTCTTCAGGGTTAGGTTGCATCATTTGATTGATTGCTTGTACTAACTGTGTCCTGTTAGACAGTGATGAGTTCTCAAATATACTCATTAATATAACAAAGAATGCAGGAGAGCCTTGTGGTGTCATAGATAACAACTGTACCATCTGTGTTGTTTCTAGTTCCTTAGCCATAATACCTAGACTACTGTAAGGTTTAAACTTAAAGTCTACTGCTGGATATCTTTCGTTATCAAACTGTATACGTCTGTTTAAAGTCTTATTAATCATAGGAATTAAGAATGAATCTTGGAAATTCATTAGTGTTCTCTTCTGACGTTTGATAGATGCTGCTTGGAGCATTGACATACCACTAGCAGTTCCATTCCGAGGATTGGAAAAGTTACTGTTAGCTGTGTCCATAGCACCAGTACCCATCTGAACCATGCGTTCTAGCTCTGCTGCTTCGGTAAATGTCGACTGGGATAGACTACCAAAGTTCAGTGGCATTAGAACGGATTTAGGGTCGCCATTCGTAAGGATTGTCTTACCGGGACGGACATCGAATTTCGTTCCACGTGGTAGACGAGTGGCATCTAAACCCATCATTGGGTGTGTCGTGAGTGCTAAGGCGTCAATACGAGCTCTCAGTTCAGCATCTAAAGCTTTCTGTGGATTATATCCCTTTTCAGCCACACCCCTACCCCAGAACTTCGAGGGAACACGGTCATTTTGATAGGCAACAAACGGTCTATCATTTAACATGTATGGGTTTTCTGCTGCTCTTAGTACGCAATCGTCATTAGCAATTGTAACAACTGCTTCAACTAACTCATCATCATTGTAGTCAAACTGGTCTACGCTGCTTGAGTTTCCACTAAGAAATCTTTTAGGAACTAATCCCCAATATTCTACAATCTTTACTTTGTCATCTTCATCAGAGTCACTAAACTCTTCATCAAAGCCAAAGTCTGCTTTGTCATAACTACCTAATGGCATATCATTATATATACCATCCTTCATGCCCTTAGTAATCATATACCTTGGTTTAATTACTATGTGGGCGACACCTAATGCTTCATCTATTGTTGTAGCTGTAGGGTCAATAACAAATTCTTTTGGTGATACTGATTCTAACTTAACACATGTGTATGGTATTTCCTGTGTTCTAGTATTAGTAGTCATGGTCCCCGGTACTGGCTCTTCAATAGCCACCATTTCCATTTTATCCTGTACTAATACCTTACCAATACCTGTACCAAATATAGCACCGTTAAGTAAACACTCTGCAATAGCGTCTTTAACTCCGTCTTTTGTTAAATCTTCATGGAGTAAGTTACGTATATACTCTGCGTCTTGTTTGTTTTGGTCAAGAATGTCATCTTCTAGGTCAAACCACCTATTGCCTCCAAAGATTGCTTCCTCTAATTCTGCTACTGTGGCTTCAATTGCCTGTGATGTGGCTGGAGAAATTAATTTACTCTTCTCTGACTGCCTTGTTTTGTCATCTGTTGCCCAAATACCACGCCATAATCTGTAATATTCGTCCCATTTAGACATATAGTTAGTATTCCTGTGGTCCTCCCACTGGTCTACTCTGTCTAACACCCATTCTCTTAACTGACTGTGTGGACTATCTAGGTAATCTTTCTCTTCCATAAATTAATATCCTGCTATTGCGTCCATTGGTTCCCATTCGTCTAGTTCTATGCTGCCTGCGTAGTCTGCTACACTGACTTGGTCTATATATGCAAGGCTATCCAGTAAGTCATCATGGCTAAGAGGGGAAGGAAAGTCCATCATTTGGGAAATAAAGTGGTCGTTCCAATCTGCCTTTCTAAATTTTATCTTACCATGCTCTAGTCGTCCTTGCAGCGACCATGTAATTCTGTCTATCTTTCTTTTACCGCCATGAGTAACATCTGTTATGTTAACCCATCTACCGTGTGTCCTCATCTCATCTTCAAGATAAGGCATGATTGCGTTCTTTAACGCTCCGGCTTCAATTCCGACAGTAGTTGCTTGACTTTCAATTGCAGCCTGTAGTATTTTAAAAGCAGTTTCTTTAATACCCCATCTACCATGATATATATCCTTTACTAACCATTCGTCATTAACAATCTTAACTACTGATATTGCTGTTTCGTCTAACTTGCTTGACTTTAAACCTCTGTCTTTACTTGTTGCTTCAAACCCTGCTGGGTCTACTGCTACTACATAATGACCTATTGTACCTTCCGCAAAGTCTGTTTCATTATCGACATACTTAATCCACTCTTCCTTAAATATTCCTCCTGTGAAGGATTCAAAGGTGGCTTCAAATTCTTGCCTGAACGCTTGAGTAGACATTGTACTCTTTGCAGCAGCGATTTCTTTGGGGTCCAGTAATGGATTATCTGTAGAATTAAATTGAAATGCTTGCCAGTCATCATCTTGTTGTGCTTCTATGTATAGTTTATAAAAATGATTCTTTCCTGCAGGGGTACCAATAAACATAGCACCACCTTTTACATCTGCAAGAGTAGGTCTTAAAATCATTTCCCACACTTCAGGCTTCATACTGGCATATTCATCAAGTACAACGTACTCCAATCCTACACCCCTCAAAGTATCTGGTCTATCTGAGCCTTTAAGGTATATCTTTCTGTCGTTGACTAAAGTTAACACTGCTGTGTTTTCGTGAGCAGCTTTTATAACATCCTGCCCTAACTCCTTTAGCATACCCCACATAATATCTTTTGATTGTTGAAATGTGGGACCAACGTAAAATACGTCTTTGCTTTTGCTTTGTAGTGCTTTGATTAATAAAACCCAAGCAGCTAACCTTGACTTACCAAATCTTCTACCTGCTGAAACAACTTTAAAACGAGCAGGAGATTTAAATATCTCCATCTGAGCATCATGAAGTGAAACTTTAATATCTGCCATTATTCGTCTATGGCATCTATTACTTCACCTTCAAAGGTAGCTTGTTCTTCTGCTTCCTGCTTTTCTATTGCCTTTACGGATTCAACAATAATATTTATTCCTAAATCCTGGTGTTCGTGTTTTATTTCAACAGCTTTATGTGCTGGAACAATTCTATCCATGCACATCTTTAAACAATGTCTATCACCTTTTAAGGCTAACTCAATAACCTTGTCCACAATCTCTGGACCTCTCGCTGATAATACTTCTCTGCTTAAAGCTGTATATTTGTTTACTGAACCTACGGGTCTGCCAGCTGGATTCAATGAAGGCATGCCCTTGTATAAGTTGGGATTACCTGCTTTTCTTTTAGGTTTTGTTTCGTCCTTTGGCATACCTTTGTCCTGTGTTAAAAAGGGAGGTTCTATACCCCTATTATACCACGCTTTGCTGATGATTGCAAGAACTTTCTATAAATAGCCACTTTTTGTACCTTCGGATTAGTAAAATTGTAATTACATTGTGGGTCCAAATCCCATCTCATGTGCTAATGAGCTACACCGGAGTGCGTGCGTTTTTCCATAGATGGGTCCCCCTTGGCTCTACGTGGCAAAAAGTGGCAATGACTGGCAATTCATGGCAATGGGTGGCTAAGGGTGGAAAATTGGAGATAAATGTGCGAGTGATTGTAGTTTTTAGTGGCATAACATGTTATGCGTGATATTTATTTTTCCTAAAGGGTTGACTCTCAGATTAAGAAGAGTATATTTATACACATGGACGCAGTAACTGGTCCTAAACGAGAATGATTCTCATTAACATTTAACTAACATAAAGGAAATAATATGAATACTATCAATGACTTAAACAAAGCACAAGCAACTCTATACCGTTCATACGTCAAGGCTAATCAAATGGACGTTAACCAACAGGCTAAGATTGACGCCTACATGGACCAAGGCAAGGAAGGACATGCAGAGATATTAGGCATAGTCGAACTCATGAAGGTTAACAATGAGTCAACAGCTAAGATTAAAACACAGGTTTCGAGAGCCAGTGGCAAGCAAAAATCAGGACTTAGCCTTCAAGGACTAGGCAAGGATAATGTAGCTGTTATAGCACCAAAGCAAGCCAATACTAAGGATAAGCAAGAAGTGGCAGAGAAGGCACCAAAACCAGAGGACAGTGTTGAACCTAATACTCAATCAATCACACATGACCAAGCGTGGGAGTTTGTAGAGAAGTATTTCACACTAGACGAGGTGGAAGCTCTCAGAGGTGCTGTTAAGGCTAGAATAGCAGAGAAGGTCAAGAAAATAATCGCTGCCTAATCTAACCACTAAGCAATCAAGCCGGCTTTATGCCGGTTTTTTTGTGCCTGTTATCCTGAGAATGAGCTCCATATATTCGATTTAAGCGTAATTTATATAGTAAGTAATACCAAAGCTTGCCTAAACAATAATAATCCAAGCAAGATACCCTGAGTTTGACATTAGAGCATTAGTATGAGATAATTCATACATGAATCGAGATACAGGGATTCAAAACAGGCATAACATGTTATGCGTTGACAATAACTAAAAATGAGAGGTGTTAAATGTACGATGTAGATTGTATGACAATCTCAGAGCATGCGTTAAAAACTCCGGAAGGTTTATTGGATGTGATTAAATTTGTATTCACTACAATCCAACAGCCTTTGAGTAGCTGTAAAAATCAATTGAATGATATTGATACGCATGGCACTGAAAGTAAATATTTATTTGGTAGCAAAAGAGCCGGATTAAAATATGCAATGGAAAATAAAACTAAATTGTTTTGGAAGGTGCAAGAATTGCAGAAGGAATCATTAGAAAATATTGATACAGTCAGTAAAGCTGTAAGATTATTTATGGAAGTTCCCGGTTTAGGTGCTGTAAAGTCTGCATTTGTATGTCAAATGTTAGGTTTTAACGTGTCATGTATTGACAGTCATAACTTAAACAGGCTAGGAATGGAATTAAAAGATGTAACTATTCCTAATTCATTGACAGAAAAAACCAAAATGAAAAAAATAAAAGCCTATGTACACTTGACACAGAGAAAAGGTACTGTATACTGGTGGAACTCGTGGTGTGATTATGTAGCCAGTAAAGGTGGCATGAATAAAGCATTAGCGACAGGCAATGAAGTGAGTGCATTCCATGTGGAGTGCGTAATAAGGTAGGCATAACATGTTATGCGTTAATAATAATAAAAGTCCAAGGAGGACATATGAAAAATATATACTTAGATAGTAGAACACCAAAGAACAAGTTTTTCCATTTCAATATCTTAGGTTTTAAATTTAGAATTAAAACTTATAAAAGATATACTAAGAAAAGATTTGATATCTATACAGATAATCAAGGTCTAGGATTAAACTTTAGTAGAAGATATTTTAAATTGTATAGGGGATAGTAATGACTAGAAATTATTTACATGAAGTAAGAAACCTCACAGAAACATTAGAGGTAGACGAGAGAACTATAACAGTTGAACGAATGACTGGTAACGGTGAGAAGGAAGTTACTAGAGAGGAGTTTATTAAAGTTTGGGTAGACCATGCACAGTTGTGGTCATTAGTGGACTATGGAGATATTCAAACAATGAATATAATAGTTGATGAAATTAAAGAAGGCATTACAGAACTAGCCGGTTATAGTTGGGATTTAAAATATGCTAGAAAATTAAAAAACATGGAGAAGAATAATGCCAAAGTATAACTATACCGTAATGGTAGAAGGACAGAAGCAACTGGAAACCACTAGCTTAGATGAAGCAGAACAATTTAAACTTGCAAAGGAACAAGAAGGTGGTTATAATGTAACTATAAAAAGACATTGGTACATGGACGAACTTATAACAGAGGAGAATAAATAATGGAAAGGAATAGCTTTAAATTTATGAAGGAAGATTTTAACTGGGAACAGGAACAGGAAAAAGACATGGAAGAGATAGACATGGAAAAAGTCTACATGGAAGTTGATGACTTATGGGATGCGTATAGAGATACAGGTATGCGTCCTAGTGATTTTATAAGTGAGGTAGACTAATGGCTAACCCTAATAATAATATGAACGCTTATAACCAAGCATTGATAATCAATAGAGATTTGAAAAAGAGGATTGATAAAGCTAATGAAATAATAGATAATCTACGTGAATGGAAGTATAATGAAACAGATGATTATGAAGATGCTTTTAATAAAATAAAGGAGGCACTAAATGGCTGATATAAACGGAATAGAAAGAACTTATGCTAATAAAGATGAGTATGATTGGGAAGGTGGTGAAGTAGATGAGCCACAGTTATATAATTATAAAGTAGATGTTAAATGGACAGGTACCATAGCTTCATTTAACATAGTGGCTGAGAGCCAACAGGAAGCTATCCTAGTGGCTAATAAAAAGTTAGACATGGATAGCAATGGGTTAATACATTTTGATGCGAGGGTAATGGAATGAGTGAATATTATTTTGATAGAGTAAATTCTAAAGGTGAAGTTATATTTAAAAGAGATACTAATGAAAGCTTAGAGGATGTTGAGAAGTATTTAAACTCTAAAAACATAGAGTATGAGGTTAAAGAACAAGCTCATATGATAAAAGTATTTACAAAAGGTAGGGATTATTCTTACTACTATACAACAGGAAGGTGGGCACCATATAAAAAATATTTAGGTGGCTATCCTAAAAAACATTACCATTCAAAAGGTATAGAAGATTTTATAACAAGGTTTATACAAGGAGAAAAGAAGTGAGATGCAGAGCATGTAACAAACAACTGAACGACAACGAGTCAGTGTATAAAGACAGTGAAACAGGTGAGTATTTAGATATGTGTAATATCTGTATTCGTAAGAGCTATGCAAGCTTTGACTTGGAAGGTGATGACGATAGAAAATATGTTGAAACTTTGTTTACAAAGATACAATAGTATGTTATAATATTATTATAGATATATAGATATTAAAGGTTAATAAAAGGTTAAGTAAAGGATAAATAAAAGATATATTAATAGCTATTATGGTGTCGTAGTTATTAATAATTTTTCAGACACCAATGAGGATATAATTATGGCAGTAGCAATCGGTGAAGCACTATACCCCGCTCTCTTTGAGCCTAAGGTAGATAAATACACACCAACACCCGGAGTTTATTCAATAGACTTGAAGGTAACTGACGAAGAAAGGGATAGACTGATAGCATCAGGTATCAAACCAAAACAAAAAGATGCTAATGTGTTTGTGTTTAAGCGTAAGCCTATCACAGCTAAGGGCAACCACATGCCTGCACCTACAGTAGTAGATGAGAACAAGCATGGTTGGGATAGTACAATTAAGATTGGCAATGGCTCGCAAGTTAAGGTGGCGTACTCAACATACGAACACCAAGCAACTGAGCAGTTCGGTCTAGGTAAATCTTTAGATGCTGTACAGGTGGTCAACCTTGTGGAATACACAGGTGGTGGCAATGCACTTGATGAGTTTGATGCAGTAACTAAGGAAGATGTTCCATTCTAATAGGCATAACATGTTATGTCATGGCTACTCTTTAATGGGGTAGCCACTTTTAATTTAACTGGGATGAATTATGGAACAGCAACAAGGCACCTTTGTTCAACACGAACCATGTCCACAGTGTGGCAGTAAAGATAACCTAGCAAGGTACTCTACTGGTCAAGGATATTGTTTTGGTTGTGGACATTGGGAAGGACCTAACGGTCAGAGTAAAGCTGAACCAATTATAGAGGATAAGAGTATGCAATTATTTACAGGTAACAGTGGTGCCATTGTAGACAGAGGTATCAATGCAGATGTTGTGCAGAAGTATGGCGTTACCTTACAGTACGGAGAGGATGGTTTAATCAAGAAGCATTGCTATCCATACCATGATGCTGACAATGGTGAGCATCTAGGTAACAAGATACGCACTGTTGATACCAAAGACTTTCTATATGATGGTAACAGTAAGGAAGTAGGACTGTTTGGAGAGAACATATTCAAGGGTGGTGGTAAGTACATCACAGTCTGCGAGGGCGAGCTTGATGCAATGAGTGTTCACCAAATGTTCGGTAACAAGTACGCATCAGTCAGTCTACGCACTGGCTCTAAAGGTGCGAAGAATGATATCAAGCGTAGCCTTGAGTACCTAGAGTCATTCGACTGGGTAGTCTTGTGCTTTGACACAGACAAGGCAGGTAAGGATGCAACCAAGAGCGTGGTAGATTTGTTCTCACCTAACAAAGTTAAGGTGTGTAACCTACCTCTCAAGGATGCAAACGAAATGCTAGTGCAAGGTAAGATAGCTGACTTCACTAGGGCATGGTGGGATGCCAAGCCTTACAGACCGGATGGTATTGTAGCTAGTGAGGACACATGGAACATACTGACAGAGGAGATACGTGTCGAGTCCGTTCCTTATCCTTGGGTTGGCGTCAATGATTTAACCTATGGTTTCCGTAAGGGTGAGCTTGTAACTATTACAAGTGGCTCAGGCATGGGTAAATCTCAAATGGTCAGAGAGCTAGAACATTACTTGCTCAACGCAACTGATGAGAACATAGGTATCTTAGCTTTGGAAGAGAGCGTAAAGAATACTACGCTAGGTGTCATGTCCATCGAAGCTAACAAACCATTGCATCTCAACATGCAAGACGTAGATGACAGTGAGCTTAAAGGTTACTGGGATAAGACCATGGGCAAAGGTCGTGTGTTTATGTATGACCACTTCGGTAGTACCAGTGAGGATAACTTACTCTCTAAGGTACGCTACCTAGCCAAAGGTTTGGATTGTAAGTGGATTGTACTGGACCACCTGTCTATCGTAGTCAGTGACCAAGAGGTTATGGATGAGCGTAAAGCTATCGATAGTATCATGACTAAGCTACGACAGCTAGTACAGGAAACAGGCATAGGCTTGTTCCTTGTTTCTCACTTGCGTAGACCAATGGGCAAGGGTCATGAAGAAGGTGGACAGATAAGTCTATCAGAGCTTCGTGGTTCAGCTAGTATTGCACAGCTATCCGACATGGTGATTGGCTTAGAAAGAAACCAACAAGCTGATGACCCTGTGGTTCGTAACACTACGATACTTAGAGTCTTAAAGAATAGATTCAGTGGACTCACTGGTCCTGCATGTTCTCTACACTACGACAAAGAAACTGGTAGAATGAAGGAAACAGATTCAGTGGGAGAATTTTAATGAAACAAATTATACTAGACATAGAAGCGAACGGTCTTAGACCTGACACTATATGGTGTATAGTTGCTAAGGAGGTAGAGTATGGAACTGTTAATGTCTTTATTGGCGAAGATATTTTTAGCTTTCCTGATTGGGTACGTGATAATAGTATTACTCACATTTGTGGGCATAATATTATTGGATATGATTTACCCGTCTTGGAAAAGATTACGGGATTCAGATGGCAAGAAGCTATTCAAGACACGCTAGTCATGTCAAGACTTGCCAACCCTAACAGGGAAGCAGGTCATTCACTAGAGTCATGGGGTAACAGGCTTGGCTTTAGCAAGGGCGACCACTCTGAATGGGGTGAGTTCTCTTGGGATATGGTTGAGTATTGTAAGCGTGATGTTGAGTTAACTGAGAAGGTATACGAAACATTGACCAAAGAACTGTCAGGTTTTAGAGAGGAGAGCATCAAGCTTGAGCATGATGTTGCTCGTATCATTACCCAACAGATAGAGAACGGTTGGTTTATTAATGAGCGTGAAGCTAACCTATTACTTGGTGAGCTGAGAGAAAAGCTACATAATGTAGAGGTTGATGTGCGTAATACATTCAAGCCACTACCTGTGTGGATAGACTTACAGCATCCCGGTGACAAGTGGTACAACAAGGATGGCAGTACATCCAAGCGTGCACAAGCACAGCTAGACAAGGGTGCTCATTATGAAGCAACAGATGAAAGTGTGAGGAGTAAGTGGGGTTACTATATATACCCTGAGTTTAATCTTGGCTCTCGTCAACAGATAGCTAGGTACCTTCAACACTTTGGTTGGAAACCTACTGAGTTTACAGAGAAAGGTAATACGATTGTCAACGAGCGTGTACTTAATGAGGTAGACTTACCACAGGCTAAACAGATAGCTGAGTATCTTATGTTACAGAAACGTGTAGCACAGGTGCAGAGTTGGGTAGATGCAATCGAGATTGATGGCAGAGTACGTGGCTATGTCAATCCTATTGGTGCTGTGACTGGTCGCATGACACATGCTAGACCTAACCTAGCACAGGTACCTGCATCCTATTCACCTTACGGTGCTGAGTGTCGTAAGCTATGGACCGTAGAACATGGTAACTTCCTAGTAGGTATGGATGCCAGTGGTCTTGAGTTACGTATGCTCGCCCACTATATGAATGACCCTTCCTATACTCGTGAGGTATTAGATGGTGACATTCATACTGCTAACCAAAAGTCTGCCGGTCTACCTACTCGTGACCAAGCCAAGACTTTCATCTATGCTTTCCTATATGGTGCAGGTGATGAGAAGATTGGTAGCATCGTAGGTGGTACATCTGCTGATGGTAAGGAAGTCAAGCGTAAGTTCCTTGATAACACACCTGCTCTCAAGTCTTTACGTGAGCGTGTAGCGACAGCATCTAAGCGTGGCTACCTCATAGGCTTAGATGGTAGGCGTATCATAGTAAGGTCTGAGCACTCTGCTCTCAACACTTTACTTCAAGGTGCAGGTGCTATCGTCATGAAGAAAGCTTTAGTCCTTCTTGATAAAAATGCTAGATGGCGAGAGCTTAACTATAAGATTGTTGGTAATATACATGATGAGATACAGACAGAAGTTCTTGATATGGATTCCAAAGCTTTTGGTGAGCTCGCTGTTCTTGCAATAGAAGAAGCAGGTAAAGCCTTTAACCTTAACTGTCCACTGGATGGTGAATACAAGATAGGAGAAACGTGGAATGAAACGCACTAACTTTACATGTGACAACGTAAACCCTAGCCATTACAGGCAAGGCAAGATAGAAGTAATAGACTTCATACTAGACCAAAAGATGGACTACCTAACTGCGTCAGCTATGAAGTATATCTGTAGACATAATCACAAACATGGTGAGGATGGAGATGGTCAGATAGATGACCTAAGAAAAGCAAGATGGTTCATTGAGAAACTAATCGAGCAAAAACTGGGAGCAAAAGATGAGTAATATAGATGACTTAGTTCAAGATATATACGACTTAGCTGAAACAAAGAGTCACCCTGCTAGGGTACCTGCCGAACAAATTTTTAAAGACTTCGGTTCCAACATGGAATCTATACTTAGAGATTGGCTATACCCTAAGGACTATAGCGGTGGCACATTAAGGATGTCTAACATTGGACACCCTGATAGAAAGCTGTGGTACAAACACAGGAAAAATGAGTACAAAGGTGAGAGGTTAAGAGCTCACACTTTAATCAAGTTTCTTTATGGTCACTTGATTGAAGAGATGATACTAGCTTTGGTCAAACTCTCTGGTCATGATGTAACAGATGAACAGAAGAGAGTAGAGCTTGAAGGTATCAAGGGTTCAATGGACTGTAAGATTGATGGTCTATTGTGTGATGTAAAGTCTACATCAACCTATGGCTTCAAGAAATTCAAAGAGAACAGTCTGCAACATGATGACCCCTTTGGATACATAGACCAAATCAGTGGCTATGGTCAGGCTGAGGGTGCTGATGAAGCATGCTTCCTAGCCATGGATAAATCAAACGGACACCTAGCTGTATCAAAGGTGGACCTGTTAGATAAAGATGTAGTAAAAAGAATCAAGCATGTTAAGGAGATGATAGAACTAGATACAATTCCTGAACCATGTTATGACCTAGTGCCTGATGGTAAGTCAGGTAACATGAAGCTTCCAGTAGGATGTTCTTACTGTGAGTATAAGAAACATTGTTACCCTAACATGAGAGTCTTTGCCTATTCAACTGGACCTAGATTCTTAGCGGTAGTTAATGTAGAACCTAAAGTAATGGAGATTAGAAACTATGAGTAAAGAATATAAATTAATAGTAGCAGATGTGCGTAGCTTTGAAGCACAGGTTAACAGAGGTTTAGAAACTGGATGGGACTTACAAGGTATTCCATTCTATGATGGCTCTAGGTTTATTCAAGCTATGATTAGAGAGAAGTCTAAGAAGAAGGACAAATAATGGAGTGGAAATACAGGGGAATGATGGACAAGGATGGTGTCTGTACTGTAAGGGAAGTGTTCTATGAACCTGACGGTACAATCAGTAGCTTTGCTGTCGACCCTGCATGTCCAACTGGTGACAGTCCGGAGGAGCTAGTAACACACATGGCTCTGATGTTGGAAAGTCTACAACAACCCTTCTTACTTGAAGGAGATTTCATACCGGAAGGAGATGGTGAACTTGAGTTTACCTTTATAAGAGAAGATGAAAAAAAATACCATTAAATATAGGAACAAGTTTGAAGCCGGTGTTGGTGAGAAACTAACCGGTTGGAACTATGAACCTTACCATATACCTTACATAACAAAACGTAAGTACATACCTGATTTTACTAAGGGTAATATATTAGTAGAGTGTAAAGGATACTTTAGAGTAGGCGACACACAAAAGTATAAAGCTATTCGAGATTCATTACACACACAAGAGCTAGTGTTTGTCTTGACCAACGCTAACAAGAAAGTTAGGAAGGGTTCCAAGATTACTATGGGTGAGTGGTGCGACAAGGAAGGGTTCAAGTGGTTCACAACAGATACATTGAAGGAGCTAAAGCGTTATGGCACTACTACTAAATGAACTAAAAGAAAAGATAACTAAAGAGTTTGATGTCTGTCTGCTCTGTGAGTTCCTCGACATAGAACCTGAGGAACTGGTAGAAAGATTTGATGACAAGCTTATTGATAACATACATAAATTTAAAGGACTAGAGGATGAATAAATTACC
>Ga0228672_1000596_pt1 | contig 17413 bp, 18 predicted proteins | sample 90DmetaG_FD_182788 | JGI IMG/M metagenome (GOLD analysis project Ga0228672, IMG submission 182788) | Seawater microbial communities from Monterey Bay, California, United States - 90D | ecosystem: Environmental > Aquatic > Marine > Coastal | place: USA: California | collected 2016-11-08 | reverse complement strand
TTTCAAACATTGATAGACCCTCCGATAATCGCTTATCATTCGGTCAATTGGGTCTCGGACTATCACAAATATTTTGGCATTTGGGCAATATTCAGCTATACGCTTCGCAACAGCGTTGGCATAATCAGGGTATGAATATGATACAGAGAGATCAACAATCTTTGCTTGAGATGTAAAATTTGTAAGATTTTTATAAAATAAGTCGATATTAGGGGACCAATTTTCAGAAAAAAATGCTCTCCCCCCTCATTCTTTACTATGGTGGTTTGCTTGTTTAAAAAACTATGAAGCCAAGAGCTGCCACTCCGCCTGGTTCCAATACCAATAAATACTACTGTGTCGTTCATAATCCTACTAAAGTCCGAAAAAGTTTGGCTTTTGCTAATTGATAAATAAGTTTGTTATCTTGAACTGGAGGAGAATAGTCTTTACCCTTTAATAATTTCTTTAACAGATGCTTATCGCTATATATTTCACTTATCGAAAGCACGGGTACGTTATTGTCCTGCAAGAAATCTAAAAAATTATTCAACTTATTATATGTTTGCTCGCTTGCTTTGAATTCTCTAAATTTGGTATCGTATTCAAGCAATGAATATGAATGCATAAAAAGATTCATCGTAGTTACTTGGTTTGATCGCGCCGCAGCAACATATTCAATCAAATGTTCAAGTGGAGCACTATCAATATCTGTTTTCATTTTCTTAGTCCAAATTTTTTTTCCTAATAATTGTAATGTTAAATCATATACTGTGACAGGGAATTCAAATAAATTATCCCGCTCCTTCACTTTATTTATTGTCCAATTTACTTCACTATTTTTGTGTGCCACATTCATTGAACTATCAATTTTTATATTAGCGTTAGTAAGAGCCAAAATAGTATCCTGATTGATCGAGTAACCCCCCGATCTGTGTGCAATCGGCTTTTTTCCTATCCATTTCTCTAATAAACTTATCCCCTCAATAACTAAGTCGTATTGCTCGTCAAAGGTTAACTTAGCCATGAGATCTTTATGTTGAGGGAGTCGGCTATTCTTACCCTTGAAATTGTTAAGCCATTCATCATCCCTGGGGTCAACTCGCCATGAGGGGTGAGTGTGTAATTGCACATCTTGTTTCATCTCTATCAAAGATTGGCAGAGACTTTTCATTTTTTTCTCTCCCCATAACACATCTTCGTAGACGTCAACGAAGAAGGTTCCGCTTATCCCTCTAGTATAGAATGCCTCGGCAATTTTAAATACGCCCCATTTACTACCGTCTAAGCAAGTTCCCAAAATCATCTGGTTAAATGGATCGCTACCGTGTGCAGCTTCCACGTCTACGGTTGGAATAACCACAAAAGGCTTATTAGACTGCATCTTTTTTCACCATGCTAAATGAAGAAATAAAAAATGCAGGCTTTGCATTAACAAGCAATGTATCACCTATGTATGAGCTAGCAACGACTATTGACTTATTACTCAAAAAAGCCCCACATATAACACTAATTGATCCCAATAAAAACTTGGATACGACATTACTAGTGTATTTCCTTAATACTCGTATAACTTTTTTATTCGCTGGTGTATCCTGGTAAAGTAAGTAATCACAAACTGTTGCAACACGCAGCGCAAAGCGCATCACCGCACCATAAAGCGGGATTCTAATTAAACTTAACTTCTGAAAGCTAAAATACTCACACAAGGAATCTTGTAATTCAGTCGGCAGAAAATACGACTTACTGTAAACAGAGGTAATGATCAATTGCGATCGCGGATGAAGTGCTTCGCTTAACTTTTTAATACAAATTTTTTGATCATCTTTAGATAAATAATAGAGTACATCTGCTAGAATAACTAGTGTAGGTTTATACTCTATGTTAGGAATATTGGGCAATGAATTAATCTCAAAGCGAACACTCTGATGGTTTTTTTTTCCTTCTACTATCAGCTCTTCAACAAAATCACATGCCAAAACATCTACTTCGGGATGCTTATCTTTGATGCGCCCTGCGAGCTCACCAGTACCAGCACCCAAATCCAAAACATTTGAAAGATTATTTTGGGATATCACTTCGTCAATTGTTCCCAAAATAGTGCTGTGTCTTAAATATTGGTAACCACTCTTCTTGTGACCAAAATAAGAACTTGCACGATCAAACCCTTGCAACCGCACCTTTTCTGCAAACCATTCTTTTGTACCCCATTTCATAATCCATAAACCTTTAGGTGTTTAACTTCAAATTTATTTACGTTCTTCATCAAAACCGTATCTGCCCGTTTGTAGCAAAATAATTATAATATAAAGCAACATGACAATAAGCACTCCGCGACTAATAAACAGTGTTTCAAACGCTGAAAATGCAAGAGAAAAACTTGGCAGTATTAACATCCCACTCAGCAGAATAGCATATACAGGTTTTAACTTGAAAGTCAGAGCAGATAGGAAATCCAGGAATAAAAGTTGGAATAAGCTAACTAAAATACCAATTACACCAAATAAGGCGTAATTGGCGGTTAAAAAAGAAGTAGTTGCGCTAATTTCAGGTGAACTCGGTCTGAAGTAAACACCCACCGTGTTAAAGATATCTATGGGCGCAATTCCAAAGATTGTAGCTATCTTCGGTATACCAGAAATTCCGAAAAAACCAAAGTCGCCTACATAACTTAATTGCCATAGCTCAGCTGTGAGACTTCGGTAAACTATCCGATCAAATAAATTGAGAAATACAATTGGTAATGCTTCAGCTTGACCACTCGTAGCTTGCATTTTTAAAAACATAAGGATGAGGGGGAGACTCAGGACCAAAACTAGTACGACAGGAATAAAGCGCAATCTTCCTTTGAATCCTAAAAAATAGATGAATAAGTATACTCCGGTTAAGATAATCATCGCTGAAGCTCCCCGGCTACCAAAAATAGAAGCTGGCAATGCTATGGCAAGCATCAAAATTACTAATTTTGACGTCGTCAGTGCTCCATAACAGCTTTTCAGTACTAAAATTATAACCAATGCTGGAGCTAAGAATTTTATGGATATTGTAAAGCCATAAGAGATAATGGGATTTGACATTGATTTCATTCCAGCCTCCCTCATGAAACCAGCATCAGCACTCATAGATATTAAACCGTACAAACCCGTATTTTGCCAACCGACTGTTATCAAATACAATACACAAAAAATCATGTATATAGATAAGAAAAAATACCAAAATTGATCTAAGGTTAAATGCTTACCCCTATCTAAATTTGTGCTCCTAAAATGCCTAACAAACAAAATGCGTTTTTTATGATAATAATAACTCCTATCAAAAATTAAATTTGATATAGTTACTATTAATAGTGGTCCAAACAGCAGTACCAGGGTAACGGTCTCAATCTTGATTTCAAGTGATGTTAATTTTGCAGGTGAAAAAACTAATCCTACTTGAAGTTGTAAAAAATGAGATATAAAAAATATCACTGATGGGCGAATTAACGAGCCTGGAGAATACAAAAAATATTTTAACACAAGAATTGTATTAATACTAAAAATTAAATAAAATACCGTTTCAGCCATCTTGTTTTTTTGCTGCATGCTGAGCAATAGCGCGATCAGCAAACCCACTGGGTAATATTTTTAGTTGACGCAAAATTACCAAAGTATCGAGAACTAATTTGTTCTTCGCTCCGTTTAGAAACAACGAGTTATTCGGGTAATCTACATATGTTTTGTTTTCTGCTTGCATTAACTCGTCAACTTCTGATTGCCTCATCTCCAGTTTTGTTTTAATATAGTCATTCTCAATTTGCTCAGTTTTAATATCATAGGGTAACGTCTTAAGCTCCGCCAAGGCTCTTTCGCGAGACATATTTCCGTTACAAATTAATACACTGAGGTGAGCTTTTCGTTTATCTACACCAAACTTTTTGAACAAATAATAACCTTGATACCATTTGGTATATAATGACTCGTAATGCTTACCTGTATATGCTTGCCACCCATATTTCTCGGACAACAATTCCATAGATTTTTCTTTATCAAAATCTATATATATTAACAGGGATATACTTTTCATTCCTTGAAAAACTGATGTAATTTGCGAAAATAAATTCATGCCATTTAACTTGTCTAGTCGGCTGCCATCAATTATTTTATTAACTGATTTTATGTATTTCCAATCGATAGCACCGTATGACCAAGAAACTGGCATTATTCCCTCTGTGGAATAATTTCTGCCATTTAAAGAGTATTTTATACCATATTTTTTAGCAACTGCCACTAATGAAGCTCTTATTAAATGATCTGTTGGGACTTCACAGTCTTTTGTACCAGATCGCAGAAACGCTCTCTGCAAATTTTTAAATTGCGCCCAATCCAAAACCTCAGTGTGTAAATCTACATCTAATTTTTTAATTATTTTTTCTATATTAGAGACCGCGACCTCACTATTCCACCCGTTATCAACGTGCACTGCTAGTGGTTTTAGACCTAATTTCACTGCACTATGTAAAACAAAGCAGCTGTCAGTACCTCCACTTATTCCAACTACACAATTATATTTACCATTCAGATTTGAATTTGATATTTCTGTTATTAAATTCTTTAACGCTGTTTGGTTTTGTAATTTTCGTAGAATAGTTTTTTTTTCATGTTCCAACTGATTGCAGTGATTACAATTACCAAGCTCATCAAAATATATTTCAGGGTCAGTTGTATCCATCACACATCGATTACATATCCTGTAATTCATACTTTTTATCTCTCGCTAACTGTCACTAAATCGTTACTACAACTGGGTTTACGTTTTTGGCATTAGTAACGAATACTTCCCATAATGCTTGTAAATACATATTCATTTGTAATGAATTTGATTTATGAGATTTGGTATATTTCGCCGAGCCTCACCACACTCTTTCAGATCAATTTCAGTGACACCTACTCCTGTTAATTGCTTAAGCTGAAGCAAAATCTCACCATCAGGTGATACGATCATCGAGTGACCATAAGATTTCCGTCCTGTTGAGCCATGCTCACCCGTTTGTGCAGGAGCCACAATAAAAGCGCCAGTTTCAATGGCACGCGCTCGCAATAAGACCTCCCAATGTCGGGTGCCAGTATTCTGTGTAAACGCTGAAGGCACCGTTATGATTTCAGCACCTGAAAGAGCAAGATCACTAAATAATTTTGGAAACCGGAGATCATAACAGATAGTCATACCGAGTTTACCAAAATCACAAGGGTACATTTTTTTTTCGCCGCCCGGTCGATAAAAATCAGACTCTTTATATCGCTCAGATTCGCTTAATTTGACATCAAACATGTGAATTTTATCGTAATGCGCAACAATATTGCCAATACGATTTATTAAATAAGATCTATTTTCGCACTTTTCCGAGTTTATCTCTCGACGCGCTAAAGAGCCTATTAAAAAATAAGTTTGACTTTCTCTCGAGATTTTCTTGGCGACTGACAAGAACCGCTCAACTTGCTCTGTAGAAGAGCTTTTTATCCTTTGTTTATGATCAGAAGTTATACAATTGACTACCTCTGGAGTAACAATTAAGTCCACATCCCTACGCGAAGCCTCATAAGAAAAGTGTCTGAAATCTTCTAAGTTTTTTTCAACATTTTCGCCAGTGTTTAACTGGATCAGCGCTATTTTTATTTTTGTCATAACAGATTCCTCATTTTCAGAGATATTCCTTAATTATGGGTATAGATGGCAATCCTTAACGGGTCCGTTAACACATACAATTTTAATAGCTAAATTCAGCAAAGATCCGATTTAGGTCACCTGCCCACGCACCATTGTAATGATCCAAAAGTTCGTCAGCAGGTGTTTTTTTCGTTTCCACGCTTTCCATCAGGGCGTTCAGGAAATGTGTTTCATCCGGAATCATGCCTCCCGCGCTGGGGCGGGCGCGTTTGGTTAGGCCTGCATTCGCAATGTTCAAAGCAGATTTTGAAAGCTCATGCATGTCGATATTGCCCACCTTAGCGTGTAAGCCGCCGACAGATGCCGCCAAACGTAGCTCTTCGCGCGTTTCTGCATCCCAATCCTTTACCAGATCCCACGCTGCGTCTAGACTGTCTTGTTCATAACACAGGCCAACCCAGAACGCGGGCAATGCGCATAATTGACGCCTTGGGCCAACATCTGCCCCGCGCATTTCAATATATTTCTTAATCCGTGCTTCAGGGAACGCGGTTGTCAGGTGATCCGCCCAGTCACTCAGCGTTGGTTTTTCACCCGGCAAAGCGGGCAATTTTCCATCCAAGAAATCGCGGAAAGACTGTCCCAATGCGTCAATGTACTTCCCATCGCGATACACAAAATACATCGGCACGTCCAATGCGTATTCCACCCAACGTTCGAAACCGAAATTATCATCAAACACAAATGGGATCATACCTACGCGGGCATTGTCGGTGTAGCGCCACACACGGCTGCGCCAACTTTTGTATCCGTTTGGTTTACCCTCAAAAAACGGTGAATTTGCAAATAGGGCAACTGCCACAGGCTGAAGAGCAATCCCAATGCGTAGTTTTTGAATCATGTCGACTTCGGATGAATAATCCAAGTTGACCTGCACAGTGCTGGTGCGGCGCATCATTGTTCGTCCCATTGTGCCAACTTCGCCCATATATGCATCCATCAATTTGTAACGCCCTTTGGGCATCAATGGCATTTGTTCGTGCATCCACGTTGGCGCCGCGCCTAGCCCAATGAAGCCTACGCCAATCTCTTCAGCGATATCCTTTACTTCTTTGAGGTGAACGTTCACCTCGTCACAGGTTTCATGGATCGTTTCGAGCGGCGCACCTGACAATTCCAATGCGCCACCAGGCTCGAGTGAGATATTAGCGCCATCTTTTGTGAGGCCTATCAGTTTTCCACCTTCGCCAAGCCCTTGCCAATCATGGCGGTCACGCAGGGCGGATAACACTGCATGAATGGAACGCTCACCTTCATATGGCAGGGGAAGTAAGCTGTCTTTGCAAAAGCCGAATTTTTCATGTTCGGTTCCGATGCGCCAATCCTCTTTCGGCTTACACCCTGATGCAAGATATTCGGCCATTTGTTCATAACGTTCGATGGGGCCGCCACCGGATTGAGGGATCGACAATTATAAGTCTCCGATCGAGTAGTTTTGTTAATTTTTAAATTATCTTTTTTTAGTGATTAAATATTTAATCCGACTTCAGTAAATTCTATTAGTTTCTTACGACATTTTAATTTTACCAATTGTTTAGCCATAATCTTCAATGCGCGTGGTCGATCAAAAATAGCAATTCCTGTTGCAATCATAATAATAAAATCTAAGATAAAATTATTATGGTTGATGTAATTAAGTGCTAATTCACTTTTCCAAGGGCGAATAAGACATTCGTAGTCTTTATCAGGGTTTGACGATAGTCGCAAAATATCACCCTCATTAGAGAATACAATCGATGCTATGTCGGTAATTCCTGGTTTAATTAAAAGTAATCGTTGTTCTTCATCTGAATATTTTTTGACTTCATTGATGGTATTTGGCCGCGGTCCAACGATACTCATATCACCAAATAACACGTTTATGAATTGACTCAATTCGTCAATTTTGTATTTTCGAATATACGCACCAATCTTTGTAATACGAACATCATTCGAACTCGTTGACTCAACACCACTTTTGTCAGCGCCAACTCTCATTGAACGGATTTTATACATAGAAAATAATTTTGCATTTTTGCCAACGCGTTTTGCAGTGTATATTGGATTTTTTAAATCTTCACAAAATACAGCTAGCACAGCAATTACAAGGATTGGAGCAAATACGATCAAAATGATGGCGGAAATAGTGACATCAAAAAATCTTTTTGTCATGTGGACACCAAATTCAAGATTGCCTCTGCGATATCGTCATCGGTCGTATAATACGCAGCTTCTAAATTTGCTGCTGATGGCGCAGGCGAGGCGGTCAAGGTCAATCTTATAGGAGATTTCCGGAATGATTGAGGATTTACATTCTCGGATGCCAAGGCAATTACTTCGCCTGCCAAACCACAATTGCTCCAGCCACCATCTACGGCACAAAGCAAACCGGTTTTATTTACAGATTTTACAATTTCAGCATGATCTAGAGGATTTATTTGACGCAGGTCTATTACTTCACATTTGATACCGTTTTGCACTTCCAACCTTTCGGCCACCCTTAAGCTTTGTACAGTTGAGTAGCCTGACGCAACGACAGTTACATCAGTTCCATTTCTTTGAACACATGGTTTAAATGATGTGATATCAGTGCTTTGAATTGGATCAATTTCCATAACTTGATCGTAGCACCAACGATCATCAATATATAAAATTGGGTCTTCTGATTGGCTCGCAGCTATCAACATATCACGAGCATCTTGAACACTTGATGGCATTAATACACGCAGACCAGGAATATGTGCATACCATGAATGCAATGCTTGACTATGCTGGGCTCCTTGTTCTCCACCACGATTAATTATGGTTCTAAAAGTTACATTGGGTGCGCCTTGATTACCGAGCATATGTCGCCATTTTGCAGCTTGATTAACAATCTGATCTGCGGCTAGAATGGCAAAATCCATCCTAGGATGCACCATAATAACGCTATAACCACTTAACCCTGCTCCAATTGCAGCGCCGGTTGTAGCTAATTCAGATACGGGTGTATCTATTACTCTCTCTTTACCAAACTGCTTATCCAAGTCTGTCATGGTGTTCCCAACATACCATGGGCTCCACAGACCTTGCCCCATTACTAAGCTTTTGGGGTTATTCTGCAGAATATATTCGAAGCCAGAGCGAATTGCCTCGCCGTATGAAATTTTAATTTTTTTCATAAACAAATCCAAGTAAGTTTTCTAGGTTAGGATCTTCTGCAGCGCGCGCTAGCGACAAATTTTCTTCAATAGACTTATCCACTGCTAACTTAATCTCTTCAAATACTCCATCTTCACAATTTCTATTTTTGCGTAAGGCATCCTCAATTCGTTTTAGTGGATCTAGCTGCATCCATGCCGCTAATTCTTCAGCACTACGCTTTACTCCTACGTCTAAATCCATTTCTGGGCCAACATGACCACGCCACCTGAAGGTAACAGCCTCGACAAAAGATGGCCCATCTCCATTCCTCGCTCGCCGAATGGCTTTTTCTGCAAAAGTTGCAACTTTCACGACATCATTACCATCTAAGAGGTAACTATTCATTTTATGCGCCTCTGCAAAACGCGAAACGCTGTTAGACGGCTGACGAAGATGCATGTCCATGTGACTTGAATAAAGGTTATTTTCACAAACAAAAATGACTGGAAGCTGCATGACTTGAGCTAAGTTCAATGATTCGTGTAATACGCCCTCTTCACATGCACCATCGCCAAAATATGCCACCGCAACCGATTTCTCACCATCTCTTTTAGCCGCTAGGCCGGCACCCACAGCTAATGGAATCGTACCCCCAACAATTGGCACAGATCCCCAGAACCCTACCTCTCTGTCGACGAGATGCATTGAACCACCCATACCCTTCGACGCACCAGAAGCTTTACCTAAAACCTCAGCAAACAACTTTTCAATCGACGCGCCCATCGACAAATAATGAGAATGACTGCGATGGTTACTAAACACTCTATCATTTTTGCGTAAACTTTTGGCTACACCAACAGCTACCCCTTCCTGGCCAATACCTAGATGGACAGGCGTCCTGATCTCACCCGACTTGGACAAGTCACCGATGGTTTCCTCACAACGCCGTATCAAGTAAATATCTCGGAAAAAATTTAACAATAACTGTGTAGAAATATTACCTAATTCAACCGCTTCGACGACTTTTCCAGGATCGCTAAGATCACCCAGGTCATTATGAAAGTTATTCAATAATCAATCCTCATAAAATTGTTTAAGCAATGAACAAACATAGTCAACTTGTTCATCACTCATTATGTGATTCAGGGGAAGTAACAGGCTGGTCTTGAAGAACTTATCTGTCAGAGGCAAATTTGTAGGCGCAACTAAATTCTCTAGGTGGTGTAAAGCGAACCCACCCCATTGCACAATTGTACCAACGCCATTTTTTGATAGTAAATCTCTTAGTGCGTCTCTACGTCGTGTGCAAAATTCGAAATTTTGATAAATATCAAAGTTCCGTGAAGTGATCGATGGCGCTGGCGGTAGTGATACCCCATCAATACTCGATAAACAGTTATGATAAGCGGCTGCAATCTGTCGACGCCGGCTTATCACCTCATCATAGTACCCTAATTTGTAATTCAATATTGCCGCATGAACATTGTCCATCCGGCAATTTGTTCCCCAATGATCAATATCAAGCGGTATCATTTTTTGATCATCAGCACCATGATTTCGCATTGACTTAACTTTATCATAGACATCTTTGGAATTGGTAACCAAGGCACCAGCATCACCAAAACTGCCCAAAGTTTTCGAGGGATAGAAAGAGTAAGTCCCCCACAAACCAAAATTACCAGCGCAAATATTATCATATTTTGCTCCCATGGCTTGCGCTGCATCCTCAAAAACAAGCAAATTATGTTTTTTTGCAAACTCTAGTATTTTTTCCATCTGGCAGACTCTGCCATTAACGTGTACTGGCATAATTGCTTTCGTTCTTGGTGAAAGTCTTTCCTCTAACTTTTCAACATCCATCAACCAGTCATCCATTGATAATTCGACTGGTACGGGTTTAAAGCCAGCGTGATATATAGATTGAGGCGCTGCTATAAATGAGTGGCTGGTAATTAATATTTCATCACCTGGTTCTAGATTAGATGCCCTCAACCCCAGCAAAATAGCGTTGGTGCCGTCTGATAAAGCCACCGCATGTTTGGCTCCTACGTAATCAGCTAACTGAGCCTCGAATGAATCAACATCACTTTGCATGATAAAACCACCTCTTCGTAATGTAGAAGACGTAATTTCATCAAATTCTGACGCTCTCTCTGCATATAAACCAGACCAATCAAAAAATGGTATTTTCATTTCATGCCTCTTTCTTTGATAAGCTATAAATAACTTTATAGTTAAAGTGCTTTGCTTTAGTATCAAATCTATTTGGCTCGACGTAACCGACGGTATTAGAAGATATGTTGCTAGGCATCGGAATCAAAGAACCAAAGTAAAAGCGTTTCAATAATTCTTTTGATTTCATCGTTTTCGGAACAAGACCCAGCAACGTCATAAATGCTTTTGCCGGTCTAAGAAGTTTTTGTCGGAACGAAACGTCGTTTACATCGATAAATCCAAAAAACTGTGTGCTTGCAAACCAATCGTCCAGTGATTTTTTTAATTCCGAAGCAGAGTAATACTTTACTGAATTTGCGCTTGCTGTGAAATCATACAGCTCGGGATTTGCAGTAGCGATCATTAGAATTCCGTCTTTTCTCAACACGCGATTTACTTCTTCAAACACTAAACTTAGGTCCTTAAAATAATATATTGCTTCAAAAATAATTACTGCATCAAAAGATTTATCTTCAAAAGGAATTTTATCAGCAGAAAAATTAGATATGCTTATTTTTTTTGAATTATTTTTTTGCGCTTTTTCAACTATGTGATTGTCCACATCTCCTGCAGTTACTGACTTGGCAATTTCAGACAACAAATTCAATCCTTGACCACCACCGCAAGCAAGTTCTAAAACATCTTTGTCCTTGATATGTTTCGACGCCCACTGATATCGATTACAAAATCGCAGCAGTTGTTCTTGCGAGATCATTTGTCCGTTTAATTCAGTAACATCAGAAAAACCCTTCAACGCTCATCACTCCTGTAGCTAGCCCTTACAGCTTCAAATTTTTTCGATGCGTTAAGATCCATATCAATTCCATTTACTATGGTTAACGCAATAATTTTGTATGGGGCCATATAACTTGTTAAAGTTTGACTTTTATGGCAGACTTTCTCTTTTGAATTTTCATCTGAAGATTTTTTTTCTGTTTCTAAATAAACCTGGTTTTTCTTACTTATCTTATCCAAAGAAAAAACTTTTGATAAAATCACTTTATCTTTGAAAGTCCTTATCATTTCGTACACTAATGTAGGGCATTCTTGATGAAAATCGCCAGTAGATGGGCCAAACACAATATCCGGCTCTATTTCTTTTTCTAAGAGAGGTAGCATACTTAACATATCTACAGAGCACTTTCTATGTGGTTAACAAATTTTTCATATGTAATTTGATCATTGAATTTGGAGAACCAAAAATTGATTGCATTATCTCGGTCGGTGCTGTTTATCAACCCCCTAGATACTAGCTTGTTAAAAAGAGATGATAACTCATCTTTTTCAGAAAAATTTACTCTTAATTCCTCAGGAATAAGGTTTTCAACCTTGCCATTTAAATTTGTTAGAACTTTCAAACCAGCTGATAGATATTCACCCGTCTTGTTGGGCACACTATTTAGAAAATCCCAAGTAGGATCATAGCATAGAAGACCGTAATCTGACCGATTCATAAGCTCACTTAGACCAGCCTGAGAAACAAAACCTTTATAATCTATTGCTGGGTTACCATCTGAAAGTTTTTGCACAAAGTCACTCAATGTACCATTACCACAAATCACCAACCTGAGTTGATTAGGATTATCTTTTGTAAAATTATCAAACGCCTTGAGGAATTTACATGTCACTTTCTGATCCGTAAGTGTTCCAGCCCAGATGATAGTAACCGGAACAGAGACATTTGAAACTTCCTGAGTAGCAGATCTGTCCATTTTAGCATCCAGCCAATCATATCGTTTAGAGGAAAGGAGTACCTCAAACGTCTCCTGACAACGATTTTTTCCCTTTTTTCTGCCCCATTCAGCAAATTCTTTTGTAACACCTATGATCGTGTGGACTCTCGAAAATACAGACTTCGTCATATATTCGTATGGTAAGAGAAGAGCATGCACTAAAATCCTTGCAAAAATATTCCGACCGCCAACACGGTCGTATATTATATCAGGCCAAACGTCACGCACATCTACAATGTAGGGAATTTCATTTTGCTTAGCAAACATCGACACCGCATAGGCAAGGTCAACAGGTGGCCAAGATATATATATCAAATCAGGCCTAGGAAGCGTTTTAATGAAAAGAAACGCTTTAGTAGACAAAATAAGATGATCCCAAAACCTACTAAGTGATATATTGTTTCTGTATCCGGGTGATTTGATTAGGACTACGTCAAAATGATCATTTTTTGAACGCAAAATCGTGCTTTTAGAACTGTATTGAACCTTATCATGGTGTTGAAAAGATGGAGTAATCAAGGTAACATCATGTCCCTTAATAGAGAGCTCTCGAGCTAACCGATTTGAGCGCATCTCTCGATCAACATTGGCCTCTTCTATACTGACTAAAGGCTCTCCGGTAACGACTATCCAAATTCTATTCATGAAAACTTCTCTAACCGCTAAACGCCTGCAATAATATCGATGCAATCTTCGCTGACGCGTTTCCACTACCATATAACTCACTGTGAGATGCATCTTCTGCGAGAAACTGGTTCACTTCTTGAATCGTTAAAGATTCAGTACCTGGTTTAATTAGCTTGTTCCACCCAATATCTAATAATTCTGTCCATTCAGTCTCATTTCTATAGGTTAAACATTTTTTGCCCATAAAATAGGCCTCCTTCTGGAGGCCTCCTGAATCTGTGATTACCAATAACGAATTTGCTATTAAAGATAACATCTCTTTGTAGCCAACAGGATTAATTACATGGAGGGAACCTGTTAAATCGAAAGTCAATTTATTTTGATGTATTATCTTTTTAGTGCGTGGATGAAGCGGAAAAATAACTGGTATGTGATGTGATATTTGACATATATCTTGTAAAAATTTTTGTAATATTATTAGATCATTTGTATTCTCAGCACGATGAAGTGTAGTCAAAATGTAATCTTTTCCAATTTTGTTTTCAAAGGTTGAATCATAAAATAATTTTGTCGCATCATACATTACATCACCAACCTCAAATACTCCCTCACTTGCGAAACCTTCATTTTTTAAATTGTTGGAAGCATCTTTTGTTGGCGTAAAAAGGTAGCTCGATACATGGTCGGTCAAAATTCGATTTATTTCCTCCGGCATACGTTTGTTATAGCTTCTCAAACCTGCTTCCACATGAGCCACTGGGATGTGCATTTTTGATGCCACGAGAGATGCAGCCAAAGTAGAATTGGTATCCCCATAAACGATAACCACATCAGGTTTAACATGATTAAATACGTCTTCAATTGCGATCATCATACGTCCAGTCATTTCTGCATGGCTATAATCAGAAACATTTAGATTAAACATAGGTTGAGGGATCCCCAGCTCACTAAAAAATATATCGGACATATCTGCATCATAATGCTGCCCTGTATGTACTATAACTTCCTCTACATTTTTATACTCTTTCAGTGCCCTGCTTAAGACAGCTGCTTTTATAAACTGAGGCCTCGCTCCAATGACAGAAACAATTTTCACTTTAAGTCCTTCTCTGAGAAATTCGTTCGTACGTGATCAATAATTTGTCAAATTCGGTATTCCAATTATACTCGCGCAAAACTGACTGCAAACCATTGGAGCCCATTTGCGTCGCTTTTTGTGGATTATTAACAATTTCATCGATACCCCGTGCGATAGCAACCGGGTCAGTAGGATCTACACAAATTCCACATGCATTCTGATTAACAATTTTCGACCATAAAGGTAAATTAGACGCAACAACAGGAAGGCTCGCACTCATGTATTCAAACAGTTTATTTGGCATTGAGTTTGTGTGGTTAGGGCCAGGTTGAAACGTTACTATCCCACAAGTTGCTTCAGAATAATTCTTCGCCAATTCTGACCTTTCAACCTGCCCTAAATATTCAACATTTTCCACGAAGGTTTTGTGAGCACGAACTTCTCGTTCAATTTTTTTATTCGCGAACCTACCCATGAGTACTAATTTGACTGGTATCTCACAAAGCGTGAGTGCATCTAGTAGAACCAATATCCCTCGTTCTTCGGAGATTACACCTGCATACACAATCTTTTTTTTGGAGGTATGGTACTGTGTCCCACTGAACTCTCCCAAGATAGGATAGTTTGCAATTGTAGTTACAAAATTTGCGCGATCTACAAATTGTTCACTTATTGTATCTGTTGCACAAATTATGGCACCCAAATCACGACACACCTTAGTCTCAAACGACATGTAAAGCTTGGAAACGAGTTTACGTATTAACTTTGGGATGTAATGCTTGGTTAAGATTTGTTCCCCAACGCTTTCATGAGAATCAAACACAAGTTGTTTTCGGTTATTTAGTGTTTTTGCCACCAATAAGAGATCTGGGTCATGCAACTGAATTATATCATAATTCGAGCGTTTTACGATTTCAGAAAGTTTAAAGGGGGTGAAAACAAATCTAGTCAGCCTATTTGCAGGTCTTCCAACATCAAATATTTTCACCCCTTGTACGTTATCATCCCCAAGCCCATCCGCAACAAAGAGAGTAATATCATAGTTTGAATTTGCTAGGCTCAAACACATCTTGTGAAAAATCCGTATATCATTTCGAGGATGTGCAGATGTAACATGTGCAATTTTCATATGTATGCCTCAAATAAAAAGATTGCTGAAATTTTAGATCGCATTAGGTGTTTGTAATTTCTTTGATTGCTTCAACAATACGGATTGTATCCTCGTGTGGCATGTAAGCATGCATAGGCAAGCTAACGACCTCGTCCGACAGCTGATCTCCATGGCGTAGTTTCGAACTCAAATCTTGAACAGCGGGTTGCTTATTTAACGGCATAGGATAGTGAACAGCTGTCGGAACACCTGCTTCGTCCAACTTTTTTCTAAATTCATCGCGATTACTTACTCTCAACGTATACTGGGCCCATGCAGATAGATTTTCACTAAGTATTTCGGGGCAAGTCCAACGATTATCCGAAGCCAGGCAACTCGAATATTGGTGCGCAAGTACATTCCTAGACTTAATTTCGGCATCTAAAATATTCAATTTTGGCAACAAAATAGCGGCTTGCAGAGTGTCTAAACGGCTGTTAATTCCGACCTGAGCGTGAAAGTATCTTGTCTCTTGTCCATGACGTGCAATTTGGCGAAGGGACTTGGCTAAACTTTCGTCAGATGTGAAAATTGCGCCCCCGTCACCGTAACATCCAAGCGGCTTAGTCGGAAAAAATGATGTGCAGCCAATATCTGATAAGTTACACGATTTTTGCCCTAGTTGTTCTGCTCCAAAACTTTGCGCACCATCTTCGATTACAACTAAATTATGCATGCGCGCGATTTCATTAATTTTTTGAAAGTCAGCCGGCTGTCCATAAAGTGATACTGGAATAATTGCCTTAGTCCTAGCGGTAATCTTATCCGCGATTAATGCAGGATTGATATTGAACGTAATTGGGTCAACATCAACATAGATTGGCGTCGCACCTAGAAGCACAGTAGCTTCTGCCGTGGCAATATATGAAAAAGCTGGAGTGATGACTTCATCACCCGGGCCGACACCGATAGCCATGAGTGCAACCTGTAAGGCATCAGTGCCATTGGCGCATGTGATGCAATACTTGGCACCAGTATATTCACAGAGGCGCTCTTCGAGTTCTGCGACTTCAGGACCAAGAATATATTTTCCATGCGCCAAAACTCTTGAGATATTCTCATCTATCTGGCGCTTTATTATTGCTTGCTGCGCAGCTAAGTCAAAAAATGGTATCATTGGCTCTCCTTCATGACAGATCCGTCAATCAAACGATATGTGTCGCCAGTATGTTCACAAACACAACTCGAGCTGCCTCCCAGTGGTAATTCAAGTTGCTCGCCAAATTCACTCATCCATCCAATTTGCGTTGCAGGGACTCCAACCATGAGCGCATAGGGTTTCACATCTTTGGTTATAACGGCGCCTGCGCCAATAAAGGCAAAGTTTCCAATATCAATACCGCATACGACTGTGCAATTCGCTCCCAAGGTTGCACCTTTACCAACGTGAGTATCGCGGTACTGATCTTTTCGTTCAATCAACGAGCGAGGATTGTAAACGTTGGTGAACACCATGTTTGGTCCGCAGAACACACCATCTTCAAGGGTCACATTGTCATAGATACTAACATTATTTTGGACTTTACAATTGTCACCTATCTGCACTTTATTTCCAACAAATACATTCTGTCCCAAGGAGACATTCTGCCCAATCCGCGCACCACCGCACACATGCACCCAATGCCAAATGCGTGAACCCATTCCTATTTGCGCGCCAGAATCAACTAACGCAGTTTCGTGAACTGTATAATCTATCAAGGTGTTATCTCCCTAAAAATGGAGAGGTAGTCCGACGGAGCTACCATCTCGCGCGGCCATGTAGACAGCTGTGAGGAATTCCAATGATTTCAAGCCCTCTCGTCCATCAGTTTCTGGTTCGGCGTTCCC
>Ga0228672_1000592_pt1 | contig 17445 bp, 18 predicted proteins | sample 90DmetaG_FD_182788 | JGI IMG/M metagenome (GOLD analysis project Ga0228672, IMG submission 182788) | Seawater microbial communities from Monterey Bay, California, United States - 90D | ecosystem: Environmental > Aquatic > Marine > Coastal | place: USA: California | collected 2016-11-08 | reverse complement strand
CTTCATGCTTTGACAATTGCTAAAAAACAAGGTCTTGAATCTAGCTCAGGCGCTTTGGTCATTCAAACGGGTCAGTTTACAGGTCGTTCACCAAAAGATCGATTTATTGTTAAAGACGCCATTACCAAAGACCGAATTTGGTGGGGGGATGTAAACATTCCATTCGCTACAAATGACTTTGACGCGCTCTATGATAAAGTGACCAACTATCTTTCTGATAAGGAGCTATATGTCCGCGATAGTTATGCGTGCTCAGATCCTGCTTATCGAACAAATATTCGAGTGATTAACGAATACCCATGGAGCAATTACTTTGCTTATAATATGTTTTTAAGGCCAACAGATTCTGAGCTAAAAGACTTTGATCCGGAGTGGACAGTGATCAATGCACCAGGTTTTATGGCCGATCCAACTCTGGATGGTACCCGTCAGCACAATTTTGCCATTTTAAATTTTACTAAAAAAATTGCCCTTATTGGCGGAACTGGATACACAGGCGAAATCAAAAAAGGGATTTTTTCAGCTTTAAATTTCATACTTCCAGTGTTTAAAAACACCCTCCCAATGCATTGTAGTGCCAATGTTGGAAAAGACGGTGATACGTCTATCTTTTTTGGGCTATCAGGAACTGGAAAAACGACACTATCCACCGATCATAATCGCCATTTGATTGGGGATGATGAACATGGGTGGACTAGTGAAAACACCATTTTTAACTTTGAAGGTGGATGTTATGCAAAGGTCATAAATTTATCAAAAGATAAAGAGCCTGAAATTTTTGATGCTATAAAAAAAGGCGCCATTTTAGAAAACGTCATCATGGATTCTAAAGGTGTTGTTGATTATTCAGATACAACGATAACACAAAATACGAGAGTGAGTTATCCCATTCATTTTATTGATAATATTCAACCCGTCTCAATAGGAAGAAATCCTAAAAACATTTTTTTTCTCACTGCAGATGCTTTTGGAGTATTACCTCCGATCTCAAAATTAACGCCAGGACAAGCAGCATATCATTTTATTTCTGGGTATACCGCTAAAGTTGCTGGTACCGAAGCAGGAATTACTGAGCCTGTTCCTAGTTTTTCAGCCTGTTTTGGAGCACCTTTTATGCCTTTACATCCCACAAAATATGCAGAAATGCTGAGTGCTAAAATGAAGGCTACTGGCGTAAATGTATGGTTGGTTAATACAGGTTGGACTGGCGGACCTTATGGAATTGGAAGACGTATGAAATTAGAGTACACACGTGCTATGATCAATGCAGCGATGGATGGATCGTTGGAGGCTGCAAATAAAGATAATTATCATATCCACTCTGTTTTTGGTGTGCTTCAACCCAGATTATGTCCAAATGTGCCAACAGAATTTTTAAGCCCTCGAAAAACATGGAAAAATGACGAAGGCTTTTATAAAATAGCGCACAAATTAGCAGCCTCCTTTAAAACAAATTTCAAGAAATTTGAAAGCTACGCCAATGCAGAAATTATGGCTGGAGGACCAAAAGTCTAATCTAATGTAGTTTTTAGGGATTTAAAAAATAAAAATTGTAATTTTAGGGTTCATAATGAACCAATGAGATATTTAGTTTTTGTCTTACTTTTCTGTTCTTTTTATTCATGCAATTATTATGAGAAAAAGAAACTCGATTCTGATACGATTTTAATGGAAGAATTAAAGACGTTTAATTGGAACGAAGTCGATCGGTATCCCAATTTTGAAAACTGTGAAAGTTCTATTGACTTTCAGGACAGTAAAAACTGTTTTGAACAGACCATTACAACCCATATCTCTGAATATTTTGGGGCTCAGAATATCATTGTGACCCAAACAGTGAGTGATACAATTCGTATCGATTTGTTGGTGTCCAATAATGGAGAACTTCAAATTTCTAAAATACAAACCCAAGAAGTGACTAGATCTGAAATTCCAGATTTGGACTCCATTTTAAACCGCAGCTTAACAGGGCTTCCTAAATTATATCCTGCAATTAAAAGAAGCCAGCAAGTGCAAACGGCATTTCAATTGCCAATAATTCTAAGAGTAGAGTAATGGCTGAAGAAAAAATTATATTGGGGATTGATCCCGGAACAACTATTATGGGGTTTGGATTGATAAAGGTCAAGGGAAAAACTATGGAGTTTTTACAATTGAATGAATTGTTACTTAAAAAATATGACGATCACTATTTGAAACTCAAACTCATATTTGAGCGTACTCTCGAACTGATTGACACATTCCATCCCGATGAAATAGCAATTGAAGCTCCATTTTTTGGCAAAAATGTGCAAAGTATGTTGAAGTTAGGAAGAGCTCAAGGTGTTGCGATGGCTGCTGGACTTTCTAGAGAAATTCCAATTACCGAGTACGCGCCTAAAAAAATTAAAATTGCCATCACCGGAAATGGAAATGCGAGTAAGGAACAAGTTGCCAAAATGCTGCAAAGCCTTTTAAAGTTAAAAGAGTTACCTAAGAACCTCGATTCAACAGATGGATTAGCAGCTGCAGTTTGCCATTTTTATAACCAAGGAAAAGTCACTAGCGGAAAAAATTATACGGGGTGGAGTGCTTTTGTGAAACAAAATGAAAGTAGAGTTAAAAAATAAATTCACTACCATGAACATAGAAACCCTCAAATATCCAATAGGTAAACCTAAAATACCTAGCAAAATTGAACCCGCTAATATTGAAAGTTGGATACAGTCTATTAGACAATTCCCTTCGCTTGTGACAAAAGAAGTGACCCCGCTCACAGACAAAGAGCTTCAGTATAAATACCGCCCTGAGGGTTGGACGATTCAACAAGTGGTTGGTCATTGTATTGACAGTCACATGAACAGTATGATCCGTTTTAAGTTAGCTCTAACAGAAGATAATCCTACTATTAAACCTTACGAAGAAGCACAGTGGGCTACGTTAAACGATACGGTGAATTATAGTATCCAAAATTCGACTAAACTTTTAGCAGGAATTCACCACCGTTGGGTGTTTTTATTAGAGCAACTAGAATCCGTACAATTACAAAGAACATATATTCATCCTGATGGAAATGAATGGGTTTCATTACAAGAATCCTTAGCTATTTATGCTTGGCATTGCAACCATCACTTACAACATATTATCAATGCGAAAGCATTTAAATATTAATCCAAAATTCAGCGTTAGTGTCAGGTATTTATATCCACATTCCATTTTGTAAAAAAGCTTGTCACTACTGTAACTTTCACTTTTCAACAAACCAAAACTCCAAGTCAGAATTTATAAAAGCAGTTTGTCAAGAACTAATTCTTCGCAAATCGGAACATGCAACTGAAGAAATTCAATCCATTTATTTTGGAGGGGGTACACCTTCATTGCTAGAAGTTTCGGAACTAAACACGATTCTTCAAATAATTGAACAACATTATAAGGTCTGCGACTCCTCTGAAATCACCCTTGAAGCCAATCCAGATGATTTGAATTTGGAAAAGGTAAAAGCACTTTCAAATACCAAAATAAATCGATTAAGCATTGGAATTCAATCGTTTAATGAATCTGATTTGAAGGCAATGAATAGGGCTCATAATGCTACAGAGGCCAAAAGATGTTTGGAAATTGCTACATCCTATTTTGATAACATTACCATCGATTTGTTGTTTGGAATGCCTACAATGTCTGAGGAGCAGTGGCGGCAAAATTTGCAAACCGCTTTTGGGTTTGGAATCAAGCACCTGTCTTGTTATGCCCTCACTGTTGAACCAAAAACAGCTTTGGAGCATTTTATCAAAAAAGGAAGTCATCCGCCAATGAATGAAGATTTATCCGCTAAACATTTTGAGGTGTTGCTTGAGGAAACTCAAACACAAGGATTGACCCATTATGAAACCTGTAGTTTTGGACTTCCCGGATATTTTTCAAGACACAATACAAGTTATTGGTTAGGGAAATCCTACATGGGTGTAGGACCTTCGGCTCATTCGTTTGACGGTAAAAGTAGAAGTTGGAACATCTCAAATAATACCAAGTATATCAAATCATTAGAAACAAATAAACGACCGTTTGAATCGGAAGTACTTTCTTTAGAAAACAGATTTAATGAATATATCATGACTGGTTTACGAACCATCTGGGGTGTTTCGCTCGAAAAAATTGAAACCGATTTTGGTCTTGAAATCAAAAATCAATTGCTCGAAACTTCAGAAAAATTTAGGACCTCTAAAATGCTTGTTATAAAAGACAATCATCTAAAAATCACAACTACAGGGAAATTTCTTTCGGACGGAATTGCTTCCGATTTGTTTTTAGTTTGATCAAATTTATTAAATTTACGTATAAACCGAGCATATTAAAATAGGGGTCTATACACCAGTGATTTATAGCGAACTTTTCTGATTTTAGTAGATACATGTGTTCGTTAAACACACACAACTATGAAAGCAATTATTCAAGCCAACAGCCGAACCTACACTATCTATATAGATCAACCTTTAGATATTTCAATTCCATTTCGTGCCTCTGATGATAATGTTAATGCATGGTATTTGCCGCCACCTAAAATTGTTCCTGCCAAAGTGAAGGGATGGACTGGGAGTGTCAAAGAAGGTGCTGCTGTTAACTTTAATACAATTGAATTTAACCCTCATGCCCACGGTACACATACAGAATGTGTGGGACATATTACTAAAGAAGTTCATACAATTAATAAGTGTTTGACACAGTTTTTGTTTGTGGCGGAAGTCATAACCGTAGTCCCCGAGACTTTAAACGGAGATTTTATTATATCCGAAAAACAACTGCGCTATGCAATTGGTAACAAAAAAAGAGAAGCTGTTGTAATCCGAACACTTCCTAATACACACGACAAACTGAGCAGACAATACGCTCATACCAACCCGCCTTACCTTACAGAAGCTGCTGCTATATACCTTCGTGAAAAGGGGGTAAAACACCTGTTAGTTGATATGCCAAGTGTGGATAAGGAAAAGGATGATGGACAATTATTGGCGCATAAAGCTTTTTGGAATGTAGGTGGTGAGATGCGGATGGATGCAACGATTACAGAACTTGTTTATGTTCCTAATTCAGTAGCTGATGGAAAGTATATTTTAAATATTTTAATTGCACCCTTCGAAAATGATGCTTCGCCAAGTAAGCCAATTTTATACAAATTATACGATAAAGTAACCTCAAAACCCAGATGATTCCAATTGATGCCATTCAATCCTTTTGTTTAGAAAAAGATCAAACCACAGAAGAATTTCCTTTTGATGAAAGCACTTTGGTATATAAGGTTTTAGGGAAAATATTTGCACTCTGCCCACTAGAGGCATGGGAAGAAGGTAACCCTTCGATTACCTTGAAATGCGACCCGGATTATGCAAATGAACTTCGTAATGCGTATGATTCTGTTCACCCTGGATTTCATGCCAATAAAAGACACTGGAATACGATTTATTTGAACAACTGTGGGTTCTCACCTCAATTTCTATTTGAACTTATAGACCATAGCTATGCCATGGTAGTTCAAAATATGCCTAAAAAATTAAGTGCTCAGCTCAAATAAACTTTATAAAGTCAAAAACCTAGTTATAGGATTTTATGAGGTATTTTCAATACAAGGCAAGAAGATTCTTCAAAACGTCTTAACAGAAAAACGTTCTAAACTAAATATTAGTCAATTTCCAAAAGGGGCGTATTTTGTCCGTTTGACACAAAATAAAAAGGTATTCTCCCAACAAATAGTAATTGGTAAGTAAGATTGCAATCGCTTTAAAAACCTAAGCTTGAAGTGCTGTGAAATAGTTGTAAAACAGTGGAATTGTTTCAATCCCTTTGAAGTAATTAAAAAGCCCAAAATGTTCGTTAGGTGAGTGTATGGCATCACTGTCCAACCCAAACCCCATCAAAATGGTTTTACTCTTTAATTCTTTTTCAAATAAGGCTACAATAGGAATACTTCCTCCACCACGTTGTGGAATCGGAGCGGTTCCAAACGTATCTTTATAAGCCATTGCAGCAGCTTTGTACCCAATGGTGTCTATTGGAGTTACATAGCCTTGACCACCATGATGTGGGGTCACCTTTACAGTCACTCCCTCGGGCGCAATACGCTCAAAATGCGTTTTAAAAAGCGATGTGATTTCATCACAATCTTGATTTGGAACTAAACGCATTGAGATTTTTGCATAGGCTTTACTCGCAATAACAGTTTTTGCACCTTCACCGGTGTAGCCTCCCCATATCCCGTTGACATCTAGTGTTGGACGAATGGAATTGCGTTCGTTGGTTGAATAGCCTTTTTCGCCATAGACTGCATTTATTTCTAAAGACTCTTTATAGTCTTCTAATGAAAATGGCGCTTTTGCCATCTCTGCGCGTTCTTCATCTGATAAATTGTCGACCTTATCATAAAACCCTGGTATGGTAAGATGATTATTTTCATCATGTAATGAGGCGATCATTTTAGCCAATATATTTATTGGATTTGCAACTGCCCCGCCGTAAATCCCTGAGTGTAGGTCTCTATTAGGGCCGGTCACTTCGACCTCAACATAACTCAACCCTCGAAGTCCTGTTGTGATTGATGGAGTATCTTTAGCAATCATTCCTGTATCCGAAATTAAAATGACATCATTTTTTAATTTGGCTGTGTTATTTTTGACAAACTCTGCTAGATTATCACTTCCAACCTCTTCTTCGCCTTCAATCATAAACTTAACGTTACATGGCAATTGATCCGTTGAAGTCATAAACTCAAGGGCTTTGACGTGCATATACATTTGTCCTTTATCGTCACAAGCACCTCGTGCAAAGATTGCCCCTTCGGGATGTAGTTCGGTTTTTTTAATGATAGGGTCAAAAGGAGGGGCATCCCATAATTCAATTGGATCTGCTGGTTGAACATCGTAATGCCCATAGACCAAAATTGTTGGAAGTTTAGGGTCTATCAATTTTTCGGCAAAGACGATAGGAAATCCTTTTGTTTGACAAATTTCTACAACATCACATCCTGCAGTTTTTAGACTTTCGGCAACAAAATCAGCAGCTTTATATACATCCTTTGCATAAGCTGAATCGGCACTAACGGATGGAATTTTAAGAAGATCAAAAAGCTCTTGAACGAAACGCTCTTTATTTGAATTTAGATAAGACTGTAATGAATTCATAGTTTGAAAATTTGTAAACGTAAATTTACGAAAATCCACTCAAATAAATAGTTCAATCAACTATTTGTATTTATAAACTATTGTTTATATTTGCGACCCTATTTGTAGGGATGTTTAGCGGGCGTGGTGGAATTGGTAGACACGCTAGACTTAGGATCTAGTGCCGCGAGGTGTGGGAGTTCGAGTCTCCCCGCCCGCACTAAACAACAAAAAGCTTCTCATTTTGAGAGGCTTTTTTTTATACTTTTGCGGAGTGAATACTTATGACGTTTTAATTGTTGGTGGAGGTGCTGCAGGATTTTTTGCGGCCATCAATACGGCAGCTCAAAATCCAGCTTTAAAAATTGCTATTTTAGAACGAGGTTCTAACGTACTTTCAAAAGTAAAAATTTCAGGAGGAGGACGTTGTAATGTAACCCATGCCGAATTCATACCTGATGAATTGGTTTTAAATTACCCTAGAGGCGAAAAAGAATTACGAGGCCCTTTCCATAATTATATGAGTGGCGATACAATGCAATGGTTTGAAGATCGCGGTGTTCCCTTAAAAATTGAAGACGATGGGCGTGTGTTTCCGGTTTCAAACTCATCACAAACAATTATCGATTGTTTTTTAGAGGAAGTGAAAACCCATCAAATTGAGGTGTTGCTAAATCATTCAGTACAAGAAATTAAATATGAAAATGAGACTTGGAAATTGGACACTACCAAAGGTGTCTTTAGAGCCCATAAACTATTAATTGCAACGGGAAGCAATCCAAAAATTTGGAAGCTTTTAGAACTGCTTGGCCACCAAGTAATTTCTCCAGTTCCTTCTTTATTTACGTTTAATATTAAAGATCCCCGCCTTAAATCTATTCCAGGGGTAGTCGCAGCCGATGTTCACATATCTGTAGTGAACAGTGCTTTGCAGTCCGAAGGTCCATTACTCGTAACCCACGGGGGTTTGAGTGCGCCTTCCATTCTAAAGCTTTCTGCTTATGGTGCTTTGGAATTAGCCAAAAGACATTACAAATTTCAAATAAAAGTTAATTTTATCAAACAAGAATTGTCGGATTGTATAGAACAGTTATTACAAATCAAATCCATATCCCCTAAGAAAACAATTTTAAAATCGTCTCAGTTTGATCTTCCCAGACGTTTGTGGGAACAACTAGTAATTGCCTCTAAAATCCCTAACGATCTTCGTTGGGCTGAGGTAAACAAACACCAATTACAAATCATAGCCAGTCAACTTACAGAAGCTGTATTTGCTGTAGATGGCAAAAGTACATTTAAAGAAGAATTTGTCACTGCTGGAGGTGTAGAATTGAAAGAGGTAAATTTTAAAACCTTTGAAAGCAAACAGTTTAAAAACCTGTTTTTTGCTGGAGAAGTTTTAAATATAGATGCTGTAACTGGTGGTTTCAATTTTCAAAATGCTTGGACAAGTGCTTTTATTGCATCACAACACTTATCTAAATAACAAATAAATAGAAGGAAGTTAGTATCTTTGTACTTCATGTCAATTATATGATTGTAAACGAATTCATTCCAGAACCTTATAAACAACTTTTAGAGCGTGGTGTGGCTGCTTACAGTGCTCCGAGTAATATTGCTCTGGTAAAGTATTGGGGGAAAAAACCACACCAAATTCCCGCTAATCCGTCCATCAGTTTTACGTTATATAATTGTAAAACCATGACAACACTAAAGTTTGAAAAAAAGACTTCATCGGGATTCTCTTTTGAGGTGTTTTTGGAGGGTGTTTTGGAGGAAAGTTTTAAGCCTAAAATTGAACAATTTTTTCATCGAATTGAAACGTATCTTCCTTTTTTGAGTTCATATCATTTTGTGATCGAAACTTCAAACACTTTTCCACACAGCTCAGGAATTGCCTCTTCGGCATCCGGAATGAGTGCTTTGGCGCTGTGTTTAATGCAGATCGAACGGCAATTAAACCCAGAAATTTCAACAGATTTTTTTAATGCTAAAGTCTCCTTTTTAGCCCGATTGGGATCTGGAAGTGCTTGCCGAAGTATTGAAGGCGATTTAATTGTATGGGGCACTCATGCCAATATTGAAGGCAGCTCAGATTTAGTAGGAATAAAATATCCGTATGAAGTTCATCAGAATTTTAAAAATTATCGCGATACTATTCTTTTGGTAGATAAAGGAGAAAAACAGGTTAGTAGTACTGTTGGTCATGATTTGATGCACAACCACCCCTTTGCCAAGCAACGTTTTGCACAAGCACATTCCAATTTAGAGTCCTTAATTTCGGTTTTAAAATCTGGCGATTTAAACGCATTTATTAGCATTGTTGAAAGTGAAGCACTTACATTACATGCCATGATGATGAGTAGCAATCCGTATTTCATATTAATGAAACCCAATACGTTAGAAATTATAAATAAAATCTGGGCATTTAGAGCACAAACAGGACTCCATATTTGTTTTACTCTCGATGCTGGAGCTAATGTTCATGTGCTATTTCCAGAAACTGAAGCAAAAGAAATCCAAGAATTTATAAAATCAGATTTGGCTATGCATTGTCAAAATGGACACTTTATTGAAGACAAGCTTGGCCAAGGAGCACAACCAATATAAAAATTTAATGTATATTTGAAGTCTAAGTTAATCGGATGAAAGGACCACTTTTTTATTCTAAAATTTTACTCTTTGGAGAGTACGGAATTATCAAAGATTCCAAAGGACTATCCATTCCCTATAGTTTTTATAACGGGGCATTGAAAATGGATGGAAATACAGCTAAATCGGCACTAGAATCCAACCGTAATTTAAAGAAGTTTCATCACTATCTTTCTAAGATAGACGCTAAATTGGTAGTGTTTGATTTAGCTCAACTTGAAAAAGACATCGAGGCTGGAATGTATTTTGATTCCTCTATACCTCAAGGTTATGGGGTAGGAAGTAGTGGTGCATTGGTTGCCGCTCTGTATGATAAATATGCACAAGATAAAATTACAGTTCTTGAAAATTTAACACGTGAAAAGTTGTTAAAACTAAAGGCTATTTTTTCTGAAATGGAATCATTTTTTCACGGTAAATCCTCTGGTTTAGATCCGTTGAACAGCTATTTAAGCATTCCGATTCTTATAAACTCCAAAGACAATATTGAAGCTACTGGGATTCCTTCTCAAAACACTAATGGCAAAGGTGCAGTCTTCCTGTTAGATAGTGGGATTATTGGAGAAACCGCTCCAATGGTAGGGGTTTTTATGGAGAAAATGAAGCATGAAGGCTTTAGAACAATGCTTAAAAATCAATTTATCAAACACACTGATGCCTGTGTTGAAGATTTTTTAAAAGGAGATGTAAATTCCCTATTTAGAAATACTAAACAACTTTCTAAAATTGTTTTAAATCATTTTAAACCCATGATTCCTAAGAAGTTTCATTCCATATGGAAAGCGGGTATTGAATCAAATGCCTATTATTTGAAACTCTGTGGATCTGGCGGTGGGGGCTATATTCTTGGCTTCACTGAAGATCTTCAAGCGGCTCAAAAAGCACTTAGTGCTCACAAACTAGAAGTCGTTTATAACTTCTAAATCTTAATTATGTTTACGCCAACTCAAAAACAAATGATGCTAAAATTATTTAGCATGTTTGTAGTTGTGAGGGGGTTTAATTTGGCACTTATAGTTATTGCACAATACATTACGGCAATTTTTATTATGGCACCGCCCTCTCAATCGCTATCACAAGTTTTATTCGACCGTACGCTATTTGCATTGATTTTTGCCACAGTAGGCGCTATTGCTTCTGGATATATTATCAATAACTTTTATGACAGCGAAAAAGATAGTATCAACCATCCTCATAAATCTACTTTAGAGCAATACGTCAGTCAAAACACAAAGCTAATTCTCTATTTTCTAATTAATTTTATTGTTGTCGTCATTGCTAGTTATGTGTCATTTCGATCAGTTTTGTTCTTTTCATTTTACATTTTTGCAATATGGTTTTATTCCCATAAAATAAAAAAAATGCCGATTATTGGGAATTTGATATCCGCAATTCTAACCATTACTCCTTTTTTTGCAATCTTTTTGTATTACAAAAACTATAGTGGGTTGATATTTGTTTTCGGATTTTATTTATTTTTAATTTTATCGATGCGCGAATTGGTAAAAGACTTAGAAAATTTAAAAGGAGATCTCACTTTAAATTACAAAACAATTCCCGTTGTTTATGGAGAGAAAACAGCTAAAAGCATGATCACGCTTCTAGTTGTGGTAAATATTTTTGTGACGGGATATTTAGTCAATTCATTCGATTTAGGAAGAATGGATTATTTCTTTTACGCCAGCGTAAGTGTACTTTGTGTAGCTGTTATTCTTGTATTTTTAGCACAGAGCCAACGGCAGTATGTGTGGATTCACAACCTATTCAAGTTACTTATTTTATTAGGTGTTTTTAGCATTGTTTTATTAAACCCAACCCTTATACTATCAAAGTTATTATAAGTTAAAAAATAACACAAATTGCCTATGAATGCGTTACATTTGCAAAAAATTAATCATGGCAAAAGCGAATAAAAAATCAGACAAACGTGTAGGGAAGTCAAAAGCATCAAAACTGAAGACTCCTCAAACGGTGTCTAAATCTAAAAAGCCAACGCTTTCAAAATCAAAGGCAAAGGCAGGCCCTAAGCCCGATGAAATTCGTTTAAATAAATACATTTCAAATTCTGGGATGTGCTCTCGTCGTGAAGCAGATATGCATATCAGTATTGGGAGTGTTATGGTTAATGGAAAGGTGGTTACCGAAATGGGGTATAAGGTTCGTTTGGACGATGAAGTTCGTTTTGATGGAGTACGGATCAATCCTGAGAAAAAAGCCTATGTCCTATTAAATAAACCCAAGGGTTTTGCTACAACGACCAGTGAAGGAAAAGGTCGAACAGTGATGGACTTAGTTGCCAATGCTACAGCTGCAAAAATTAGACCTATCGGGCGTCTTGGTCGAAATTCACTCGGATTGATTTTGTTTACAAATGATGAGCAAATGCACGCCAAGTTTACAAATTCTAAACATGGGGTAGCACGTTTGTTTCACATTGAATTAGACAAGCCTTTAAAGTTTGAACATTTAAAAAGCATTCAAGAAGGCTTTAAGCATCAAGGAAAACATATCTCTGTTGAAGCAATCAGTTATATCGAAGGCGTATCTAAAAATGAAATTGGACTTCAAATAAAAAATACGGGAAATACTATTTTGAGATTGATTTTTGACCATTTTAAATATGAAATTATTAAGATGGACTGTGTAACTATTGGACCCCTTACAAAAAAAGATTTGCCAAGAGGGCATTGGAAACACCTTACAGAGCAAGAGATAAGTAATTTAATGATGCTTTAATTTACGTGCTTTGCTCTGATTAAATAGTTCCCACCCCAAAACACCAAGTACAGGAACGTACTCCAAACACAGTAGATATCCGTTTTCATCAACACTAAATTGATTATAAGCGAAATAGCTAAAAATTAACGTATAACTCCACACTCGTGCAAACGTATAGGGTGTGAAAATGGAGAGTAACAATAGGCTTACAATATACCACGGATGAACAGTTGTGGAAATTAAAAAATACCCTGTAAGTATCCACAAAATGGCGGGTATAAGTGCAGTTGTTTTGGTTTTATTTTGAATTAATTGGTAGATAGTTAGCAGTCCTATAAAACTCATTACAATAATTCCCATGCTATGAATCAGTCGCAGGTTCGTTGTTGTTTCTAACCCCCAATCTAATAGGTAATAAAAACTCGCATTAAACTCAAAATTAGAAAACCAAAGCCCTATGGTTGTACTGTAATTTTCAAAAAAATTGCCACTCAAAAAAGGAGCGAAAAGTAGTATAAAAACGACTCCAGTAGTAAGGTAAAATCGGATGCTTTTTTTCCAACCTAATTTATTCAAAAATAAAGGGAGGCTCAAAAGGGGGACTAATTTTACAGCAATTGAGAAGGCCATTGTAAAGGCAGCTAAATGCCATTTTTTGGCATGTATGAAATACAGTGCCATGACAAAAAAGAACAGCATAAGTCCTTCAAAATGAAGATTCCCCGTCAGTTCAATTATAACCAAGGGATTTAACATAAACCAATATATATTCCTTGTGGGTAGTTGTAGTTTTTTTAGCAGTTTTTTACCAAAAAAGAGTAGACCTAAATCTGCACCAATTAATATAATTCTTAAGACGATTACCGACCCTAAAATGCTGTGCTTAGATAGAGTCGCAGCTATTAGAAATGGGAGTTGATGTAGTGGGGGATAATTCGAAAAATGTTCTGCACTTAGCGATCCCATGTCTTCGTAAAGCAGTTTCATTTGTGGAAATAAATCGGGTTGATAACCCATCAATTCATTTGGAGTTGTCAAATAGGGGTTAAGCGCGGATAATACGAGTCTGCCGTCCCATATAAAGCGATAAAAATCTTGAGATAAATTAGGAATTGCCCCTATGAAGACCAGTCGTAATATGAGCGATAAATAAGTTAATTGTTGCTCTTTTAATTGGGTTTGATTTAAAATCAAATAATAACAGACAAATAGAATGCTGTATAAGGAGAAAAGTTTAAAATGTTCGAAACGAACTAAATCGTATGCCCATATAGCATACAAAACAAGACTTAATCCTCTAGAAAAAAATAAGGTATATTTTGAAGTAAAGATTGACCTATTGAACCCCACAAGTCAAGAAATAAGTAGTTAAACTTTTGATGATAATGATTTGAAAAACACAAATCCAAACCCTAGAAATAACATGAGATGAAAAGGAAATAATCCAAAATCTCCTCCTTGATCTCCTACAACAAATGCACTATACATTCCAAAGCCAAAATAAAACATCAGTAACCCTTCAAAAATAACATTTACAGACACATTTTTCCGAAGATATTTATTGGTTTTCCAAGTGTCAGAGATTTTGTTGATATTAAATTTTGGGGTGCGTACAAAATCACTTCGTTTGCCAAAGTGACCTTCAATGACGGCAATTGAATTGTGTAAAGAGAATCCCATTGCAATTGAGAAAAATGTAAAAAACAAAGCAATATATTGTACAAAACTCTTTAGGCTTGATCCGTGCGATTTTTTGTACATAAACCAATAGCAAATAAAGAAAATAAGAGTGCTAATTACAAAAAAGCTCATCACGTAAAAATACATTTTTAGATGCGCATATTCATTTTTTATATACAACATTGGAATACTTAGAATACCAACAATTAAGACGTTCAAAAACATTGTGCTGTTTAGCAAATGAAGTAAGCTGTGTAATTTTGTTTTGGCCGAAATATTTTTACTCTTTACGACGCGTCGCATCATTTTTTGAAAATTTTCAGCACCGCCTTTATTCCATCTGAACTGTTGGGATCTTGCAGCGCTTATTGCTACAGGAAGTTCAGCTGGTGTTTCAACGCTCTCTAAATATTTAAATTTCCAATTTTTAAGTTGAGCTCTGTAGCTTAAGTCGAGATCTTCGGTTAAGGTATCACCTTCCCAATTTCCTGCATCAACAATACAAGTCTTACGCCAAACCCCTGCAGTTCCATTGAAGTTTATAAAGTGCCCTTTTGAATTTCTTCCGACTTGCTCAAGCGTAAAATGAGCATCTAAAGCAAAGGCTTGAATTTTTGTAAGAATAGAATAATTTCGATTGATATGACCCCATCGCGTTTGTACAACACCAACGGCTTCATCCCTAAAAAAGGGAATTGTACGTTTTAGCCAATCTGTATGTGGTAAAAAATCGGCGTCAAAGATAGCAATATATTCTCCTTTTGCACTCTCTAAACCCTCTTTGAGTGCTCCAGCTTTAAATCCTTTTCGATTGGTTCTTTGAATGTGTTGAATATCAAAGCCTTTTTTTTGTAAGGTTTCAATTAAAGCAGCAGTAGACTCCACAGACTCATCAGTGGAGTCATCAAGCACCTGAATCTCTAATTTATCCTTTGGGTAATCAAGAAGAACAATATTTTTTAACAGTCTGTCCATCACATAAATCTCGTTAAATACGGGAAGTTGTATGGTTACATATGGGATTTCATCAGGATTAGAGAAATCAAACTCCGGGCTATTTTCTGTTTTGTTTTGAGAACTAATATAATTGAACAGTAAATTTAATTGCGCTAAAGCATACATAAAAATGAGTATGAGCGCAACTGAGTAAACGCAAATTATAATGATTTCTAAAAACATTATTTGAAACTGTATTTAATTATCCAAGTTAAAATCTTAATTCCTGCAAATATACTACCTTTTAACGTACCAGAAACTTTTGAAACTCCAATTCTGTTACGATAGGATACGGCGATTTCTTCATAAGTAAATTTCTGTTTTAATACTTTTAATTGCATTTCAACCGTCCAACCATAAGTAGGGTCTTCCATTTTTAGAGCCATTAAGGTGTCAAATTTAATCGCTCGAAACGGACCAAGATCTGTGAATTTTGATTTAAAAATTACGCGCATTAAGAATGTTGCCAACCAATTTCCAAAAATTTGTTGAGGCTGCATTGCGCCCTTTTCTCTAAATTTTTTGACCCGACTTCCAACCACAAAATCAATGTTTTTTTCAATTATAGGGGTTACAATTTTGGAAAGTTGTTCAGGGTAATCGCTGTAATCTCCATCCAAAAACACTACAATATCAGTAGTTTTTTTTTGCTGATTTATGTATTCAATTCCTTTTAAACAGGCATTGCCATAACCCGCTTTAAGTTCTGTTAAAACAGTTGCTCCAGAATCCTTTGCATTTTTTTCTGTAGCATCGGTTGAGTTGTTATTAACCACAATGATTTCATCCACAAAACTTGGGATGTCTTGAATGACGTTTCCTATAGAATCTTCTTCATTATAAGCAGGGATTATTACTTTAATAGTTTCAGCCAAATGAGTTTAATTCTTTAATTCCTGTTGTTGAGCTGGAACGATATAAGTATCAAAATACCATGATGACCATTTTTCTAAACTAAGAAATATGCCAAAGCCTAATGCAATTAGGGTTATGATAAGAATGAGTATATTTTTACGCTTTCTTTTAGGATCTACAGAGCATTGATTTTGTTTTTTTCTGAAAGAATATACGCCATAAATTCCAATTAGAATAGCGATTCCTTTCAGTATTAAAGATCCAGTTCCTTCGCTTCCGTCTTCATTATAAAAGAAATCAGCAAAGGAGATTGCATAAACGCCTCCCATAAGACCAAACATGAATAGAACAGCGGGTGCAACACAACAAATTATGCCAGCAAATGCAGCACTCAAGGAATATTTTAAACTCCATTTTAATAGACTTGGTGATTTTTTGGTAAACATAAGTTTAGATATTTAAGGTAAGTCAAAGTTACTGAATATGTTTTAAATAATACGCTTCTAGAGTTTTGGGTGATGCTCCTAAGATTTTTTTTAGGTGAATCATCCAAAAATGAAACTGTAAAGTCCATATACCATTGGCTTCGTATCTTCTAGACGATGTTGTTAGCCAATACGGAAGCACCTTAAAATCGTATTGATTGTAAAGTCTGTAAATCAAGTCATTATCTTCATAAATAACGAAATCTTCATTAAACCCACCTATAGCTTCAAAGGTTGTTTTTTCTACAAATAAACTTTGATCACCTCCTCGACACGATTTCCAATTAAATTGTGTAAACCACCCAGCGAGTTGTAACCACCAATGCGTACCATCAAATTTCATTTTAAAACAGCCTGATTTTGATCCTTTATCGATGGCTTCTATAATGTATTGGTCAAAGTGTTTTGGCGGCATGGAGTCTGCATGCAAAAAGTATAAAACACTACCTTTGGAATGTGATAATCCAAAATTCATCTGTTTTGCACGTCCTTTAGGACTATTTAAACCAATGATTTTAGTCTGTTTTTTAGAACGTTCAGACACTATTTTCTGAGAACCGTCTGTACTGCCACCATCCACGACCAGTATTTCTGAAATTAAGGTATCGTTTGAATTTTGGGCTAAATAGTCCAATAAGACTCCAATGTTTTTAGCTTCATTTAAAACAGGTATAATGATACTGAGTCTATTCATTCAGAGACCAATTGTAGTTTTGATAATTAATTTTTGTTTCAGGGTTAATTTTCAATGTACTGTAGGTGTTTAGATAGGTTATAAAAGCTTCTCCTTCTGGAAAATCAGATTTAAACCATTTGAATAGTTTTGAAATTGTAATTTTTGATGCTGTTATACTGTTTTTTGATGCGTCATTTATAAAGTCTCTTGCGGCTTGATCTAATTGTATGTTCAACGTTTCGGCTGCATAAGCATA
>Ga0228672_1000578_pt1 | contig 17780 bp, 16 predicted proteins | sample 90DmetaG_FD_182788 | JGI IMG/M metagenome (GOLD analysis project Ga0228672, IMG submission 182788) | Seawater microbial communities from Monterey Bay, California, United States - 90D | ecosystem: Environmental > Aquatic > Marine > Coastal | place: USA: California | collected 2016-11-08 | reverse complement strand
CGCTCACGCCGATACACTCGCACCTCGCCGTCCAGTATCAGATGTGTGTCATCGCGCAGCTGCCGCATGTCCTGCTCCTTGCAGCAATAGTATGGCTCAACACACCAACAAGTCTACCAAAGTGTGTGTTTGGGCGTGTAGGACGAAAATCAGCAGCACAATCACTGTCGCTAACACAGCATCAGCCAACACAATGTTCAACACAGCGATTCAGCCCTAAAAATAGTCAGCAACACGGCAAAAAGTGTGTTTAAGGTGTGTTTTTGATTTTAGCTGTTTTTTGAAATTTAGCACCAGATTAAGTCATTGTTATTGTTGACTTAAATGGTGCCCGAGGGCGGAATCGAACCACCGACACGAGGATTTTCAATACAGATGGTGTAAATTAAATTATTAATAACAGTATCTTATAAGTCAATATTTTATATGTGCTTAATAGTGTGTTTTTACTGTCATTCAGAGGTAGAGCGGAAATACTGTGTTGAACACAGTAATCGCAGGCATCAAATTCTAACACACTGTTCAACATTCCAAAAGACGCAAGACTTGACACGGACTAAATGAAGTGGACGTTCACTCGAACTAATGTTTACGGACGCTATGCAGACAAAGCAGTCTTGTGCGGCTGCGGCTATTGCTGACGCAGCATTCGTTCGCACTCACAGCAGGTGATGCTCTGCGTTGCGGCAGTTGTCTTCAGCCCGGCCATTTGCAGACATGGTTCCGAGCGGAACCAATAATGTACTTTCGCTGCGGCCGAGACAGGCACGAAAGACGCGGACTAAGCGGCCTTTTGCTAGCGCGGCGATTGCGCATGCAGCACACCCTCGCAGTTGCAGCATCTTTTTACTACAAGGCGGCCTGTCGCGTTAAAGAAGCTGTCCCGTACTACACATTTGGGCGGAGCTTCAAACCCATCAGTGACGATGGATTGACCCAAAAATCCGGATGATGGGTCTTAGGCTAAAAATTGATATTCAATCCCAGAAAATGCATCTTCACCAAAGCCATAGGCAAACTTCAGGCCGTATGGGCCAGCAGTTACACCGTGCTCCGCATTTGCGGGTATGAATACAGCGGAACCGGCTGAAATATGCAGAGGCTGCCCGTCCATCATGACAACACCTGATCCCTCAAGACAGAAGTAGAACTCTGGCGGTGCATGGCGGTGCAGGTGCAATACACCGTTTGCGGGAAACGTCGCCACGCCCAGCACCAAGCCGTTTGACGACGTCTTGTCACCTGAGATCAGGGTCTGCCATGTAACATCACCAAAAACGGGATCAAAGCCGCCCTCGACAGGCTGATCTTCCAGGACAGTGACAAAGCCTGTGGGGTTGTCATTTGCCACTGCTGGGACAAAATCGAAATCTACGGCGGCTTCGGTCAAAGTTGATACAGACATGAGGCATTTTCCTGAGGATAAGTGTTGATCTATGCCGCAGATATCCACCACTTGCACAAAAAGTAAAAACGATGAAATGTGCAATTTATAAGCAAATATTTTTGGTGATAGGCCATGTTTGAAAAGCAGATTAATCTCACGTGGCTTCGCACTTTTGAAGCCGCCGCCCGACACCTGAATTTCACTGAGACAGCGTCGGAGCTGGGACTGACCCAAACAGCCGTCAGCCTGCACATACGGTCATTGGAGGAGCGGCTCGGCAGCCGTTTATTTCAGCGGCGCGCCCGACACCTATCCTTGACCGAAATCGGACAGGCCTATGTGCCCACGGTACGACAATCCTTGTCGGACATCGGTCTTGCAACCACGAGTCTGTTCGGGACCGCAACAAGCCGGACGATCACTTTGAAAGCTCCGATATCCACATCAGCCCTTTGGCTCGCCCCCCGTTTGCCGAAATTCAGACACATGCATCCGGATATTGAACTGCGTCTGGTGTCGAACATTTGGACAGACGCGACAGGGTTCGAGGACGTCGATGTCGAATTGCGTGTGGGTCGAGGCGATTGGACCGATACGCCTTCGGAAAAACTCTCGGATGAATACATTGTCCCGATATGCGGGATCGATTTGGCCAAGACTGTCACGAGGCCAGAAGACCTCCAGAACGGGCCGCTTATTCGGATTCTAGGACAAGAGGCGGATTGGGGACGATACTTTGCGGCTCATGAAATTGCAATGCCAACAGGTGTTTCTGAATACTTCGTCGATACCATGACAGCGGCGATCGAGCTTGCCACAATCGGTGGCGGCTATGCCGTTGTGATCAAGCGGCTGGTGGATATGGCGAATGCAGCGCGCCCTCGCGTCGGGGTCGTTGGGGAGGCGTTCCCGATTCCAAACGCACACTATCTCATGCGGCCCCGGTCAAAACGCTCCAAACGGCCGGAGGTATTGTTGTTTGAAAACTGGCTGCGAGAAGAATTTTCTGAGGACGCCGTTTTTGAATCGTTGATCGGTTCCCCAGAGAATATCCAAACTCATCTCTGACATAATCAAGACTGGTCACATGCGTAAATTCAGCGAAAGGCTACATTGTCCGTAGCCTTCAAGCGCACCGCAATGGCCATGCCAGGATTTGCGTGAATGGCCGGTCTCTCAGGTGCAGGGCGAAAAGCGGACCGGAGCACAAAGTGAGTGCTGCTCCGGCCTACTGTGATCAGGCGGCAGCCGCCTCTGGCAGTGCGACGACGGCGATCATTTCTACGCGCATGCCGGGGCGCGCAAGCGATGTGCCACCGGTCGCACGTGCCGGTGGGGAGTCTGCGCTGACCCACGCGTCCCAGACTGCGTTCATGCCTTGGAAATCTGCCATATTTGCCAGCCAAATCTGCACTGATGCAATGTCGGATTTCGTCGCACCAAGATCGGCAACCACTTTGTCCAGATGTGCCAAAACCTGCTGTGTCTGGGTTTCAATGTCAGCGGTCAGATCATCTGGCACTTGGCCCGCGAGAAACGCGATATTTCCGATGGTAACAGCTTGGCTCATACGAGGGCCGGGGTTGAGGCGGGAGAGTGTCATGACATTTCCTTTGTTAATCATTGTCACTAAGGGTTGATCCAGCGCCTGCGCGCGATGCTTCAGTAGCTGGTACGGTGGTGCGCATGGCGAAAGTGTTGAGGACCACAATGGTCGCAGCGGTGGTTTGGGCGTTGGGCATGGATACCGCAGACGGTTCATGTGGGGGGGCGGCGTTGGTGGATAATGCCAGCACAAGTTGCGGCACGCCAAGGGACTGCAAGGACGCTTGGAGCCACGTTTCATCCGCGTCGATACGGACCGCGCCCTCTGGCCAAGATAATGTGAAAGCCAGACCGTTGCTACGGGCTACTTCGGCCAGAAAAGGCACCAATAGAATGGGTGCGCTGACTGGACCAAGGGCAATCGTAGTCCCAGAGTGAGGTCCTTCGGGCAAGTCGGCATAGTCGCACATGGTGGCACCCAGAATGATCGGACAGGCAGGCTGACCATTTGTATTTTGCCAGCCATCGGGGGTTACAGTGGGGCACAGGTCCGCCCAGTCGCGCCCATCCGCGCGTTCCAGATGTGCGCGTAAATGTGACGGTCCATCAATGCCATGCGACACCAGCCAAGCCGCCGCAAAGCCAGCCTCTTCAGCCATGCCCCAACTCATGCCAGCGCCGCGCGCGGCTTTCATGCACAGGGATGCGGCCTCATTACACGACAGAGGCGCGGGCTTTGTGTCGCTAAAGAACGGAGTGGAATCGCCGCGAGTCTGGTCCTGAGGTTCACTGCTCATACGGCACCTCCCGCTTTGATGTCATCGGGGAAGGGCGCGCCTGCAAACAGGTTGATGCGCACCCAACGATCCGATCTTGGGTCGAACTGGCTGGCGCCAAAAAAGGCGAGTTTGCAGCGTAAAAGATCAATGGGCAGCATGTCCGCTGCGATCAGGTTATCTTGCACTTCGGCGTAGGGGTGGTGCGCTGTGATCTGCGCGCGCCGTACCGCAAAACGGTGTTCAGGATGCGCCAACATAAGCGCGGCGACGGATTGGGTGGCATCAAAATTTCGCACCGTTTCATGGAGCTCTGCTACCAACCGCGCGATGCAAAGCGGCTGTTCCAATGTTGCACCGTCCTCGGTGGCGCGTTCGCCTAAACGGGGCTCAAGCTTTTCTTCGGAGACATACCAGAACCGTGCGACATTTTCAGGTGAGGTGAAATCAATCGCAAGCGCCCAGGCATAGTCGCTTTCCAGAATGCGCAGCAACTCGGCCACAGGCATCGCGCCGTTGATCCTGAAACTAGCCGCTTCATTCGCCCCCATGTGATCGGCCAGATCATCGACAAGCGCGCCGTGAGGCTCCAGCATAAGGGACAAAAGCGCCTCTTGTCCTTCAAAGGTCAGGGTTTGGACACCCCAGCTCCAAAGAGCATCCCAAGGATGTTCGCCCTTCCAGTCCCACGTATTCAGCGTCGTCGAAAGCAATGCGAGGTCATGGCGCAGCTCATCCAGCTTGCAGACCTGAATAGGATGCTCGGAGTGCCAAACCCTAGCGTTCGTGATTGCCGCATCCAGCGCAGCGCTCAGGTCCGAAAGAGCCTGAGACCGAGCAGTTGGCTGTGCACGAACGCGGGCCAGTGCCTCTTCACGGGCCATAATCCAATTGTTAAGCAAAACAGGGTGGCGCACAATGAAAGGGGCCATCCCGAGGCCGGTGGAATTACCAACACCAAGGCTGCGGCGGATGTCGCGATCCAGCTTTACAGCGGTCTCGCCACCCCGGGCAGTCGCGATATGCTCGACGATATCGACGGTAAAGGCGCGGATCAGCCAGACAGTGAGCATTTCCACCTGAAACGGCGCGGCAAGTTCAGGCCGCTGAGCGATATCGGCGCGGTCTGATGCGCCAAACTTGCCCGATCCGTAAACTGCCGTGGTGCGCATCAGATATCCGACGGCGGCAATTTCGGCCGGATCAGGCTGGCATCCTTGCGCCAATGCATTGACCACATGTTCGAATAACCGCACCGAGCGATTGGCACGGGCGAGCGTCAATTCCTTGGCGCTAATGCGCCCGGCTTCTTGGTAAGGAACATTGTCTGCCAGTCGTGCGATATCTTCTGCTGTTGGTTCACCGTCGAACAAGGTAAATGTCGCGTCCCATGCGGTCGCGATCACACGGTCGGACCGCATTTCTGGGGGCAGGTCGTGGGCAAAGGCCACAAGGCTATAAGTGCGCTCGGCGCTTTTGACGCGGTATACTCCGTGGCCGACGCCGTTCGCGTCCACGTTCCAGACGGGACGGTCAATTTTCCAATCGCTCGATGCAAGACGCCGCAATAGCACGCGCAGAAATGACAGGCGGGTCGGGTGGCCACAGCCCATGCGGGCAAGGCGCATGACCTCAGTTGCCGGACGCATATAGTCTAGAGTTTCAGTGGATAGGATTGAGGTGTTCAATGACATAGCAGATCCTCCCAAAAGTGCAGATGTGTGGCAAACGTGGCGCACCCGCGGCGCGCCACGTTATTGGGTTATGCAGTCTCAGCTTTAGGTTCGCGGCCCAGCATCAGCGTGATCCGCAACGCATCCCAAAGGGACGGCAGCAAGATCAGCGATACCGGTACCGCCGTCACGACGATGAAGCTTTGTAATTTGCCGATCCCCCCCGATCCGGTCGAGATCAGGATCAAAGCCATAACACCCATCGCCAAGCCCCAGAACGCGCGCATGGCGGACGAAGGCTCGCCTGAGGTCATGGTGCTGGAAATAACATAGCTCATGGAGTCGCTTGTCGTGGCGACAAAGCACATCGTCAGAACCAGAAACAGGACCGACAGGATGAACCCCATTGGCATGGCTTGGGTGATTGCCAGCAGACCTGCAGGCAGGTTGAAGCCTTCGAATGGAGCGGAGATGACGCCGGGTTCAGCAATCTCGAAAAAGATGCCAGAGCCGCCGATGATCGTGAACCAGAAGTTCGTGATCAGTGGTGCCATGATTGACAGCGTCAGGATGATTTGGCGGATCGAACGGCCGCGGCTGATACGTGCGATGAAAACGGCCATCAGAGGACCGTAGCCCATGAACCAGCCCCAGAAAAACACGGTCCACCAGCCCAGCCAACCGGCATCGCCAAACAAGCCAGCGTCGCCGCGATACATGGCCATGTCAAAGAAGTGCGTAGCATAAACCTGCATGCCACCAAAGAAGCCTGCAAAAATATCCATCGTAGGTCCTGCAATAAGCATGAAAGCGAGCAGTGCACCGGCAAGGATCACATTGATCTGCGACAGGATCTTGATGCCTTTTGCCAATCCGGTAATCGCGGAAACGGTATACAGGCCCACAAGCGCCATGATCGCAACAGCCTGTGTGGCAAAGTTGTCTGGAATACCGGTCAACTCGTTCAACCCGTAAGACATTTGTAGTCCAAGAAAGCCGATGGGGCCAACGGTGCCAGCTACAACTGCGATGATGCAGGACGCATCCGCGATCAGGCCGATGGGGCCTGTCAGGGCACGGTCACCGAAGACAGGGTAAAGCAGCGTGCGCGGGGCAAGCGGCAGACCCTTGTCGTAGTGGTAGTGCATCAGCATGACGGTCGTCAGGGATCCCAGAATAGCCCAGGCCAGAAAACCCCAGTGCAGGAAGCTTTGGGCAAGAGCCGCATGGGCCTGCGCCTGCACGTCACCGCTCAGGTCACCAAAGACGGGTGGGGGTGACAGGAAATGCGCAATCGGCTCACCCGCAGCCCAGAACACGCCACCGCCCGCAAGCAGTGTGCACATGATCATGGAGGCCCAGCTGAATGTTGAAAATTCAGGCATGGTCAGCGCGCCCATCAAGGTCTTGGAGCCCGGCAGAACGCACAGCACCAGACCAATCAAAAACGTGGCCAGCAAAAGGATCTGCCAGTAAAGACCGAAATACTTCGCCGAGAAAGCAAAGCTGCTGTCCACCAGCGCGGAGAGCCCGTCAATGTTGAAAAATGCATAGGCGCAGAACAGGGCGATGAAGCCGCCCGTGATTGCAAAGAGCGCCTTGTCCGTTCCGCCTGAAAATAGGCCCGTCGTTTTGTTCGTATTACTCATCTTTGTTCCTCCCAGAAGCGATGATGTGCCACCTATTCGGCAGCGTTTTGGATTTCTTTGGGGCTGGCTTGTGCCCCAAAACTTTTGTCAAAGAAGGCGTGCCAGTTATCGCCCATCACACCATCTATGGTTGCCAGGTCCAGACCAGACGCCAAAAGCCCTTCGCGGATACCTGCCAGATCACGGTTGTCATGGAACCAGTTCGGCATGGCCGGAAAGCCTGCGTTGGCGGCAGATCCTTCGCCGTAGTCGATGGCCTTGGTCCAGCGGCCCACGCGCATCCATTCGACGATGCTGTCGGGTTGATCCTGACACAGGTCTGTGCCGATGCCGACATTCTGTGATCCCACCAGATCAATGGCCAACGCCGCCATATCGCACCAGGATTGCAGCGTGCATTTGCTGCCGTCCTTAAGGTGATGCGGATAGGCAGAAAGACCAAGGAACCCGCCGCTTTGCCCAAGGGCGCGCAGCAGGTCGTCAGACTTGTTGCGCAGGGCCTTGTGCCAGCTGGCGGGATTGGCGTGGCTGATGGTGATCGGGCGGGTAGAATGTTCGATTGCCTCAAACGTCGAACGTTCGCCGGAATGGCTCATGTCTACGACAAGGCCCACGCGGTTCATTTCAGAGACCACCTGCCGCCCCATGCGGGTCAGACCTGTGTCGTTGTCTTCATAACACCCCGACGCAAGCAGGGACTGGTTGTTGTAGGTCAGCTGCATGAACCGCAGACCGAGCGTATGCATCACTTCGACTAGCCCTATATCATCCTCGATGCAGGATGGGTTTTGTGAGCCAAAAAAGATCGCAGTGCGGCCGGTTTCGCGGGCGCGGCGGACGTCATCAGCGGTGCGCCCCTGAAAAATCAGGTCGGGATATTGCTCGAACCAGCGGTTCCACTGTTCGATGACAAGTACAGTCTCACGAAACGTCTCGTGGTAGGTAATGGTCACGTGAACCGCGTCCACGCCCCCGTCGCGCATCTGGCGAAAGATTTTTTCGGACCAATTGGCGTATTGCAGACCATCAATCAGATAGGTCATGCAGGCTCACCCGCGCAAACATATGCGGTTTTCACGCTGGTGTAGAATTCGGACGCATAAGAGCCTTGCTCACGCGGTCCAAAGCTTGAGGCACCACGTCCGCCGAAAGGCACATGATAATCTGTACCAGCGGTGGGCAGGTTCACCATCACACAGCCCGCACGCATGTTGGCCCGGAAGTGGCTGGCCCGGGCAAGCGAGGTTGTCATAATGCCAGCGGTCAGACCGAACTGCGTGTCATTGGCAAGGCTCAATGCTTCCTCATAGCTGTCCGCGCGCTGCACGGCTGTAATAGGGGCGAACATCTCTTCCACGTTGATGCGCATGTCGTTGCGTGTATTCGTGAAGATGGCAGGGGACATGTAGTATCCATCGGTGGCCATCTCTAGACGGTCGCCACCACACAGCAGATCAGCGCCTTCGTCTTTGCCGATACCCACATAGTCGAGGTTCTGGTTCAACTGGCTTTCACTGACCACGGGGCCAAGTTGTGTGCCTGCTTCAAGCGCGTGCCCGACTTTCAGGGCCTTGGTAGCTGCGATCAGCTTTTCCACGAAGGCATCATGGATGGCACTGTGAACGATCAACCGGCTTGCCGCGGTGCATTTCTGACCGGTCCCCCCGAAAGCGGAACCGGCAGCATGCATCACGGCCAGATCAATGTCGGCATCGTCCATGACGATCAACGGGTTTTTGGATCCCATTTCCATTTGGACTTTGGTCATGTTCTGCATGGCGGCAGCTGCGATACCCCGACCCACCGGTACAGAGCCGGTAAAGCTGATCGCGTCCACTTGTGCGCTTTCCACAAGGCGCTGACCCACATCTCGGCCCGGACCAGCGACGAGGTTGAACAGGCCTTTGGGAATGTCCTGACGCGCAATAATTTCTGTCAGGGCCATGGCGCTGGCAGGGGTGACGTTTGCAGGTTTCCAAACAACTGCGTTACCAAAGGCAAGCGCTGGGGCAATTTTCCAAGCAGGAGTTGCCACCGGGAAGTTCCACGGCGAGATGATCGCCACAACACCAACCGGCTCGCGGCGCACGTCAATCTCGATTCCCGGGCGTACACTTTCGGCCATATCGCCATGCTGGCGGAGGGTTTCTGCGGCAAAATAGGTAAAGAACTGTCCCGCGCGGTACACCTCGCCCTTGCCTTCGGCCATCGGCTTTCCTTCTTCGCGTGACAACATGCGCCCGATTTCGTCGGCGCGCGCCATCAGCTCTGTGCCGATTGCCATCAGCACATCATGGCGTTTTTGAATGCCCGCAGCCCACCATGCAGGTTGTGCACGTCGGGCGGCATCCAGTGCGGCGTCCAACTGGACGGCATCGGCTTGCGCATACACACCAATCAAATCCGACGTATCAGATGGATTGCGATTTTCGATTTGCGTCGCCCCATCTGTCCATGCGCCATCAATGTAAAGCTGCGTAGGGTCGGTCATGGTGGTCTCCAATTTATTGAATTGTGGTCTAGACGGTTTCGATAATTTCAGTCAATATCAAAGAATTGAAGTTTTTTTCAGGAATTCTGAATGTCCATTAAGCTCGAAATGCTCAGAACATTCTCGGTTACAGCAGCGCAAGGTACGCTTGCTGGTGCTGCCGCTGTTTTGGGCCGGACACCTTCTGCGGTGTCGATGATGTTGGCGCAATTTGAAGAAGAAGTTGGGGGTCACCTATTTGAGACAGATCGGAAAAGCCGCCTGACGCCGTTGGGCCAGCTTGTTCTATTGGAAAGTCAGCGTGCCACCGATGTTTTTGACAAAAGTGCGAATGCAATCCGCCGTCACGCGATGTCGACCACAGGAATCGTGCGCATCGCTGCGGTGCCCTCTGCTACGGTGGCCTTGCTGCCAGATGTCATTGAGGCATTTCGCGCCGTCCATCCGGATGTGCGAATTGAGATCAGTGATGTCGACAGTATTACAGTCCGTGCACGCGTTGAATACGATGAGGCCGATATTGGAATCGTTTCCGCACCGCCCGACGCCCCGCTGGAGGGTGAGCGCATTCGATCTGACGACCTTGGTATTGTTTGTGCGGAAAACGGACCTATCCACATGGCGTATCTTCGCAATGAGGACGCATCCGGTTGGGAAGCGCTTGGGCTTGAGTCCTTGATCGCAAATCCGCTTTGCGAGCTGGTCGATGACCCAATTGTAAATGATCTGCGGTTTGCCAGCACTCTGGAGGCGCGTAATACCACAGCCATTCTATCGTTTGTGCGGCGTGGGTTAGGAGCCAGTATTTTGCCGTTTGATGCAGTGCGCAGTCAGCCCGATGGTTTAAAGTTTTTTGTTCCAACCCAATCGGTAAGTCAGCGAGAACTGCGGAAAATTAGACATGAAAATGAAATGGTACGCGGGCCCATTTTGGCATTTTGGAACCTCTTGGCCCAGTAGAAAAATAAAAACAGCAACCGCCCTATGGCCCGTCTTGTAGCGCCGCTTCTAACCAAGCCTCGAACAGATGTTTTGCAGGATCACTCTGCCCTGACGTTGTGGTGGTCAGAAGGTAGTGCGCCAGGTTGATCTCCACCGCCGCCCCCGTCACCGCAATTGGCTTGCCCGTTTTGATGGCTGTGAGGGCAAAGCGTTCCAGCACCACGGCTGAGCCTCCGCCCGCTGCGACAAGATCAATGGCAGCCACGGTGGTATCGACAGCATGGCCCGTCACGCCCTGTGACGGGATCAGATTGTGTGCGTTCAGATACCGCAGCAGCATGTCCTCAAAGCCGAGGATCTGGACGAGCGGCCCGTTTTGCAGCGCCGTCAAATCGTGACTGTCGCGTTTACTACTTGCCGCGCTGATCGGAACGATTCGCTCGGATGAAACCTTTCGCGCATGAACGTCTGCCCAATTCCCGCCGCCAAAACGAAGCTCGACATCGGCCTGCTCTGCATCTGGAGTGCCGCCGTCCCAGACCTGCGAAACCAGCCGCACGCTAATGTCCGGATGTGCTGCCGAAAATTCTGGCAATCGATGCGCCAACCACAATCCGGCGGACGAAATCGGAACCCGCACCGTCAGCATTTGCTCCGCCCCTGCGCCAAACAGGCTGGCGGTTAAAAACGCCATATCACCCAAAGCCTGCCACAATGAATATGCATAGGCCTGCCCCGTCTGTGTCAGCGTCAATCGACGAGCCGCGCGAGTAAAAAGCGCACAGCCAAGCTCGGCCTCAAGCGAGCGCACATGCAGGCTGACTGCGGTGTCATACATTCTGGCGTACTCTTATATAAATTTTAGCCGTATGTGCTATAGCTTTTTCTTCAACTCAGTTCCGTGGTCCTCATGGGTCATGACGCTGTTGGTCATTGTTTCATCAAGGAAATTAGAAAGATCAACGACATAGTATCGCAGCGAAATGTTCCAAGCTTTTCACTTTCAATCAACGCCAATTGGTGCGGGTTCTCTCTAACCGCAGCTCCGCGCGATTGGCACAACTGGTAATCGCCTTGCTTCAAGGGGCTTCAACTCGACAGAACTTTCGTCCAAGGCAACACTACGGCTCAACCCACCAACAAGTCTACCAAAGTGTGTGTTTGGGCGTGAATTTTCTGTGGCGCAAATTGCGCACCATCACTTCTTATTGATAGACTGCTACGAGACACCAAGGGCGGATTGCGGACCTTCGCTGCGGTTTGGCTAGAGGTTTGCTAAGCGGACCAAGCCGCCATTCATTGCAGCTTAGCGAATGTCCGATTTTCAGATGATACTAATAATTAAATTCACCCTTACCTTGGCCAAATGTTGGGAATAATTTCAAGGAATTTTTAATGCTGTGTGATGGTTTCATCGGTTACATTTTCTGAGATTTTAGAAATATGCGTATTACTTGAAATCTGTAAGCTTGATGTAAGTCTCATCGACCATTGGCGTACCAATCTAAAAGCATAATGGAGATTGATATGCGTCTTTTCGGAATTGCCCTTGGTCTTGCGGTTGCGCTTGCGGCACCTGTCAACGCCCTCTCATTGCCTTCAAATGGTAAGCTGAGTTTTGATGTTGTCCGGAAGGGCAAAGATATTGGCAATCACAGCTACAAATTTTCAGGTAATGCTGGTTCTTTCACGGTTAAAGTGGACACTGATATCGTTGTCAAATTGCCTTTGATCAGAACAACAGTCTACAGCTTCAGACACAAAAGCGTGGAAAGCTGGAAGGGTGGCAAGTTGCAGCAGCTAAGTTCGTCTACAAATGATGATGGCGAGCCGCGACAGTTGAAGACTGCGAACAAAGGCGCATTGCCAGCCAGCCTTTGGAACGACGATATTGTACGTAGCGGTAAGTTAATGAACACCATTGATGGGAAGATCATGAGTGTACGCGCAGCGGATCTTGGTATGGAAACGGTGAAGACAAAAAAGGGCAATGTTTCGACACATCATTACCAGCTATCAGGTGAGTTAGCACGCGACGTTTGGTATGATGGCGAGGGCAACCTTGCACAGGTGATGTTCAAGGCCGATGATGGCTCAACTGTGATGTATATCCGAAAATAGGACGACATGCCGAATGCGGCTACTTTATATTGAAGACAACGAAAAACTGGCGCTCAATACGAGTGCCAGTTTGCGTAACGCAGGGTTTGTGGTGGACGTTGTCCACACTGCGGCGGATGCTTTGCATTCTGTGAAAAGCTTTGGCTATGATGCGGTCATTCTTGATCTCGGATTGCCAGATCAAGATGGTTTAGACGTTTTACCCATGATCAAAATGGCCAAGCCGCAAACCCCAATTATCATATGCACTGCGCGTGATGCGCTGGATGATAGGATCAAAGGTCTGAATTTGGGCTCTGACGATTATGTTGTCAAACCGTTTGCTGTCTCAGAACTGGTCGCCCGCATAAATGCTGTTCTGAGGCGACCAGGCGGCGCGCTCGGGATGACGTTAACATTGGGGAATGTGAAGTATGAGACGGCCGAACGATCGGTTGTTATCAACGAAGTACTGACAAGGTTCTCGAAGCGCGAACTCGCCCTATTAGAGCTGTTTTTGCGCCGTGCCGAGCGAGTTGTATCAAAAGATGCGATTGAAAACGCGCTCTATGGATTCGATGAGGCAGCAACGCCAAATGCCATCGAGGTATTAACCCACCGTCTGAGGAAAAAGTTGATCGACAAGGGGGCAAGTGTCGAAATCCATAACCTGCGTGGGATCGGATACGTACTTCAGGAAAATTCTGCATGATGGTTGTGAATTTTCTTTTCGGGCAGCGCAGATCATTTAAGAGGAGCCTGCTACTCAACATCATCGCGGCGTTAAGTTTGTGCGTCCTCCTCGCTGGAGCCGTCTTGATCAGTGAGTTTTACGAACATCTGGAAGAAATCCTCGAAGACACGATGTTAGATGAAGCCAAAGAGATCGTTGGCCAGATTGATCCAGCTGCTCCGCAACATGGCCTTGATGTTGGTTCGCTACGTTTCCAGGGTATTGAAGGAACCTATCGATACACGGTCTATGACGAAACTGGCAGCATTGTAGCCGGTGGAGAAGGGTCTGATGCTGTCTGGCAGCAACTATCGCAGATCAAATTGGGTAATCCACAATCGATTGCGCTTCTCGGTGACAGGCTTGGTATCGGATTGAGAGCCCGGATCGCGGATCAGGATGTATTTGTCTTGGTGTCCACATATCCGAAGGAAAGTAACCAGACACAGTTCGACAAACTCTTGCACGAACTCGAAGAGGGAATTGGATGGGTTGTTCTGGGTGTTCTGATGATCTTAGCTTCCGCGCTTTTTGCGACCCGTCGCGCGCTTTCATCTTTGAAAGTGTTGTCAGACCAAGCGCATCGCATTGGCCCAACCGCTACAAATCAACGGCTCGCGGCAGATCGTTTGCCAACCGAAATCGCACCGCTCATTGAAGATGTGAACATGGCTTTTGATCGTTTGGAGCAAGGTTATAAGGCCCAGAGGGATTTTGCCTCAAACGTAGCACATGAAATTCGCACACCAATCGCGGTGCTTAGATCCAGTATCGACCGGATTGATGATCAAGCACTGAAACAAAATTTATCACAAGATGCGAAGCAACTGGACCGGATATTTGGTCAACTTATTGATCTGTCCCGTGCTGATGCAGCTTTGCAATCGGTTTTTGAGACTGTGAAATTGCAAAATGTATCTGTTGAGGTCGCGACTAATTTGGCTTCGGTAGCCCTACGTTCCGGCCGTCGGTTGTCAATTACTGGTGAAAAATCCGTGCTTGTTCACGGGAATTCAGGATTATTAGGAATTGCACTGGCAAATGTTGTACGTAATGCTTTGCAATACAGCTCTGAAAACAGCGAAGTCGAAATTGAACTGCTATCCAAACCTGCCGGATGGCGGGTCCTTGACCGTGGTGCAGGCGTTCCAGATGCGCTCAAGACAGCCTTGTTCGAGCGGTTCAATCGGGGCGCTCAAGCAAACTCAGGCAGTGAGGGATCAGGCATCGGTCTCGCTATTGTAAAGTCGGTTGCAAATTCGCACAACGCGACTGTCTCTATCCAAGACCGAGATGGAGGCGGCAGCATTTTCTCGTTTACGTTTGACAGAAAAATTTAATTTTTTTCGATTTTCCCTATTGCTGTAAGTCTCTTGTAAGCATGATCGGCAACAACATCCTCAACACGTCATGAAAAGGCACGTTGAGGTTGGATATGAAAATCGAATTTTTAAGTGGGGATTGCCCCGGACGCCAAGAAGCCCAAGATCATATCAAGGGTGTTTATAATCACGTTTACGGCGCAGAGGTGACTGAGTTTGCACCGCTGTTGGTTGTTGCCAAGCGTTTAGACAGTACGATCCTGTGTGCAGCAGGTATTCGCACAGCAAAAGACGGGTTCTTTTCGGATGTCTATCTGGCGTCCGGCTTTTCAACTGCTCTTCAACATGCAACGCATATCGACGTTCCAGCGCAGGAAATAATGGAAGTTGTTTCCCTCGCTTCCACAACACCTTTTCCAGTTTTGCCGATGTTGGACAAAATGATCGAATGGGGCCGTGAAAATGAAATGACCTGTGGGGTATTCACCGCCACAGCCCCCCTACGTCGTCTGCTGAAAAGAACGTCACTAAATTATGTAGAATTGGCGTCAGCTGACATATCTCAGGTTTCAAACCCAAAGACGTGGGGGTCCTATTACGACACTGACCCGAAGGTATGCGCTTTCAGCGAGGCTCTGTCTCAATCCGTTGTCTTGTCCCCACGCGCGCGCGCCACTAAAATTGCTGTGGAGGCGTCCTGATGAAACAGGTCTTTGACGCGCTCAAGCGCCATTCGCAAACCCGCCCAGATGACATCGCGTTCGAGGATGACACAGGCCAGATAAGCTGGCGCGAACTGGCCATGCGTGTCGAAAGCCTCGCCCGCGCGTTGGACGCGGTGGATGGCACCATTGGCATCGGCCTTGCGGGTGGTATCGACTATGTCGTCGCTGATTTGGCGCTGACATTCAGCGGGAAGCGGCAAGTGCCATTACCATTCTTTTTCAGCACAGCCCAGAATGCGCATGTCTTGATGGATTCAAAAGTCAGCACGGTTGTCACCAGCAATCCAGACCTGTTTTCTGCTTTACCGCACCTGAAACTCATCAACCCAGTCGCCATACCAAGTGAAAATTGCGCTTTGCGTCCTTACGCTGGCGGTGCCGAGCGGATTATCTATACTTCTGGCTCTTCAGGAAATCCCAAAGGCGTGGTGCTGGGGGATCGTCAATTGGATGCTTCTATCAGCGCCTTAAGTCGCGTCATTGCTGCGGATGCGTCAGATATACACCTATCCATCCTCCCGCTCGCACAGCTTTTGGAGCAGATTTGCGGAATTTTCCTTCCTATCGTTGCGGGCGCGAAAACAGTCTTCCGGTTTGAAGCCACCAAGTCCCTGTTTGGTGCGCCGATTGAACCTCTCGTTGATGCATTCGAGACGATACGTCCCACAACAAGTCTGCTGGCCCCAGCCATTCTGGGCCGTTGGGTCGATGCACTTGCAACCTGCAAAGCGCCTGACAGCCTTCGTTTTGTGGCCGTGGGTGGCGCGTCTAGTTCGCCATCCTTGATTAACGCGGCACAGGATATCGGCATTCCTGTGCATGAGGGATACGGTTTGTCCGAATGTTGTGCCGTCGTCGCAATGAACCGACCCGGAAACAATCATCCCGGCACAGTTGGTCCGGTACTGGATGGGCTGAGCGTATCGTTGGAGAACGGTGAGATTGTCGTCTCAGGCCCGACCGTGATGCACGGATACCTGAACGACGATCCCGCACCCAATGTCTGGCACACAGGCGATCAGGGCCATTTTGAGGGCGACAGGTTGGTTGTTGATGGCCGCAAAGACGCGCTTCTGGTTACAGGCGCAGGTCGCAACATCTCACCTGAATGGGTAGAACAGCGGGTAAACGCTGATCCCCGCATTGTCAGCTCCGCCTTGGGTATTCGTCGATCTGACGGGGCCCTTGTCTTGATCGTCGTGGCGGTGGCACCGGTGTTGTCCGGCGAGATCGAAACTTACCTATCAGACTTGCCGACATATGCGCAGCCAACCGCGTTGATCATGACCGATCCGACCGAGGCTGGTCTGTTATTCCCCGCAGGAACACCCAACCGTTCGGTGGCCGCATCCTTGATCAACACACGCGCGACGCAATCATTAAACGTCACACCAGAAAGCATCGCATCATGAGCCCCACCAAGAAAGTCCTAATCACCGGCGCAGGAAGCGGCATTGGTAGAGCACTGTCGATTGAGGCTGCGCAAAATGGCCTTGATCTTATTCTTGTCGGCCGCACCGCAAGCACGTTGGAAGAAACGCGTTCCAAATGTGACACTCAAAATGCCCGTTGCATCGTCGCGGATGTAACAACCGTGGAGGGGCGGGCGTTGATCGCTGGCTCGATTGCTGGAACGCTGAACATTCTCATTAACAATGCGGGTGTCCTGAGCGTTGGGCACCTCGCAGACATGGCTGATGCCGAATTAGAGAGGATGACGACCACCAATCTTGTCGCACCCATGGCATTGACCCGCGATCTGCTGCCTGCACTGCGTAAGTCAAAGGGCCGTATCGTCAACATCGGGTCGGTTTTCGGCGACATAGCCTATCCATTTTTCGCCGGCTACTCCGCGACAAAATTTGGCCTTCGCGGGTTTTCGGATGCCATGCGCCGCGAACTGTCGGGGGCTGGTATTGGCGTAACCTACATCGCACCGCGCGCAACGCGCACAGCAGCGGAAAGCGCATTCAGCGCATTGGTAGAGCCAATGGATATGACCCTAGACTCTGCTGAAGTTGTCGCGGCGCAAGCTTGGGATGCTATCCTCAAAGGCAAACGCGAGAGCTTCCCCAGAGGTAAAGAGCGGTTTTTGGTCAAAGTGCAGCGCCTGTTTCCATCGCTGGTCGACAAATCAGTGGCCGCTCAGGCGCGTGACCCAAAAACCTTGGCGGCGCTTCGCCCGTCAAACCAATCTTAATTCAAACAATCAAAATCTACAGGACACCTGATATGAGCTACAATGTAATCCGCGCTTCGGAAGTTGGCGATACTTCCGTTACCCCAGCTGTACTTTCCAACATCAAAGAGCACTTGAAATCAGACGGTTGGGCCCTGCTGCGTGGCTTTGATATGGATATGACATCGTTCAGCGCCATCACATCACAGCTTTGCGAGACCATCACCTTTGATCCTGCACGTGAGAATACGAATAAAA
>Ga0228672_1000571_pt1 | contig 17873 bp, 27 predicted proteins | sample 90DmetaG_FD_182788 | JGI IMG/M metagenome (GOLD analysis project Ga0228672, IMG submission 182788) | Seawater microbial communities from Monterey Bay, California, United States - 90D | ecosystem: Environmental > Aquatic > Marine > Coastal | place: USA: California | collected 2016-11-08 | reverse complement strand
TTCTTCAGCTAGTTCAACAACCTCTTCTACAGGTGTTTCAACTACTTCTTCAGAAGAAAGTAAAATACTTTTGAAAGCATCTACAATTTCTTTTGGACTTTTCATAAATTAAAATTTATTATTAATACTAACTAATGCTAATAACTAGTAATATAAATATTGTTGTATTTTCAGTTTTATTAAAATGGATTTATTCCATTTTTAATTAGTATTTCTGCCCATTGTTCTTCATTGTCGTAATAGTCTATTTCAATCCAAGGAGTTTCTAAACATTGGTCTGTTAAAATAGAAGCAAATGCTTTTATTTCTGTTCTAGTATTATCCCAGCATATAAACCAAGTTTCATCGGTTGGGTAGCAAATACTTGTATTTTTTAATTCAATCATATTTATTTATTTATTTATTTAAGCAGCACCTCCGTCAACTATTGACCATCCAAAATTACTTACTAATGATGCCCTAGCAGCAGCAGCAGTTCCCCCGCTTGTGTATTTTGAACTTCCAAAGCTAGTTGAAATACTAGCTGTATATCCACTTCCATTTGGATATGTTGCTTGTAATTTACTTTCTAAATTTATTAATGTAGCATCGTAATTAGCAGTTGATAAAGTTGCTCCACTTAATAATACTGACATATCTGTTGCACTACTAACATCCCAATTTAAAGATTGATTAAAATTAGTGTTTTGAAAAAGCATTCTATTCATATTTGTAACATTTGAAACATCCCAATTTCCAATGGGTTGATTAAAAGCAAATGCTTGAAAAAATGTTCTATTCATATTAGTAACACCACTAACGTCCCAACTACTTATGTTTTGATTGAAAGATGAACATAAATAAAAAGCTCGTTCTAAATCAGTCACATTTGTAAGGTTTGGAGCATCCGTAAACGAACCAGTTAAGTTTGAGCATCCATAAAAAGCATTTCTAAAACTTGACCAAGCAATATTACCCCATTGTTTGATATCAATTAATTTAACCTTATTTGTAACGTTATTATTAATGTAAATTCTTGGAAAAGTTCCACTTATTGACACATCATAATCTCCAGCGTTAACGAATGTTATTGTCTTAGCTCCAAATAAACCAGTAAATTCTTGACCATCAGAGGTAGTTAAATCGTAATTATATCCAATTCCAAATGTAGGAATGGTTATGGATTCATTACTTGTTGTTGTTCTCCAAGTAGTAATAAAAGTTGTTGTGTCTCCACTTGAAAAAACTTCATTACTACCTAAATAAGCTTTTGATATTTCATTGCTTCCTAGGTATATTTTTGATATACTAGCACTTCCAAACTTTATAGCCATATTATCCGACTATTAAATAAAACGTTGTTGCTACAGGACTTCCTGCATCATATTCTGCTTGTGTCAAACTAACAACATTGTAAACTAAATCACTTCCTGTTGGTTCTGATGTAGTTGTTGAGTTAATAGTATTAACTTCTGCACCTGCTTCAATACCTCCTAGCTTTGTACTTGAAGCACTATCAAAAGAAACTTTAGCAGTATTTGCTACAACATCTGTATTAGCAGATACTAATGCTTCGGTATAACCTACCTTAGCATTGTTAGTTGTTATATCACTAGATTGAGTTGGTGTTATTCCTACCTTAGCATTGTTAGTTGTTATGTCAATTGCTTGCTGTGTAGTTATACCAACTTTTGCGTTGTTTGTAGTAATGTCTGTTGATTGTTGCGTTGTAATACCAACTTTTGCAGTATTTAAATCTATCTCAGATTGTTTTGATATTAAATCATCTGCAATTGATACGAGGTTTCCTCCAACTCTATTAGCAGTATTTGCTCCTGCAGTTGTTTCATCCCTTATAATTATTGCTTCGCTTTTTATACTCATAATTTTTAATTTATATTGTTAATTAAATGTTTCGTCAAATGTTATGTCAAATATATCTACAGAAGCTGATTGCCCTGTCAAACTACCTATGCCTTGATTTATCATATTACCATTACAGCATTTTCTACTGTAGTGATTGCCATCTTTGCATAAGCAGCCTCTTTTATTGTTTCTTGGCGATGTTCTACTCCATCTGTCATTTCTTTTTCTATTCATCTTTTAGCTTATTTAGTATTTCATTTAATATTTCTAAAGCTTGTGAATCTTCTTCAGATAGAGATAACTTCTCTAATTTGTTTATAGCCCACTCAATACCACTTGTTCCTCCCCAGCAATCCCACATAAGTCCACCACATCCTTCCGAATAAGGTACGTCTTTATGTTGCTGATGTCTTTTAAATGATGCCATTCTTGCAATTGTATCTCTGCTTATAGGACGTTTTGCTGCGATTTGATGGGCTCTGTTTTTTCCAGTTGCCTCTCCACAACTACCCCATCCATTTTTCTCTACCCAAGCTAAAGCTCTTTTAGCATTGTTAGTTGCAGATTGTGGATAGTCACTATAGGACTTTAATTCTTGTTCTTTATATCCTTCTGGTTTGCTATGCACCCAACCTTTTGCTGTATACTTGTCGTGTTCCTTTTTATCCATTATCTCTACTTCATCTCCAGTCTTAGGGTTGTACATAATGTGAGGATATTCTACCAAGTCTTGCTTAGCTAACTCTTGTTCTTTTTGACTAAAGAAACCTTCTATACTAAAACCAAGATACTTACCTTGTTTTACATCTTCCCATATCTCATCGTTATCAATCTTCATAACTACTGCCCAAGCACCTTCTGGAGCATCTAACTTGTATAGGTTAGTTTTATCCATATTAGGGTCTTCTACTATCCAAGACTCTATAAGAGATACTCCTTTTACTGCTAGTTCGTGTTCTATGGTAGCATTGTTGTTCTTTAGTCTTTTAAGGTAAAGTTCAGATGCCTTCTTAACAGTCTCTTTAGAGAACATTATCTTATAAGCATAGTCTCCACTTTTTCTAAATATTTCCTTGTCTGGAACTAAAGCTAGTCCTACTACAATTCTTTTATCGTCATCTACAGATTTGAACTCTACTTTGTGTCTACTTAAAGCTACAAAGTTTTCTTCTATTGCAGGACTTTCTACTAGAGAGATAGCCTCTATTCCATCCTCTAAATTGTTTTCGTCTATTATTAATTCTATAATGTCTAAATCTTCCATAATTATTATTTTAACCTATTGTTGCTGTGTTGGATATACTTAAATCTAATTGTTGTTGACTTGTCATTTCTGATGAAACTACATAAGCTTGTATTGGCTGACTTAATTGACCAGCTATTGATTGTGTTAGTTGATTTGATTGTGTGCTACCTGCCAAGTTGAAGTTAAACTCTCTACCTTCTCCACCTCCTGCTCCACCTGCACCTGCTCCTATAGAACCACCACTACCTGCTGAAGACTGAAACTTTTGTCTAGCTATTTTAGCCACATTTAGTAACCCAGTAGTTATTGTTGCTGCCATAGCGACAAATCTAGCTACAGGTCTTGTTGCAAATGACTCGTCTGCCATAATTTGACTTGCAGCTAAGTATGTATTTATAGTTGCATTAGCTATATTGGCTGCCTTATTTAACTTAAATCTTTTCTTCTCTATAGCTTCCTGTTTCTTTCTTAGTTTCTCATCATTTCTACCTATCTGTAATTGTATTCTTTCTCTTTCATCTTTAGATAAGTTCTCATTCAAAAGCCTTTCATTAAGCTCGTTATTTAAAGCGTTAGTCTTGTTTTGCTCTATAGTTAACTGCCTGTCAAACTCTCCACTCATAAAGTCAGTCATAGCAGATTGAACTTTCATATACTGCTGAAGACCTTCAGCTAAAGTAAACTCCTCTTTATCTTTTGTTTTAGGAATTTCAGCTCCCATCATTTCAGCTTCTTTAGCTAATTCTATCTTCTTATCGTAATAAGCCTCCCATTTTCCAAGCAATATCGGAAAGTTAGTGTCCATTTCGTCAATTTCTTTTTTTGTTGTTTTATCAAAATCAGATAATTGTTGGGCAGCTTGACTGTTGGTCATTTTACCTATTGACACTTGATAATCTAAGAATAGTTTTAGTTTAGCTTTATAAGCTTTAGCTTCTAGCTCAAACTCATCTGCGTCTTCTGTGTTTTTTCTTCTTAAATCTTCTAAATGGTATTTTCTTTGTATGATTATTTTAGCAGTTTGACTTTTAGCATTTAGTAATTCAGTCTTCTTTTCTAAGCTTCTTATTTGTTCTAAGTAATCCTCAGCATCTTCATCAAAATCTTTAGGGTCTTTTATAGGTGTTACTTTTGTTTCGTTAGTCTTCTTTAATTCAAGGTCAAGACTAGAATACATTTGAACTAAACCTCTAACTTCCTTTAGCTCATCTCTAAGTTGACCTATCTTTGTTAAGTCAGCATTTTTTGTATCTTTAGATATTTTCAGTTTCTCTATTTGAATAGCGTTAGCTATTTCTTCAGCTCTTTCTAAAGCTTGTTTAAGTTTTAGCTTATTTTGAAGAACTCTATTGACTTTCTCTTCAGCATCAAAAATACCCTTAAGGTTATCTATTTTTAGTCCATCAAAATATTTAGGATATAATTCTATTAGCTTACTTAAAGCTCTATTTCTTCTTTCGTCTGAATTAAGCTTATCAAGAGACTCCACCACCAAAGCCTTCATCATCTCCCTCTCTTTAGTTGTCGTTTGAATTACCTGTTGCCTTATTTTAATGTAGTCTTCATACTCATCAGTAAGTTTAGCTAATTCATCTCTTTGTTGCTGTAAAACACTAGTAGTCTCTTCTGTTTCTTTTTTAGCATCACTTTGTTTATTTGCAAAGAAATCTATTAAAGCAGTAACACCTTGAAACGCAACAAGAAGACCTGCTGGTCCAGCTAAGTTTTTTATTAGACTTCCTATAGCACCTCCAAAGCCTATAGATTTACCTGTCACACCATCAACCTGCTTAGACATAAAGAATAAGTTTGAGGCTAACTGTTGTAAGTTATTGGCAACACCTCTAATACCATAAGGCATATCAGAAAGAACCCTTCCAAATTCTAATGTAGCAGAAGTAGCAGCACCTGTTTGTAAGTTTGCATTTTTTAAAACATCAACCTGCTTAGATATAGATTTAGAACTTCCGTTTCTTAAATCAGCTAATTTAGCCTCCTCTAATCTAAGCTTTCTAGCTATTACACGAGCTTCCCTTCGTCTTCCATCTAATTCTTTTAAACTATTCTTTAACTTATCTATTTCAAGAGAAGCCTTAGCTTTATCAAGCTCTATTTTAAGTAATATTACTTTATCCGAATCTGCCATCTTATAATCTTCTTTGTTTTAGGTTGTACTTAAATTCTTTCCAGTTTGTAGTGGATTGATATTTTCCTTTAGCTATCAATATGTCCTCGTCAGACACTAGCCAATCATCTTCATTTAATAAATCTATTATATCTTTTAACATATTATAGTGTTGTTATTATTACTGGTCCAGCGGTGTTACTTTCGTTCCCATTAGCATCATAAGATGATACAAAGAATTTATAAGTTGTTGCACTTGTCAAACCTGTAACGCTATAAGTTGTATTTGTAGTTGTTGCTATCTGAGTAGTTCCTTGATAAACTTTATACCCATCAGCAGCTGTTCCATCTGGATTAAAAGAAGGAAACCAAGAAAGGTCTACACTTGTAGTGGTTACATTGCTACTTGTAAAATTAGTAGGAACACTTGGAGGCACTAAGTCAGTTACGTCTGTGGTTTGAGTTGTTACAGTGTTACTAAATCCAGAGTTTGGTGTAGTTGCAAAAGAATCATAAGCACTTACTTTGAATTGATAATTAGTACCTGCACTTAATCCTGTTATATTGTGTGTTGAATTTGCAGTTGCAAAGTCATCAGTAGAAACACTTGAGAATAGTAAAAAGTCTATTGTAGTTCCAACTCTACCATAGATATTGTATCCTGTTTCTCCTAGATTATTATCAAAGGTAGATGCATCCCATTCTAGCAATATTGAGTTGTCTGTTCTACTATCTACAGCTAAGTTTGTTGGGTCAGTTGGTGTGCTATTTCCTGTTGATGTAGAAGCTAATAACACTTCAGACCTATAAGACTCAACCAAATCAACACTTAAAGATGTAACTTGAATAGAGTATGTTTGACCTGCTGTTAAATTTCTTAGTAAAGCAACAGGATTGTTAGGTGTAGAGCCTGTGTATGTTATATCTCCAAATCCGTGTGCAACCCCATCTATGTATGTTGTATAATGTACAGCTCTAACTCCAGTAGCAGGTACTGTCCAACTAATATTCATATTGTCCGTTCCTCTGTTGGTAACACTAAGTGTGTGTGGAGTGTCTGGTCTTGTTGCCTCTGCGAAACTACCACTAATAAGCTCTAGCTTTGACTTACCTGTTAGTAGGTTTGTTTGAAGACTGTTAATGTTGTAGTCTAATCCATTTATTCTAAATACATCGCTTAACTCATAGCTCAACAATACACTAAGTGGAAGTGTAGCGTTCATAGTTACTAATCTAGCAGACTTACTAAAAGCCTTACCTATGTAAGTTTGATAAAAGTTTTTAAACAAGCTATTTGAATTTTCAATACCTGTAAACTCATCATATTCAGAATTAAAGTTTAGGGTTTGTGAGCCATCTGAGCTAGAATTACTAGGTCTAAAGTATTTATTTATTAATGGATTAGATACCGTTACAGCACCTGTGAACGCAGTAGTGTAAGTTGATGTGTTTACTGGAGTAGATACTGCAAAGTGTAATATTGGGTTTGTCTTTACGGTGTTTTCGTTTGAGTCAACTAACCATCCGTACTGAAATGGTGTTGCGTAATTTACGTTGCTAGGGTCTGTTGTTCTCTCATACAAAAGATGCTCAAAACCAACCTTTACTTGATATTTACCACCATCAGACACAAAATTTGCTAAATCTCGGTTATCCCTTGTCAAGTCCCCAAACTCATCATTTAATAATTCGTTTTGGTTTTTTATACCAAAAGTCTTAGGTTTAGCATAAGTAAAACTTATCTCAGAATATGTTGGAGGTCTTGATACGGTTGTTTCTGATATATCAACATACTTAGATACGTCTATAACCCCACCATTAGTGTAGTATGAGTTTAATGGCTGTATCATTATCCTGCTTTTAGAAGGCAATGACTCGTCTCTCTGAAAAAATGCAGTTAGATTAAACATCTTGAATATTGATTGTAGAAAATCAATAACCTTCATTTTAGGTATTTGACTTGTAACAACAATATAGGAAGCTGTAAATTCTGGAGAGTTAGGACTAGTGAAACTATAATCCTCAAAGTCATAAGAAATTATAATATCAGTATTTTGAAAAGTAACAGCTGTTCTCTCCGTCATACCTAAAGAAGCATTGAAGCTATTTAGCGTAGAGCCTTCGCTTGTTGTAACATAGAAGTTTAAATTCCAATTTCTAGGTTCTTCGGATGACAATACATCGTAATCTAACACAAGACTACCATCAGAGTCAAGTCCGTTAGCGTAACCTAGCGTATCTCCAGACCTCGTGTCTACAACCCTTAAATTGTATGGTCCAGTACCACTCTGAGGGCTTATACTGAATGTTAAGGTGTAGCTTTTGTATCTATCTGTTATAATACTACCTATGTCTAAATTAACACCAAAATCTTGTTGAGTAAATATACTTTCTGTATCTCCTACGGCACTTTCTATAGCTCCCTTGTCTCTATGAAGGTGCATATAAATCTCATTAAAAGGAGCTGTGTCTAACCAAGTCTTGTCAAAGAACAATCCCTCATATTTATCTTCTATTGCGTTTATGATATGCCTAGCTTTTATAGAAGGCTTTAAATCTCTAAAGTTTATTCCATTATGAGCTGTAGTTCCGTGTTTATGTAGGTTGTTACTAGGAGTTGGCTCGTGGTCTGGATGTCCGTGGTCGCTAGGGTCTGAATCGTAATAATAATAAGAATTACAAGATATAAATGGGTAAATAATATCTCCTTCTGAACCTCCTGTCATTGCATCTGTAGTTGCATCATACTTTAACCCTGTAATTAAACCTGTCCTAACCACACCTTCATTGTAATCGTGATTGAACCTATTTAGGTAATCTAAGTTTCCTAACTCATCATCTCCAAGTATTTCAGCTAAAGCTACAGAAGAGCCAAAAAACACTATCTTGTATGCATAAGGCTGATTGTATTTAATATCTACATCATCAAGCCTTATTTTACCAAACCTAAAGTCAGCACCTGCCATTTTTATAGAACCCTTAGCTTTAAATCTAGCATCATAGCCATCTGCTATACTGTAGTTGTAATAATGCTTAAATATCCTGTTATTATTAGGAGATGCAGGAACTTTAAATGATTGAGAATAGTCCGTAAATATTTTACCTATATCTCTAACATCTTTTATCTTTTGATTTAAGTTTATAGCCTCAAAGTCAAATAAATCAACTCTATCTTTATTACCATTATCATCTTCTATGTAAAGCTCAAGGTCTTTCATCTATCTAACGTTGTTTGTTGTGTTAAAAGAAAATTCTACGTCTATTGTGTAATTTATTAGCTTGTTATTTAAACTAGTCTTGTAGTCTATGCTTTGATTAGATATATTAATTGGAAGTACTTGTTGGTTGTAGTCTATCCAAACTTGCTCACTTAACATAAGTTGTTTAAACACTTCGTTAAAAGACTCTGGAACAAACCCACTATTTATGGTTAGTGTTTGCTTAGACATAGTTGAAAAATTCACACCCCTATGAGACGAAATGATGTCGTTTCTATAGTCTTTTATAGTATTACCTTGAAACTTATCCCTTTCTATTTGCATAGATAATCTAGAGGACTTAAAGAACCAAAGCTCTTGTTTAGCTCCTAGTTTATTTCTAAATATTATCTTGTAGGGAGTATATTTACATTCCTCTATATCTTCTACATTTATTATTCTATCAGCAACAGATTCCGTTACAGAAACATTCGACAAGAAAAGCGATAGGTTACTTTGTTCTTCAGTAGTTTGTGCTTGAAACTGTATTCTATCAAATTCCCCTACACCACTTGCTTGATACGTTCCATTTCCTGTTATACTTATAGGAAAAGGATACCTCATACTCACATTCCCTGTACCTCCATACTGAGCTACCGTAAAAGATACATCTAAGTTTTTTCCTACTAGTCTTTCGGAATCTTGATAAAGTAATTGTACGCTTAAATCTGAAGAATCTAAAAAAGCTTCATCGTTACCTATACTCCAATCATCTCCTTTTGTCCAATCAGTATCCGTTGCAAAGTCTCCATTTACAGTAATCTCTGGTCCGTTATGTGACTCTATTCTAACTTGCGTAACATTATTTAGCCCCTCTCCTAGAGAAGATACTATACTAGAGCTTTCAATATTGGATGATGGAGTTGTATTAGTTTGGTTAAGTAATACTGTTGAGCCACTAAAGAACGTAACTTCACTAAAACGTCTGTAGTCTAAAGGGACAATCACATCACTTCCGTTAAGATTGTATATTAAGTCAGTGTCTATAAGACATCCATCTAATGGAGTGTTATTGTATCCTTGTTCGTAGTAAGAATACCCATAAACAGCATAGTCTCCAGTCTGTATACTACCTTGCGAAACAGCTGACGTAGTATTTGTAGTTATCCGGTAGTCAACCCAAACAACACCATTGTCTGAAGAAGAACCTGTATACCTCGTATCTATAAAATCCTTTACTAAATCAGATATATCCCAATACACAGTATTAGGGGTGTCTGTTACTGTAGAATTTATCGTGTAACTTACCTCAGAAGGTCTACTTGTTACTACTGTGCCTTCATACACCCATAGCTCCATAGATGCAGAGACTAAGTCTGTAACTGTTGCTTTTATCCAGTAAGGACTTCTAGCTAATATCTTACTCATTGCTTATATTTATTATTTTTCTTAATTCAATTCTTAAATCTTCAGAGTATGCTTCTGTTATCTCAATACCTATCTTATCCTCAATCTCCTTATACACCCTTTCAAACAGGTTACTACCTTTGTAACCAAACCTTTTTATCGTACCTCTATCAGCTATACTCTTCATTATGGCAAAAACAGCACTTTTGTAAGCACTATCTTTTAGCGTTGATGTCTTCGCAAACTTGTAACCACTTTTCAGCTTTCTATAAGGTCTGATACCCTTAGCCTTTATCCAAGACTCTATGCTTTTCTTTTTCTTCTCCCAACCTACATTGCTATTGGATGGGTAAGTACCATCAACAACGTATTTAGCATATTTTACATTAGATGTTATCTCTATAGAGTCATCTTTTACTTTAGCTTTAAATGAATTAGCAAATTTACCTGTAGCAACAGTCTTATCTAGCCTAGCTCCTCTTTGAAGCCTAACTTTAAACTCTTCAGCTATCTTATTTAGCTCTGCTACAAGGTTTTTCTTTTCCATTAACAGATGTTTATCTCGTTAGGCATTTGTATCTGTATAGAACCTTCCCATCCTGCTAACATATTCTCATATTTCTCCATGAAAGGAGTTGCATTTAAGTCATCATCTGTAATTAGCCTAATATCCCACAAGTCTCCTCGCTTTAACTGCATAAACAAGTAGTTTAAGACGTTTAGCTGTGTATTTAAGACATCTTGAGAGTTATCGTTACCATAGAAGTTATCTGAAGCCTTTTCTTTGCTTACATCGACTATATCCATACAAATAACGTTTAATGTTACTGTAATTGTCCTAGAACTTAGGGTTGTTGTATCAACAATTAAGTGTGTTAAGGGAAATATAGTTGTTTTTGCTAGGTCAACATCAGATAAATTACCTGTAGTAACAGTATTACATTGTGGATGCTGTAATAGCTGTGCTTTTAAACTGTCTAATACGTTGTAAACTTGATTTTGTGCCATTATCTATTCTTATTTTGTATATCTTTTACTAATCTAGCCTCTAATTTGGCTCTGTCTTGTACATATTCCAAGTACATCATACATTGGTGTAATGGAAGCTTTGAGACTTCGTCAATTCTTCGTACATCGTCTTGTGCGAGGCATAAAAACGATTGATAATCTCCCCATTTTCTTCCAAAAGCTGCCTTCCTTCCTTGTTGGTCGTTAGTTTCGCCTGTTCCATTAAAGAGTCCATTGTATATTTCGACAATTTTGTCCCTAAACGATAAAAAAAAACCTGCATTCCTAATGCTACATTAACAGGTGCATCTTTCATCACTTCTGAGAACTTATCACTACCCTCATAATCAGCTATTCTGTAGTGATACTTGTTGCTTATGTCTTTTATTACAGGTCTGTAAAGAACCGCCATCAATTTATGCAAGTCTTTTACGTCTCTAATATAATTTTCAGCATCTTTAAACGCTCCGTATGATATTTTGTCTAAGGAAGGCTCAAAACCAAACTCTACAGTTATGCCATCTGCATCAGTCATATCAAATCTTTTTATAAATGGCTTATCTTCATTAAAGCAGTCATTTATGTGACTCAAAATGTTGTCAAAAGTGTTTATTGGTATGTTAAACGAGTCTTTTAAGTCCAATCCACAGAATATCTCTAGTGTTTTCTTGTTGATAAACTCATAATCCTCTGCTTCCTTGTTATCTTCCCATAGTTTAGCGTATTCTTGGTACTGCTGTACAGTTATACCACTTAAATCGTTGGGAATGCTAATATCAAGTTCTATTTTACTCATAATCTTATAACGCTTTTTGTGTTTTTTGTCTTTTTATTAGGTAGATAAATAAAATAAAACTATATTTGCTAACAACAAAGTAAAAATAATATTAATTATTAACAATTTAAGTAATGGATTTAGTGAGATATGAGGTAAGAATTGGGTTTTTTAAGGGCTTATTGCTAGGAGTAAGGCATTATCCCTTTGAAAGCGAAGAAGTTTACGAAGAAGACATTGTTTTTTACTTTGGAGTCATTCAATTAGTAATAACCAGAATATATCAAAAGAATTAATATGAATAAAAAAATAATAGGCTGGTGGAGTGGTGGAGTTACGAGTGCAGTAACCTGTAAATTGTGTGTAGACATCTATGGACTTGAAAACGTAAGGTTAATTTTTATTGATACATTTAATGAAGATGAGGACACCTACAGATTTAAAAAAGACTGCGAGAAATGGTATGGAAAAGAAATTGAAACCATTACAAGAATCGGAGAAGGTAAAAAGTACCAAAAGATACAAGATGTATGGTATAAATACAAGAGCTTAAATGTTGCTGGTGGTGCAGTTTGTTCTTCAGAACTTAAAAGACAGTTAAGAAAAGAGTGGGAGAAAGAAAATACCTATAAAGCACAGGCATTTGGATTTGATGTTGATGAAATTAGACGAGTTAAATCTATGGTAAACAACTATAAAAAGACTGCTAAACCTATTTTCCCTCTACTTATGTATGGTTTAAACAAGAAAGAATGTGTTGAAATGGTATTAGATGCAGGTTTAAAGCTACCTAGAGCTTATGTATTAGGTTTCTTAAATAACAACTGTCTAAATACAGGTTGCGTACAAGGAGGTATTGGTTACTGGCAAAAGATGAGAAGAGATATACCAAGTAATTTTGACGCTATGGCTAAAATTGAACACGAGTTGACAGATATGAAGGGAGAGCCAGTTACAATGCTTAAAGACCAGTCTAAAGGAGGAGGATTAGTATTTCTTAAACCACATAAGGATTATCCTAATATAAAAGATATTAGTACAATGAAAGGTAGAGAGCCTAAACCACTGACAGACTGCAATGGATTGGCTTGTGGTGTAAAAGACTTAGACAAGGTTAGCGAAACACATAAAGAGATTAATTATCAAACAAATATATTTAATTTTAAAGAATTCGAATAAACTATGAATACAAGAGAAAAGTACGCAGAAATGCAAGAAGATGGACAATACAACTATGTAGACCCTTCATATTCCTGCACAGATTCAAGAATAGTAGCAGATGCTATACTAAAAGCAGACGAAAGAAAAGCCACACCAGTATTTAGTGGAGTGCTAAAATACTTTCCTAATGCTTTAAAGGAGGTGTCTAGGTGTTCTAAGGCAGGTAATGACCAGCACCACCCAGATAAACCATTACATTGGGATATGAATAAGTCAACAGATGAGTATGATGCTCTAACTAGACACTTAATAGACCATACAATTAATCCTGTAGATGATGATGGTATTTTACACTTAACCAAGGTTGCTTGGAGAGCTTTAGCAGGATTAGAGAGATATTTAACCAATAAACTATAAGATATGTACAAAAAGAAACTAATACAGAAACTACAGCAGTTAATAGACAAGTTACCTGCGTGTGTAAAAAGAGAACACGTTATGCAAGACTTAATAGACCTAAAGCTAAGTAAGTCGGACTATCACTATGTATCACTAAAAAACAAGTATAAGGATGAAGAAATCAAGTAAATCAAACGTGCTAGAAGGAGTAATAATGTTTCTAGCATTTTCAGTAACACTAGCTATGCTTATTTATTCCATAGTATCAAAATTAGTAGATTAATTATGAGTCTAAAGAAGAAACATACAACCAAAGAGAGGTTTAAGATTATAGAGAGTGCTATAACGTCAATATACGTTGCCACTAACAAACTTAACCGAAAAGTAGAAGAACTAGAGAAACAATTAGAAACCTTAATACCAAAAGAAAATGAATAACTTTGAACTAAGACCAACAGACAAGAAAGACCACTACAGATTCTTTATCAATGGAGTAGATGTAACAGGCGAACAAGAAAGAAGTACCTTTAGACATATCATACAAGTTATAGATAATAACATCACTACAGGACTATAATGTCTGATAAGTATAAACTTAGATTAATGCATATCATAGGATGCATAAAGAACAATTATATCTCCGAGATAGAAGGATACAATTCCATTCTTAAACTCATAAGAGACTCGGAGAATGACACAGAAACAATAACTATAGATGTATAAGACAAGCTGGTCAGATAACCACCTTAAACAACTAAAAGACATAACTAACCATAAAGTAATATACGATGGTTATGAGTTTGTATGGATGTCTAAATTAGATGGTAACTGGAATAGACACTATACCACTAACTTTGATAACTATAACAAACCTATGTCTTGGATACATACAAGTATCTATAAATGGAACAAAGAATATAAGAACAGATATTCACAGTACCTAGAAGATATGAGAAGAAGTTTAGAGATAGATATTCGTATAAAGGAGATAAGTAGAGTAGCTAACATAAAGACTAAACAAAAGATATTAGAAATACTAAACCTAAAGCCAGATATAAACAATAAAGATATATCAGACATACTAGGAGTAACAATAAGAACAATAGAAAGACATAGAAAATAAATATTATGAAATATTGTAAAAATTGCAAAAAAGATACAGAAAGATATAAGGCTGGAAATTGTAAGCCTTGTGTGAATAGTAAAAATAAGGTCGCTAATGCTAAGAGAAGCTCTGTTAGTATGTTTATTATAAACAAGGAATCTATAAATGAAGATAAGCAGGTTTTCAACAAAGAACTTTACTCTGAATTTAATATATCAGAAATAATAAAACTAAAAAAGTCTGGTATAGACAAGTTTGTTTATTTCTTAATGAAAGACAACGAATTAGTATACATAGGTATGAGTAATGGTAATTTACTCAGTAGATTAAATTCTCACATTAAAGATAAAGACTTTGACTCTGTATTATACAAAACAGTTTTAAGAGAACCCTCATTAAGCAAAATAGAGAAAAATCTTATAACAAAATATAGACCTAAATTAAATAAGGACCTTATATTCACTAACGCAAAGTATAGTATATTTGATTTAAAAACAGAAGAGGTTATAAGAGATACAAAAGATAATTTAATAAATATACTAAAATCTAATAAAACCTCCATAGAAGGTCTTTTAAGTGAAAGAAACAAAAAAATGTACAGTAGATATGTTTTACTTAAAAATAAGCCAAAAGAATCTTCATTTAGAAAAGTACTAGATACTCATACTGGATTAATAGAGAAGCATAACTACATTACATTCGCAGAAAAAGTAAACAAGAAACAAAACGCAGTATGGTATTTTATGAATGGAATAGATAAAAGCTTTATGAAAAAAAGATACTTATTGGTACAATAATAAAAAGTGTCGTAGGTTTTGTAAAAGTAGCGACAACTTTTTTTTAGGAAGTGTTGTAAACCAGTACTTTACAAAATTCAAAATCAGCCCTATAGTAAACTACTTTTTTCTATTTTTTCAGATTCGAATATCCAGTTTTTATTGAAAAGATATTTTGTTGAAATCTAAACATTGGGCATCTTACTTCCCATAAAAGAGGATTTGCGTTAACTTTAAGCCATTATAAAAAATACCCGGTGTATTGGTATTATTTTGGTATAAAAGTCGCTTAGATGTACGATTTTTATGCTGTTTACCCCACATTCATGTACTATATTTAACCTTCAGTGACTTATAAAATAATTGTATAAAAAAAAGCCCATACTAAAATGAATTAATATAGGCTTGTTTAATAGTGTTATTTGTTCAAATCATATCTTATTATTTAACTGTTTTATAATTTTATTGTATATTTTTTTGGCTTCATTGTTACTATATTCCGTTAACATTGATGCTATTAAAATACTTATAATTTGTTTACGTTCATACTCGTATAATGGTATAATTTGTTTTATTATTTTTTCGGTTCTTTTATTCATTGTTTTATATTTCTATAGTTAGTTTTTCAATTCCTGGTTTTATTATTTCTATTAATTTAAAGTTTTGATATTTTAGGCGCCAGCGTGTCAAATCATTGGTAAAAATATACTCTTTAACGGTGTTGTTTTCTACATTAAAAAGAAAGAAACATTTTTTTGTTTTGCTTAATTTTAGTAATAAGCTTAAGCTAATTTTATAGGTATTTGTCATTTTATTATTTTTTTAGCGTTAAAGTAGTGTTTTATATCTAAATTAGATAGACTTGTGTTTATAGTTTTTTTTATGTTGTTACTATCTATAAAAGTAACTTTTCTTTTTATTGGTTTTGATATGTTTAAAAACATTGTGTTTATTTTTAGTTATTAAATTGTGTTTATTACGAAACCGCTTTTATCGGTTCTTGCTTTACCTTTTGCTTTTAGGCCTAAAATAAAACCTTTATATTTTAGCATTTCATTGTCTGTTTTGTCACCGTCAATTACTGGTATACCTTTGTATGTTTGTGGTAAAGCACCTTTAAAAACTGCGCTAACATTTGCACCGTATTGAACCGCCTTAAAAATATCCTGTTCGTTGTCCTCGGCACGTGAAAAAGTTAACGTATAATTTTTGTTTTTACTATACTTTTTTACTTTTCCTAATATTTTTGTATAGTCATAAAAATGTAAATTATTGTAATTAGATATATCAAAATTAGCATACTTTTTTAATAAGAATATAAAATCAAGGTCACTAGTACCATTGAGACGTATTAAAGTCTGGTTTTTATTTTTACTTGCTTTTTTGTCTATTTTTATTAATTCGCTTGCGAGCTGGTTTATAAAAGCTTTTTTATCATGTAGATAATATTCTGTTTTGTTTTGTCTTGCTTTTATTACATTTGAAAAAGCACCGCGCCCAGCTGTAAACAAACAAGCAGCAGCGCATCCGTCACTAGCTTTAGGGCAAATGTTTATTTTTTTGCTGTTTTGATTGTATGGTGCTAGGTATAAAATATAAGTATCTTGTTCGTTTTTTGCTGTTTTGCTGTTAGTGTTACCTTTAGATAGTAAATTTTTAGGTATTTTATAATTCATAGTTTATTATATTTTAAAGGTTTCTAATTTGTTTAAATTACTATTATAATATTTTTTTAATCTTATTATAATTAGCTTGTTTGTTTCTATTCTGTTTTTATGCCATTCGTTTTGTTTTTGGCTTTGTCTTAAATTATAATTTTGTAGCTCGTTTATAAGTTCTAAAATTCTACTTAATTTGTCAAAGATGTTAATTTTGTTTTGATACATGGTATAAAGTTTTTTAGTTATTAATTGCGTAAGCTGCACCGCTTGCAAGCTGTTTTAAAATTTGGTTTACTTTTTTTAATACTTGTTTAAATTGCTTCATTTTATTAGTTTTTAATGATTGTTATTTGTTTACTTGGCTAAATTACAAAATTATTTTTAATAAACAACAAAAAAAATAAAAAACTTTACAAAAATAGCTTTTTTAACGTTTCAAAGGTATTTTCTAAAATATAGATTTGTAATATAAAAGTTAACAAATGTACACGTACGCAAATACAAAAAATATTTCAATTTACCAAACAAAAACTGTTAATTTATTTTTTAGCCAAAAGCCAACAAATTTGCAACCCCACCCCCATTATATTAAACATAGTACCCCCATCATATTAAACATAGGGGTTCATATTAAACATACCCCATCATATTAAACATAAACTTAAATAATTATAACAATGGTAACAGAAATTTTATTAAAAGAGTACAGCAATTTAGAATTTGTTTTTGGTAAAGAATATATCTCTATGATGTTTAGAGATTTTAATTCTTACTGTGAAGTTAGAGAGGATAGTACATTTCACGAAATTAGAGAAGAACTAATCAATTTAGAATATTAATTTAATTACCCATCATATTAAACATAGTGAGTTACCCCTTCATAACAAAGACGGAATAAAAATAACAAAGGAGCAACAAAATTAATTGTTACCCCTCCATAATAAACGCACCCCTTTATATTAAACGCTCTATCTTATTGTGTAGATACCTTTGTTCTTACTTGTAGCTAACCTCATCAAAGCATATCTTATCGCATCACAAAAGTGATTAAACTTATCGATTGGTCTTACACCTTTCTCGTGCCATACATAGTTATTAAACTCTCTTACAACACCTTTACTTCTAGGGTCTACTATTATTTCATAGTCCTGCATAAGTGCTATACCAG